>OBEQ012605728.1_pt1 | contig 17649 bp, 32 predicted proteins | sample 1670901 | NCBI WGS metagenome assembly OBEQ01 (sample SAMEA104232315, study PRJEB22302) | groundwater metagenome | biome: forest; feature: aquifer; material: groundwater | place: USA | collected 2011-08-07 | depth 5.4 m
CTTGAGGAATCCCAGAGATTCGCCATTCGTGAAGGAGGCAAGACTGTCGGAGCTGGGGTGGTCACGAAGATCTTGGGCTAGTAAAAGTTTTTAAGGGTCATAAAGTTATAAAGTAAAAGTTCTATGACAACAACAGAGACAAAAATAAAACCCGCCCGTACCGAAGGTGCTTCCCGCCAGAATGGCTCTGTCGGGCTGGCGGCGCGTTCGGGCGGGAAGCCGAAATTGGCAAAAACTGCAGTATCTAAGATTCCCAAGAAGGTTTCTGGTGTTGCTGTGAAAAAAGCTAAAGAAGAAAGCAAAGTGGTTCTTCGCATTCGTGTGCGAGCGTACGAGAGTAAAATCTTGGACGCTTCCGTCAAGCAGATTATGGACACAGCGGTTCGTCATGACGCTGTCATCGTCGGACCGGTGCCGCTCCCGACTGAAATAAAAAAATACACGGTCAATCGTTCTCCTTTTATTTACAAAAATACTCGGGAGCAGTTCGAGATTCGGGTGCACAAAAGATTGATTGATATCATAAATCCAAACGCAAAGACCATCGAGGCTCTTACTAATTTGTCGTTGCCTTCCGGCGTGGACATTGATGTAAAAATGCTATGAAATTCATTTTAGCCACAAAAGAAAACATGACAGAATACTTTTCCCCCGAGGGAGTGGTTATTCCTGTGACGATACTTTCTGCTGGACCAGTGACGGTGACTAGAGTTTTTGAACAAGCCAAAGACGGCTACAACTCTGTGCAAGTGGGTTACGGAACTCAGAAAAAAGAAAGAATCTCTAAGGGGCGGGCGGGAGCGATGAAAGGCGCTTTCTACAAAAATCTGAAAGAATTCAGACTAAAACTGGCTGATAAAAATTATGCCAAAGAAGGCGATGTGATCGATGTTTCTGTTTTTGCTCCGGGCGATCTTCTACAAATTTCCAGTGTTTCCAAAGGTAAAGGTTTTCAGGGTGTCGTGAAGCGCCATGGTTTCCATGGTGGTCCGCGCACTCATGGTCAAAAGCACTCAGAGCGAGAAGCGGGGTCTATCGGCGGAGGGCTTCGAGCCCATGTGCCAAAAGGCATGAGAATGGCGGGACGCATGGGCTCCGACCGGATTACTCAGAAAAATTTGCGGGTCGTCTCAGTCGACCCCATAAACAACATTTTGCTCATCAAAGGAGCAATTGCTGGCAAGCGCGGGAGTTTGGTTGAGATCGTCAGCAGATAAAATCTACAATTAACTATGTATGGATATAGAAAAAGCATCGGAGGTTGGAAAACAAATAAATACTACTAAAACAAGAGCTTACATGGAATCAGAACTAGGATGGAAAATTGATGGTCCATTCTATACAACTGTACCAACTCTAAAAGTAGAATATAAAGAAAAATGCACTGAAGATGTAGATGTACTTATTCAGCATTTACTGGAAACAATGATTATAAAAGATCAGTTTACAGTTGATACAGAAAGAACAGATTTTGTTGCAAAAGATGAAACTCTGAGTAAATTCTCTAGCAGATATTCAAAGTTGAAAGCTAATAAATTGCTTATAGTTATATATAAAATGGAAGACATAATTGAAAAAATTGGAAAAAAATATCCACGAGTATCAGCAGAATTAACCACCGTGGCAAAATTATCTGAAATTAATCAGAAATTGGCAGGATATAAGAAGCTTTCCTTTGAAGAAAAAGTTCTTTTTACAAGAACACTAGATGATGTTATTTATAGATTTTTAGAAGTATTATCTAGGTAATTTTTTACGACCTGAATACTAAGAATCTCCTTGGTATTAAGTTAAAAAAAGCCTTTAGTTACCCTTCAAGGGTGACACTGTGGATAAATAATAATTAAGTTTCTCGACCGGTATCATGCCGTTCAAATATTTTCCTAAATGAATTCTCTCGTAATTGTAGAAGTGTAAATATTCTTCAAGCGTTTTCCATGTTCGTGTTGGATTAAGATAATATTCCTGATCAATCACACCATGAGCTCGCTCCACAGCCCCGTCCCAATTAGGTGATGATTTCGGAATGAAGTAATGAGCAATGCCTCGCTTGCCAAGATATTGATGAAATTCTCCTCGATTTTCGGAACCATTGTCGCTCTGGATTCCATTGATCTGGAATTTAAATACTTTCTCTGTTTTTTCAAAGGCGGTAATCATTGAAATTGAATCAAGTCGGTCAGTTATCACCGCATGCTGAAATCCTGTGTAAATATCAATGAATGTGCGTTGATATTTTCGTTCGTTTTTAATCCAAATATACTTAGCATCAGCCTGCACCACATCTCCCGGAGCTTTAGGTATTACAGCTTCTTTGAGTGGTTTGTACCATGGTAATTTTTTCTGTGGTCTTCTCACCAATCCTTTCTTCTTGTAAAACTGGTAGATTGATGTCGTGGAAATTGAAACACCGAATTTTCTCTTGACCAACAAACTCATCTTCTTTGGTCCGTAGTTCAATCGTAACTTTTCTTCACTAATACATATTTTAATTTCACCTTTGATCTTAGTTTCCGGATGCTCTTTCCTTGGAATATACATTCGTGACCCATAATCTATGCCTCTCCATTTGTAATATGTCTTTCTAGAGATGGCATACAGGTCGCAGACTTCATCTACTGTCTTGCCCGCCTTCTCCACCAAGAAATACCACTTCTGCCTGATTTTGGGCGGATACGCCGCCGCTTGATTTTTGTTTGCCATATATGTAAATTCTACACGGTTACCCTTTGTCACCCCAATTCTTCTAAAGTGTCACCTCATATGGGTAACTGTACAAAAAGTTGCTATTTTTATTAAATCTTATATAATATAAGTATGAGAAGCCAAAATTTTTCAGTCATAATAGAGCAGGACAAAAACGGCTTCGTCGCTGAGTGTTTGGACTTGCAGGGATGTTACACTCAAGGCAAAACTTACGAGGAAGTAGTGAAAAATATCAAAGATGTTATTAACCTTTGTTTAGCTGACAGGCTGGTTGTGGTATAATGAAAACATGAAAAAAATGAATCCAAAACTTCAATTCAATGTAGTTTTTCGTCCTGAAAAAGAAGGAGGTTTTACTGCTATGGTACCTCTTTTGCCTGGTTGCATAAGCTATGGAAAAACCTTAAACGAGGCTAAAAGCATGATTTCTGATGCTATCAATGGCTATGTTTTTTCTATGAAAAAGCGAGGGGAAGTTCTTGAGACAGATGCTGATAGCTTTATTAGTACTCTCAATGTGAGCGACAGGACAGTGTATGCCTAAACTCCCAGTGCTTAGTCCGAAGAAACTCATAAGAATTTTTCTAAAAGAAGGTTTTATTATTGATCATATTACTGGTAGTCATTATGTGATGTTTAACTCTATTACTAAGAAAATCACAACGATACCGTATCATACAAAAGATCTTCCTAAATGGACAATTCACACAATCATTAATTCCTCGGGAATAGAACTTGAAAAATTTAGATGAAAAAAGATTATTGATTGAACTTAAGAAACCACTACGATAAGTTTGACTATTTTAGATAAAAAGAGTAGATTAAAAGAGCCCTTGAAAGGGGCTTTTTTACACAAAATTACTATGGAAGCAAAAATACAAAGTAAAATATATGATCAAAAAGGAGCTGAGGCGGGGACAATAAGTCTTCCCGAGAAAGTTTTTGGCGCAAAGTGGAGGAGCGACCTCGTGCATCAAGTCGTACAAAGCATGCGCAGCAACAAGCGCGCCGGCACCGCTGACACCAAAGACCGCGGAGAAGTTCGCGGCGGTGGTAGAAAGCCTTGGAAACAAAAGGGAACTGGTCAGGCTCGTCATGGTTCATCTCGCAGCCCTATCTGGGTGGGTGGTGGTGTTACGCACGGACCTCTCGCGGAGAAAAACTACAAGCGAAAAATTTCCAAGAGTATGCGGGCGCAAGCTCTCTTTTCTGTACTTTCTAAAAAATTACAAGACGGCGAAATAATTTTTGTTGACACTCTTGCTCCATCAGGTATCAAAACCAAAGACGCTGTGAAAGTGGTGCAAAGTTTAGCAAAAGTTTCCGGTTGGAAAACGGTAGACGCTTCGAAAAAGCCTCGCGTGCTGACAGCGCTCTTCGGACGCAATGATAAAACAGAAAAAAGTTTTAGAAACATTCCGTCGCTTGAAATTGCTTTCTTGAAAAATTTAAATCCGTTTGATGTATTAAATTACAAATATCTTTTAATTGAAAATCCAGTCGAAAGCGTAAAATTTTTAGAATCCCGCGGGTAGTACCCCTACCCGGCCTCCCCCTATGTAGGGGGAGGAGAAGGAGGGGTTAAAAAATAATATGAACAATATAATCAAAAACGGAAGGGTCACCGAAAAAGCATCTTTCGCTATCGAACAAAATGTTTACACTTTTGATGTTGCCTTCGGCGCAAACAAGACAGAAATAAAGAAAGCAATTTTCGCGCTTTACAAAGTAAAGCCGATCAGAGTAAATGTTTTACAGGTGCCAAAGAAAAAAACTTTTTCAAAAGGACTCAAAGGCGTGAAAGGCGGAGGCAGAAAGGCGCTTGTGTATTTAAAAGCGGGTGATAAGATAGAGTTCGTTTAATATGAAAACATACAAGCCTACAAGTAAATCCAGGAGACAAATGAGCCATGTGTCATACAGGGAGCTTTTGACGCACACGGAGCCGACCAAGTCTTTGATCCACGGTTTTCGTCGTTCAGTCGGGCGCAATAGCGCGGGGCGCATAACCGTTCGCCACAAAGGCGCAGGACATAAGCGTTTATACCGCGATGTGGACTTTTTATATAACAAGAAAGAAATTCCGGCGACAATCAAATCTGTGGAATATGATCCAAATCGTTCAGCTTTTATTGGGCTAGCTGTTTACAAAGACGGAGAAAAGAGATATGTCATCTTGCCGAAATCAATAAAGCCGGGCGACACTTTTATCGTTTCTCCTAAAGCTCCTTTAACGCCCGCGAACAGACTTCCACTCAAAGAAATTCCGGTTGGAACTTTTGTTTACAATGTTGAAATACAGCCGAATGGCGGAGCCAAGATCGGTCGTTCTGCCGGAATTTTCGCGCAAGTAGTGGCGAATGCTGAAGGATACACAAATCTCAAAATGCCTTCGACGGAAGTCCGAAAAATAAATGAAAACTGCTTCGCATGCATAGGCACTGTCTCAAACGACGAACATCATTTGGAAAATTATGGTAAAGCCGGCAGAAGCCGCTGGAAAGGAATCCGACCGACTGTCCGAGGTACGGCGATGAACCCTGTAGACCACCCATACGGAGGCGGTGAAGGCAGACAAGGCAGAGGAACCAAGCGTCCAAAAACTATGTGGGGTAAAGTTACCGGCGGAAGAAAGACTCGCAAACCAAAGAGATACTCTCAAGTGTTTATCGTTTCTCGACGCAAGACTGGGAAGAATAAAGCGTAAAAATCTATATTTTAACTGTTTTTGTATTTCTGTGTTATAATGCGCCTATGTCCAATTTAACGACAAAAAGCAAAATTTCGTTGTCTTATCCCTTAATTTATAAAAAAGGGAGAATTTCTGTTTGGCAAAAAGCTTTTGGGATATTAAAAAATACCAGGCTTGATTATGTAAAAGAACTAAAAAAAATACGTATGGAATGGGATAGAAAACTATCTTCCTAGATATGCCAACATTTACTTTTGATACTAACGCAATAATTTATTATCTAATGTGAAAGATTTTTCAAAGGTTACGGATTTGCAAATTAAGTCTATATAAGAAAAAAGATTAAATTTTCTTAATGCCTAATAGTTCAAAGTATGCTACACTTCTGTTATGAAAATCAAATGGAATGAAGTTACTCCTTTCTCCAAGTGGGCGGCACTCATAGTGTTTTTATTGATTCTTCCTATTCTTGCATTTTATATTGGAGCGCAATATAACGAAACCAGAAACGTGCTTAGTATAATTACTCCAGATGAAAGCTCTACTAATTCTGCTCCTTCTGTAGAAAAAGAAAATATTATTTTTCCTGAACCAGAAGAAGTTCCCCAAGCAGAGCTGCAAAAATTATTTCGCCAAGCCCATGATTATATTGTAAAAACTGGCATATTTGGAAGTGATTTTGAGCTTAGGCTTACGAAATATTATCGCGATGTTGCTGTATTCGAGGTAATTTCTAAAACAAATTCTGGAGCTTTAATGCTTAAGAAGTCGGGTGATGAGTGGGAAGTCGAAAGAATATTGATTGGAGATATTTGGAACGGTCTTAGTGACATTCGTTCCCCTCAGAATGACGAATACTACATATATACATACGCAGATTATAATTTTGATGGCTTTATTGATAGGGCGTTAATGAGCCCAGATTTATGCGGAGCGACTGGAAATTGCCCTTACTTTGTTCAACTCTATGATCCATCTATAAAAAAACTCCGCGATCCCAAAGGCGGAGAATTCACACCGACGAATCCCGAAGTGAATGAAAAAGAAAAAATAATCTGCTCATATGCGAATAGCAGTGTAAGCGATTATGGTTATCTAATTTACAAATATTCCAACGACAATTTTTATCCGGTTAAATTGATTCGAGTTGAGTCTGATATTTCAAAAAATAAAATTTCAAAAAATATCTATACTTTTGTCGGCGGAAAAGAAGTTCTCCAAAAAAGTGTTGATGTAACAAATGAGCGTAGCACTATGCCTGAGTGCACTTTGGCTCAGTAGTTTGACATTTTACCCATATTTGCTAATATGAAACCAAGCTCGCTTCGAGCTTTTTGTTTGCCGTAAAAGTAAATTAAACATGACCAGAAGTATCAAAAAAGGAATATTTGTCGACGAAAGACTCTTAAAAAAGATTGCCGGCAAAAACCCACTGCAGACCCCGACCATTAAGACTTGGAAGAGAGCTTGCGTCATCTCTCCGGAGATGCTCGGTTTTACTTTCGGCGTTTATAACGGTAAAGTGCATGTGGATGTTCTCGTCACCGAAGACATGGTGGGTCACCGACTCGGCGAATTTTCTCCGACCAAGAAATTCATGAAGCACGGCGGAAAGATGCAGAAAGAGCTCGAACAAAAGAAAAAGGAAGCTGAAATAACAGCGGCCAAAGGCGCGACTGCTGCTATCGCTGATGCTAAAGGAGCGCCAAAGAAATAATCACCACCCCTAGCCCCTCCTCAACAAGGAGGGGAGGATCAAACAAAAAACATGAAAGCTTTTTTAAAAAATTACAGACAGTCTCCGAGAAAAGTCCGCTTAGTGGCTTCTTTGGTAAAAGGCAAGAATGTTACAGAAGCGATTGCAGAACTTGATTTTTTAGCAAAGCGCGCCGGACTTCCCATAAAAAAGCTTTTGCTCTCTGCGGTGGCGAATGCAAAAAATATGGGGGTAGAAATGGAAAATTTATTTATAAAAGAATTGCGGGTAGATAAAGGTATTACGATGAAGCGAATGATGCCAGCGGCAATGGGTACTGGGCATAGGATAAACAAACGCACCAGCCATTTGAATTTGTTGTTAGCGGAAAGAGTTTTATCAGTAAAGAAGACGAAATTAAAAAAGAAGTAACAGTACCCCTACCCAGCCTCCCCCTATGTAGGGGGAGGAGAAAGGAGGGGGTAATTTAAAAAACGCAATGTCAAAAATAGTCCATCCATATGCACATAGATTGATCATGCTCCGAGACTGGAAGTCTCGCTGGTTTGCCGATCCGAAAAAATATGTGGCTTATTTGAAGGGGGACGTGCTCATCCGCCAATATTTGGAAAAGAAATTGCGCGGGATGTACATTTCTACCATTGAAATTGAAAGAAGCCGAAAAGCCACTCGTTTCATGATTAAAACTTCTCGACCCGGTTTAATAATCGGAAGAAACGGCGAAGGCGCGACAAAACTTAAAGAGGAAATTTTGAAGAAAATGGATCATCTGAAACTTCCAAGACCGGAGGATTTCAAACTCGAAATTATTGAAGTTACAAATCCGGAAGCTGATGCTGCTATCGTGGCGTACATGATTGCTGAAGGATTGGAGAAGAGACTGCCTTATCGCCGAGTCATTAAAACAATTATTGAAAAAGTCATGCAGGCTCGCGGGGTAGAGGGAGCGAGAATTGTGCTCGGAGGCAGACTCGGCGGAGCGGACATTGCCCGCACGGAAGAGCTCAAGCGTGGATCCGTCCCGCTCCAGAGCTTCCGCGCGGACATAGATTTCAAACGCGAGCGCGCTACGCTGTCTTACGGTGTTATTGGTATAAAAGTTTGGATTTATCGCGGTAAAATATTTGCGGATAAAAGCGCAAAAAAGAACGAACCATTAGAAAATAAGACCAAGTCAGATTAATTTTATGTTGGTACCCAAAAAAGTAAAATTTAGAAAATGGCAGACTGGACGACTTAATAAAAAGGCGATGACGCCGGATACTCGCGGATCCAAGCTTTCTTTTGGTTCTTATGGTTTGAAATCTACTTCCCAAGCGCGCGTGCGGTCTGCGCAGATTGAAGCTGCCCGAAAGGTTATCGCTCGAACTCTCACTAAGGCTGGCAAGTATTGGATTCGTATTTTTCCAGACCGTCCTTATACTGCTAAACCTGCAGAGGTAGGCATGGGTAAGGGCAAGGGAGACCCGCAGGGATATTGTTTTGATGTTTTTCCGGGACGCATTATTTTCGAAGTGGATGGTGTAGATGAAAAAATCGCTCATGAGGCGCTCCGCAAAGCCGGCAGCAAGCTTCCGGTTTCCGTCCGAATCATGTCCCGAGCGCATAGGCAGTAAATTAGGTTCTAGGGGCTAGGTTCTAGAAAATATAAAAATACAATGAAAACAAAAAAAGAAAATTTCAGAGATATAAAAAAAGCCGAGCTCCTAAAAAAGCTTGCTATTTTACAGGAAAATGCAAGAGTTATTAGATTCAAGGCGGAAGGTTCAAAATCCAAGAATGTCAAAGAGCTTTCGACTTTAAGGAAAGAGATCGCTCGAATTTTAACCGAAATAAATAAAAAAAATGAATAAAGGCAATATATTAAAAGGTGTGGTTGTTTCGGATAAGATGGACAAGACTATTGTTGTCTCTGTATCTAGATTTATCAAGCATCCGCTATACGGAAAATTTTACAAAGTCAGCAAGAAATACAAAGCGCATGATGAGGAAAATAAATATAAAATCGGAGACCAAGTGGAAATAGTCGAAACGAAACCAATTTCCAAAGATAAACATTTTAGAGTTATAAAGTAAAAAGTTATAAAGTTGTAAAGAAAATTTATGATTCAAGCAGGCACATGGGTAAAAATAGCAGACAACGCCGGGGGCACTGTAGCCAAAGTGTTCAAAATTTTAGGATCTTCCAAAAAGAGATATGCTTCTTTGGGAGAGAGGGTTATTATTACGGTCAAGGTGGCTAGTCCGAGAAAGGGTGTCAAAAAGAAAGATGTGCACGAGGCGGTGGTTGTTCGAACTCGAGGTGCTTTCAGACGAAAAGACGGATGCTATGTTCGTTTTGATGACAATGCAGTGGTAATCTTGGAAAAAGGGAAAATGGATCCTAAAGCCGGACGCGTATTCGGACCAATGCCGAGAGAGCTTGCGGAGAAAGGATTTCAAAAAATTATTTCACTGGCGCAAGAAGTGATCTAATACCTCACCCCAGCCCTCTCCTTGCAAAGGAGAGGGGGAAATAAAAAAACAAAAACATGAAAATAAAAAAAGGAGACAATGTAACAATAATAACAGGCAAAGACAAAGGCAAGAAAGGAAAAATTGTCCGTGTTTTAATTAAGAAAAATAAAGTGATTGTGGAAGGCGCGAATATGAGTAAAAGGCACCAGCGTCCGCGAAAGTCCGGTGAAAAAGGCAGTATGAAAGATATCGAAATGCCGATACACGCTTCCAATGTTAAAAAATTAGCTTAAACAAGAAAACATATGACGAAACATTTAACGGTAAAAGAAAAAGAAGCAAGCGCGTTTGAAAAAATGAAAGCAGTCTTTCACTATAAAAATGTTATGGCTGCGCCAAAAATGCAAAAGATCGTGTTGAATGTCGGCACCGGCACAGCGATAAAGAAAGACAAAAATAAAAATGACGCTATTGCTCTTCGTTTGGCTAAGATTTCCGGTCAAAAGGGAAGCACCAGAGGAGCCAAGCAATCTGTGGCTTCTTTCAAAACGCGAAAAGGTGACCCGATTGGAATTATTGTAACTTTGCGTGGCAAAAGAATGCATGCTTTTCTAGAAAAACTTATCAATGTCGCTCTGCCTCGCACCAAAGACTTTCGAGGCATCAATCGCACTTCAGTGGATAATATTGGGAATCTTTCCATCGGCATCAAGGAGCACACTATTTTTCCAGAAACAGCCGATGAAGATATTCGGGATGTTTTCGGCCTTTCTGCCACTTTGGTTTGCACCGCTAAAAATCAAAAAGAAGGCACCGCTTTCTTTGAACTTTTGGGTGTTCCTTTTAAAAAGGAAGAAGAAAAGAAGAAATAAAACATTTGTATAATTTTGTCTATTAGTTTATAATAAGATTATGTCAAAAGATTGGTCTGAATTATATAGAAAATATAAGGGTATGTGGGTCGCTTTATCTGATGATGAAGTGACGGTTCTTGGTGTCGGGAATACAGTAAAAGAAGCAATCGAAAAGGCTAAAAAGAAAAGTAATGAAACTCCTTTCCTAACTCGTATGCCTGAAACTCTTGATGCATATGTTGGTGTTTTATGAAATTTTCTTATGTAAAATATGACGGGGTCTTGCGTCCCATTATTCCAATTAAATTGAAAAATAAAAATCAAGAAATTGGTTATCATGTACTAGTGGATTCTGGCGCTGACATCTGCTTGTTCGATGCTCAAATGGCTGAAGCTATAGGAATTGATATAAAAAATGGGAAAGCTCGCGAGGTATTTGGTGTTGGAGGCAAAGCGTCTCTTTATTATTTGCATAAGGTGGTTATAGAAGTTGGCGGTTGGGGTTATGAAATCGAGGCTGGATTTATGCCTAATGTTTCTGGACCAAGAATACGATACGGGCTTGTCGGGCAAAAAGGATTCTTCGAGAATTTTATAGTTAAATTTGATCTTCAGAAAGAAGAAATTGAACTAAAACAAAGAACATAAATAATTTTTACTAAGTAAAACCTAGTCTGTACAAAACAGAAGGCACGGCCTTTTTTGAACTCATGGGAATTCCTTTTAAAAAGGAAGAAGAAAAAAAGAAGTAGAAATCAACCCCTCCTGACCTCCCCTTATCAGGGGAGGGAAATTCTGAGTTCCCCCTGACAAGGGGGATTTAGGGGGGTTGTTTTTCTTGTGTTCCAAAAAAATTGGTGTATAATGTATAATACTGTATATGGACGAAGAAGTTAAAATAGAAGGAAAAATTGACATCAATCAAGCTCTCAAGGATTTTGAAGCTAAGTCCAAGGTTGAAGAAGCCCAAAAAATTCCCGAAGTTTCTAAAAATTCTGATGTTCCTAAAATGGTGGAGCTGGTGATGAAATGGTCTGGCGGAGCAATTAAGGAACAAAAGACTGCGGAATATGTGCTTTTTGGGTTTGTGGTATTAATGTTTGCTGTTTCTTTCTATTTGTTTTTTGGCGGGTCGGCAGTCAAAGTCAAATCACCAGCACTTGATATTATAAATAGACCTCAACCGGCCGAAGGATTTATTCCTAGGTAGGATTAACAATATGAAAAAACTACATCCTTCAAAAGGTTTTACCTTAATTGAGCTCCTTGTAGTTGTTGCAATCATAAGTGTCCTCTCAAGTATTGTAATGGCTAGTTTAAACAGCGCAAGAGCGAAAGGACGCGATGCAAAAAGAATATCTGATTTACACAACATTCAATTGGCGTTGGAGTTGTATTTCGACAAATTTGGCACCTATCAAGTTGCAGGCACAGGTTGGGGAAGTAATGTTTCAGGAGGTGGTTGTGGCTGTGGCTGGGCAGGATATGAGGATAATGGTGCATATGGAAAAGCTGTAACAAGGGGTCTTAAAGAAGCAGGATTTTTAGGTGCACCGTTAGTTGACGATCCGACTCAAAGTCCTGGCTACATGATTTACTTATGTGGAGGTGGACAATACGCTCTTTCCGCTACGAAAGAAAATCCTACGGCTCAAGATATAAATTATATTCAGAAAACTTGTAACGGGGTAGGTGGTAATGGAACTTACACAGTATATGGTAAGAATTATGCTGTAGGTAATTAAGACTTATACATAAATTTGACTCTTTCCGTATATTTTGCTAGCATATGGGCAAGGGAATATAGCTTTGATTAATCCATTTTTCTCCTCCGACGCTCTGATAATCAGAGGTTCGGAGAAAAAAAGTGTGATATTGTAAAGCTTTCCCTTCAATTATTCGTATGGCAAAAACATCCGTCAAAGCTCGGGCAGCAAAGAAGCCCAAATTTAGCACTCGACAAAAAAATCGATGTTTTCGCTGTGGACGAGGCAATGCTTTCATGCGAGACTTTGGTATTTGCCGTATTTGTTTCCGAGAGTTAGCAAATGAGGGAATGCTGCCGGGAGTCAGAAAATCGAGCTGGTAAAATTCCCCTCTTGAGGGGTGGCGCTTGCGCCGGGGTGGATAGGAAAAGTCCACCTCCCCCTAAAGGGTACTCGGGAAGAGGAGAATAAATACAAAAACAATGGACCAAATTTCAAACATGTTAATAATGATGAAGAACGGCAGCCTAGCAGAAAAAGAGTCTGTTGTTTTACCATATTCTAAAATGAAGCACGCGATTGCGGAGTGTTTGAAGAAAGAAGGATATGTGACGGAAATTTCCAAGAAAGTTAAAAAAGATCAGCCAGTTTTGGAAATTGGATTAATGTATAAAGATAAGAAACCAAAAATTACAGAAGTTGAAAGGATTTCCAAACAATCCAGACGAGTTTATTTCGGAGTGAAAGATATTCATCGAGTTCGAAATGGCGCTGGGTTGCTCGTGCTTTCGACCCCAAAGGGAATTTTATCAGGCAAGGAAGCAAAGAAAGAACAAGTCGGAGGGGAAGCTTTATTTAGGTTATGGTAACAGATAGAGTCTAAGGTTCTATCTGAAAAAATAAAATTATATGAGCAGAATAGGAAAACAAGAAATACAAATACCAGTAGGAATCAAAGTCACTCTCAGTGCCTCTTCTTTGGGCAATACTTTGACGGTGACGGGCCCAAAGGGAACTTTAAATAAAAATTTCCGAGATGACATCACTATTGCTGTCACTGATAAGGCTGTTAATTTAAATATTAAGAGAAACGATAAATTTTCCAAATCTCTTTGGGGTACTTATGCTTCGCATATAAAAAATATGATTGCTGGGGTAGTGACGCCATATCAAAAAAAATTAATCTTAGAGGGTGTAGGCTTCAAGTCTGAAGTTAAACCCGCCCGACCGGATGCCCGCCTGAACGATTCATTCGGGCAGGACTCCGGTCATTCGGGCGGGGGTAAGGAATTTGTTTTTGCTCTAGGATTTTCTCATCCAGTTGTTGTTAAAATTCCGGAAGGTATCACTGCTACCGCTGACAAGAACAACATTACAATTACAGGTATTGATAAAGAATTAGTCGGAAGTTTTACCGCCGCCATTCGCGCCTTGAAAAAAGGAGAGCCATATAAAGGCAAAGGCATGCGTTATGAAGGCGAAGTAATCAGACGCAAGCAGGGCAAAAAGACCGTATAAAAAACAAAATGCAAAATAAAAACGACAAAAGAATCAGACTAAAAGCCAAAATCAGATCCAAAATGGATGGCACTGTTCTGCGCCCGCGTCTGTCGGTTTTTCGTTCTAATAAATTTATTTACGCGCAGGTCATTGACGATAAAGCGGGTAAGACCTTGACGGAAGCGAGCGACGTAAAAATTGCCAAGGGTACCAAAACCGAGCGAGCAAAACAAGTAGGAAAAATGATTGCCGAAGCCTGCAAGGGTATCAAAGTGGATAAAGTTGTTTTTGACCGTAATGGATTTAAATATACTGGCAGAATCAAATTAGTAGCAGATAAGGCGCGAGCGAGCGGACTCAAGTTTTAAAGTAGAAAGTTTTAAAGTTTATAAAGTAAAATACAATGGAAAAAGCAAAAGCAAAAGAGAATACGGGAATAAGAGAAAAAAGAGGTGGCGGGAAAAGATCGTCTTCTTTTGGAAGACCAAAACCAGAATTTGACCAAAAGATTTTGGACATTCGCCGCGTGACTCGTGTTGTCGCCGGAGGCCGCCGATTTTCTTTCTCGGTCGCTTTGGTGGCTGGGGACAAAAAAGGTTCTGTCGGCTTAGGCTTGGGAAAAGCGGGAGACACAGCGCTCGCGATCAACAAAGCGGTCCGAAATGCCAAGAAAAATATGGTCAAGTTGAATTTGACCAAAACGATGTCTATTCCGCACGAACTTTCCGCCAAATTTTCCAGTTCCAAAGTTGTAATTATGCCAAATCGAGGTCGCGGGCTTGTCGCGGGTTCAGTTGTTCGTGATATAGTGAAACTCTCTGGCATGAAGGATATTACTGGGAAAATTATTTCTAATAGTAAAAATAAATTAAACAACGCCAAAGCAGTTATGGAAGCGCTTAGAGCCATTTCTTCAAAATATGCAAAACTTATTCCAGATACTGCAATTGTTGCTAACAAAGTCCCGACGCTTGAAGAGGTCGGGATCCCGACCGCAAGCGTCGGGAAAGTAAGAGGAGAGGTTGAAGATTAAATTAATAATATGCAGATACATAATTTAAAAAGAACACATAAGAATAAAGGAGATAGGCTGGTGGGTCGTGGCGGAAGACGCGGCAAGACGGCAGGTCGCGGAGGCAAGGGTCAAACGGCTCGTTCCGGCAACAAGCGCCGTCCAGAACTTCGAGATATTATCAAAAGACTGCCCAAGAATCGCGGGTACCAATTTAAGTCTATCCAAAATGCTATTATTGTTGAAGGCGGCAAACTCGCTTCCAAAGGAGAAAAATTTTCCGAGATCAGGCAGCGCCTCGGGATAAAAGGAAACAAATTTAAAATTAATTAAATGCAAGCTTTTTTAAATAAATTAAAATTAATCTGGACGGATACCACTCTCAGGAAAAGAGTTTTGTTTGTGCTTTTTGCGTTAATAATATTTAGATTACTTTCTGCTATTCCTATCCCGGGGGTAGACACTCTGGCGCTCAATCGTTTTCTTTCGAATAGCCAATTTTTTGGTATCTTAAATATATTCTCTGGCGGCGGACTGACGAACCTTTCCATCATAATGCTCGGTGTCGGACCGTATATCACTGGTTCAATTATCATGCAACTTTTAACCATCATGGTTCCAGCTTTAAAAAAGATTTATCACGAGGAGGGCGAAGCGGGCAGAAAAAGATTCACGCAATATGGCCGGTTGCTCACTGTGCCGCTTGCGGCTATTCAGGGTTTCACGCTTTTAGCCATACTTGAGGGACAAGGGATTCTTTCAAATTTGACGGCTTTCGATCGGATTGTAAATTTATTTATTGTCGTCGCAGGATCGATCTTGCTGATGTGGATTGGCGAACTGGTATCTGAATTCGGCATCGGTAACGGCGTGTCGCTGATTATCTTTGCCGGTATTGTTTCCAGACTTCCGTCGGTCGTTAGTACTTTCATTTTCACTTATATCTATCCGGTGTTCGATTCGAGTATCTTGCCTGCCTTAATCGGATTTGCCGTGGCTGGCGTAGTGGTCATCGCGGCAATTGTTCTGGTGACTGAGGCTGAACGCCCGATCCCGGTTACTTATGCCAAGCGTGTCCGTGGCATGAAGATGTATGGGGGAGGCTCGACATATCTGCCACTGCGAGTCAATCAAGCTGGAGTTATTCCGATAATTTTCGCTCTCTCGATTTTGCTTTTTCCGCAAATGATCGGTACTTTTTTATCTAGATTTAGCAATGTAATAATCGTGAAAATTTCTCATTTTCTTCTTTCCTTTACTCAGACTTCCATTCTTTACGCGGTGCTGTATTTTATTTTTGTCTTTCTATTTACTTATTTCTATACGGCCGTCACTTTCGATCCCGAAGCGCTTTCCACCAATCTGCAAAAAAACGGCGCGTTTATTCCAGGCATTCGTCCGGGTGTCTCGACCGCCGAATATATTTCCAAAGTTTTAACCCGTATTACTCTTCTCGGCGCTGTTTTCCTCGGTTTTATCGCTGTGCTACCGCTCATCATGCAGCACCTGACCGGCATTACCTCTCTGGCTTTAGGCGGCACATCCATCCTCATCGTCGTCTCTGTGGTGCTCGACCTGATGAAAAAAGTGGATTCCCAAGTATCAATGCGGGAGTATTAAAAATTGGGTTCTAGGTTCTAGTTTTTAGATTTATCCAATCTTTTTGCTTCTTCCAAAGCTAGTTTAAAAACACTTTTTAGCGTGGTCGCTATTTCTTTTGATTCAATAATTACTCCGAGCTTTTCTCTCCAAGAAGCGAGCATTACTTTGTCGCCATAAACTTCAATATCAGTCGGTAGTGGAAATTTTTCTTGCGGCACTAAAAATGTTTCGCGGTATTCTGCTTTGTCGTTTGCCTTGCGAATGCGAGCGAGGGGAGTGTCCGCCACGAAAGTGCGGACGAATATTCCTTTCTTCACTCGTCTCTCATAATATGTCGAGAAATAATTTGGCAGAGCATCATGCATCTCTTCGTAGGTGGAAGTTGAATAAATATCTCCTTTAGAAGAGAGCGTGTCGTCGTAGACATGCTCGAGTCCGGCGAGCCCTTCATAAAAACGCACGGTCGGACGATCGCCAACTTTATGAAGTGAAATAAGTTCTGGCAAAAGCTCACCCACATCTTGGGCGATATTTTTTTGTTTTTCCGCCTGAGCATTCATGTATATGCCGAGCTTCTCGGGGGACTCAGCTACATATTCTTGCTTCGGTTCCTTGCCGGAGACTCGCACCAAGCCCTTACTGGTCAGACTATCTAGTATTACATAGCCAGTCGAACGGTTAATTCCTGCTTTTCTCGATATCTCGGCGACAGTGCCTCGCCCGAGCTCTAAAATGGCCAAATATATAGCTATTTCTTTATCCAAAAATCCACTGTCTTTTAAGAGTTTTTCCACTTTTACGATTTGTTCTTTATCCATAATACTATTATATTCCAAAGCTCATTTTATGTCAAGAAAATATAACAAAATTCTGTGAGTATCTTTTTAACCTTATTTTATATACCTAAAAAAGAATTAAATTGGTAAATTTCCTTGACAATATCTAAAAATCTGTTAGAAATAGGTTGAAAAACTGTTACTTGAAATAAACCAAAAACCAAAGGAATTCACATGGAAAATATCCAAAAGTTGCTCGAGAATGCTTCGCAGCTTGTAGATGAAGCCCATAAACTCAGTATAAACATACCTACTGAGAAAACATCCTATTTGTTGTGGCTGATAACGCTTGCTAGGAGCGTAGGAATATCCAGTACTATTGTCCGACTCAAAATCGACCCTTATGATTATGTCTGTGAGGTGACTATTTCTGAAACGGACTTTGGCTTGGAATTAGAAAGGTCCCGTCGTTTCTGGAATGGTAGGGGGCATGAGCGCATTGAAGAAAACTTTCGTTTTCATAACAAAATAAAGGAGTTTTTGACAGATATGGAAAACGGCGGGGTAGCCACAACTCTCTTAAATGGTATCTGTAGATCTCTAACCGAGCAAATTCTCAACGACCTA
>OBEQ012548685.1_pt1 | contig 17648 bp, 18 predicted proteins | sample 1670901 | NCBI WGS metagenome assembly OBEQ01 (sample SAMEA104232315, study PRJEB22302) | groundwater metagenome | biome: forest; feature: aquifer; material: groundwater | place: USA | collected 2011-08-07 | depth 5.4 m
GCAATCGAAGCGGCGGCCGTTGGATCGGCTGGTCTTCGCCCTCGGCATCCGCCACGTGGGTGCCACGGTCGCCGAGGTGCTGGCCCAGTGATTCAGCTCGCTCGAGCGGCTGCGGGCCGCGACCGTCGAGGACCTGGAGGCGATTGATCAGGTCGGCCCGGTGATTGCCGAGGCGGCGGCGCACTATTTCCGGCAGCCCAGCACGAAGACGCTGCTGAAGAAACTGCGGGCCGCTGGCGTCGCCCCGGCGCCGGTCCGCCGGCCGGACGTCCCGCAGACGCTGGCGGGGCTGACGCTCGTCGTGACCGGGACGCTGGCGCGGCATTCGCGCGCCGAGGCGGAGCAGCTCATCCGCGCGCACGGCGGTACGGTCGGCGCGAGCGTGACCAAGCGGACGCGGTACGTCGTCATCGGCCGCGATCCTGGCTCCAACGCGGAGAAGGCCCGACACCTGGGAATCCCGATCGTGGATGAGGAAGGATTCATGAAGCTGTTGAAAGGAGCGTCGGCATGAACCGAGGACGATGGGTGAGCGCGGGGTTGGTCGTGGTCCTGCTGGCCGGGACGACGGGGTGCGAAACGGTGAAACGGAAATTCACCCGGAAGCCGAAGACGACGCAGGGTCCGGAGCCGATTTTTACCCTCGACGAGGAGTATCGGCCGGAGTTCCCGCCCGACGTCCGGTATCAGGCCCACTTCGCCTACTGGAAAGCGGCGCACGATGACTTGCTCGAGGGCCTGGGCCAGGCCACTCGCCTGCGCCGCGAGCGCGCCACCCGCCAGGCGATCAAAGAACTCAGGGCGATGCAGGCCCTGCTGCAGGGACCGCCCGCCGACGGATTGGGCCGATTCATTGCTGAGATGGAGCGGTTGGCCCAGCGGTTGGACGACCCGGTGCTCGATGCACCCCGGCTGTCGGTGATGCGCAGCTCGATCGAATCGCTGTACCGCCGGATTGACTCGGGCTACGACTTCCACCGGGTCAAAGCCCACCTGAAGTCCGAAGCGCCGGCGCCGCCCGCCGCCGTCGAGCCGCCCAAGGCCGCGGATGCCGCATCCGCTCATTGAGCCGTTCCTCAGTACGCTGACCCTCGAGCGGGGGCTGGCCGCCAACACCGTCGTCGCCTACCGTCGCGACCTGACGGCGTTCACCGAGCATCTGGCGAAGCGCCGCCTCACCGAGATGGGGAAAGTCCAGCGGGCCGACGTGACCAGCTACCTCATGGCGCTGAAAGAGCAGGGGCTCAAGCCGACCTCGCTGGCCCGCAAGCTGGTGGCCATCAAAGTCTGGTTCCGGTATCTGGCGGGCGAGCGATTGATCCCGCAGGACCCGACGAGCGTGCTCGAGACGCCGCGGACCTGGAAGACCCTGCCGGACACGCTGAATATCGAGGAGGTGGCCCGTCTCCTCGCGCAGCCCAATGTCCGCCAGCCGCAGGGGATCCGCGACCGCGCCATCTTTGAGCTCCTCTACGCCACCGGCATGCGGGTCTCCGAGTTGACGGCGCTCACCGCCAAAGACCTCCACCTCGACCTCGGGTTCCTCCGGTGCGTGGGGAAGGGGTCGAAGGAGCGGATCGTCCCCGTCGGCAAAACGGCGGCCAAAGCGGTGTCGGCGTACCTCGCGAAAGTCCGGCCGGGGCTCGACAAGGGGCGCCAGGCGCCACGCCTGTTCCTCAGCCGCCGCGGCACCGGCCTCAGCCGTCAGATGATCTGGTATCTGATGAAGCGCTATACGAAGGAGGCCCGGATCGCGAAGCGGGTCAAGCCGCATACCCTGCGCCACTCGTTCGCCACCCACCTGCTCGAGCGCGGGGCCGACCTGCGCGTCGTGCAGGAGCTTTTGGGCCACGTCAATATCGCCACGACGCAGATCTACACCCACGTGGACCAGGGCCGCCTCAAGAAGATCCACCAGCAGTTCCATCCGCGCCCCTGAGGGCTTTCCTCGTTGCCGGTGCCTGAGGGCTTTCCACGTTGCCGGTGCCAGGTTTTAACCTGGCACCGCTGCTGTGATACACTAGGGGTATGGATCTCTCAGCCGAACACCGACAACGATTGCGCGACCTCGGCGTGTCGCTCCTCTATCTCTTCGGCTCGTACGCCGAGGGGGTGGCGACACCCTTGAGCGACGTGGATGTGGGCGTCGTCTTCGCCGGGGAGCCGCCAAGTCGCTCCGCGGCCTATCAACCGCTCTACGAACTCGCCACGGAGTTGTTTCCTGATCAGACCATAGACCTCGTCTTCCTCCAGCAGGCGCCGCTTGAACTGCAAGGTGATGTGGTGCGGCACGGCACGGTGTTGTATGAACGGACCCCAGGGGATGACGCGACGTTTGCGGAGCAAACCATGATAGCGTGTGCCGATTTTGCCCCGCTGCTTCGGGAGATGGATCGAACGATTCTCGATAGAACCTAACCAATTTCTATGCGGAGATCACGCCGACCGAACTCCACGAGATCCTGCGCCATCACCTCGACGGTGTCGAACAGTTCCTCCACGCCGTCCGACTCGTCGTGGAGCATCCTGAACGATACCACCTCACCCTCGAATAGTTAGACGAACTAATCGTAGAATAATCTCCTTGACCTCCGGCTGGCCGTCCGCTACACTACCTCCCATGCGTTTCCTCGCGTTGACCTTGCTTATCGTGTTCACGCTGACCTCCGCGTGTCCTCCGTCGGCCCTCGCCCTGCGCCAGGTCGGCCTCGAGGAAGGAAAGAAAGCCGACCTCGTCTCTGCCCTCCAGCCCACCGCTGCGTCCACGTTACGCACCCCCACCGGCCTGGAGGAGCGGCCGAAGTTCCTGATCGTGGAAGATATGCTCTCGACACGGGCCCGCCTTAAGCAGATTGTGCGGCAGCAGTATCCGAATGCCGTGACTGTGACGGCCTCGACGGTTCAAGAGGCCAGAACCGCATGGGAACAGCGCGGTCCGTTTGTCCGCATCCTCACGGACGGCCAGCTTCCCGATGGGTGGAGTACGCGGTGGTTGGAAGATCTCCAGCGGCAGGGAGCCTTGGAGCGCACGGGAATCGTGGTCATCTCCGCTGCGCTAGGAAGCGCCCCGGCGTTGGCGGATCTGCAGGCCGCCCTCGTTGTCGAGACCCTCTCGAAGCCGTTCATGGACGATCAGGAGGTGGTCGCGCGCCTCAAATCGTTGGCCCGGCGCTTGCCGCTCCCCGCCACCGGTTTGGAGGAGGGTCGCACGGTGTTCGCTGGGTTGATGGCCACCCCTGTCTTGCCGACCGCTGGCCTTGAAGAAGGCGAGCGGGTGTCGACCGAGGAGGCGGTGAATCGGATTTGGGAAGGTATCCGGCGTGGCGAGGTGGCGATGGTGAAAGCATTCGTTGCAGGCGAGCGTCGGTCTCGGACTGCTCGGAGTGCGACACTCGCCAGTCGCGATGCCGTTGAGGAGTTCGTGGATGAGGTGGTGCTCAACTACGGCGATTCGGAAACCGTGCTACTCCGCCAGGACGACCAGATCCGCGAGATTCACGAAGCTGCCGCCACCGGCTTGGAGGAAACAGGAGCGGACAAGGCGGCAGCGGGTGCCGCGGCCGAGTGGCCGGCGTCGCTGCAGGCGATCGCCGCTCAGCGGGACGTCATCCGAGCGACGGCCCTCAGCCGTGGCCGACTCTATATCTATCTGGATCCTTCCTTGTTCCAACCGGGTGGTGACGCCGAGCAGGCGGCCATGGCGCAGGTGGTGTTCCTCACCACGCTTGCGCAACAGACGAAGCGATGGCTTGGGGTGCCGGTCGAGGCGTACTACGGTATTCCCAACCCGGCGGTGGCATCCGTGGCGCTTCGGATTATCAGAGCGTTGGATCAACCCCCGGCCGGCTGGACCATTGCCGTGGCCAACCTCTTCCCTGCGCAGTCACTCCCGGAACCGGCCTTCCATCTCCTGATTGCACAAGCGTTCCTCACGCCAGACCAGCCCCAGACGGTTAATGCAGACCTGCTCCTTGCTGGGAAAGTCGGCCTCGAGGAAGTCCGCCGCACGCTGGCCGAGATCTTCAACTAAGCCCACAGCGGCGTTTCCGAGCCCGCCATTTTCTGTTACACTGTCTCCCACGATGCCCACCGAGACGCTGACGGCTACCGCGCGGATCATCGAGGTCTTCTCCTCCATCCAAGGAGAGGGACTGTACGTCGGCCAGCCGCACCTGTTCGTCCGGTTCTGGGACTGCAACTTGAAGTGCCACTACTGCGACACCGACTACCGCGGGCCGTACACTGAGATGACGCTGGGCGACCTCGAAGGGCGCGTCAGCCAGCTCTTGGTTGAGCAGGGGCCGCATGAGGCGGTCTCGCTGACCGGCGGGGAGCCGCTCCTCTGGCGGCAGTTTTTGACCGGCTTCCTGCCGTGGCTCAAACAGATGGGCCAGCGGACCTACCTCGAGACGAACGGGACCCTGCCGAAGGCGCTGGAGGCAGTCCTCCCGTGGGTGGACGTGATCGCGATGGACGTCAAGCCGCCGTCGGCGACGGCGGACCGCGCGGTCTGGGGCGAGCACGCCGAATTCCTGCGCGTGGCGCGCCGGGCGGTGGCCCCGCCGGTGCTGTTCGTGAAAGTCGTCGTGACGCCGCAGACGACTGACGCCGAGCTGGACCAGGCCGCGGCGTTGGTTGCCGCCGCGGATCGCACGATCCCGTTGGTGCTGCAGCCGGTCACCCCGTGCGGGCCGGTCACCGCCGCCCCGACCGCGGCCCAGCTCTCGACGTGGCTGCGCCGCGCCCGGCGGCTCCTCGACGACGTCCGCGTGATCCCGCAGGTCCATCCGATCCTGGGAGTCCGCTGATGGGTCGTCTCGACGGCCGCGCCGCCGGCGCCCCGCGCCCGATCACCATTACCCGCGGCTACCTCAAGCACGCTGAGGGGTCCTGCCTCATCGAAGTCGGCCAGACCAAGGTGATTTGCAGCGCCTCGGTCGAGGACAAGGTCCCGCAGTTCCTCCTCAACACGAACAGCGGATGGGTCACGGCCGAATACGGCATGCTGCCACGCTCGACGCTGACGCGCATCCCGCGCGAGCGGGCGGGGCAGGGAGGCCGCACGCAGGAGATCCAGCGGCTGGTCGGCCGGTCGCTGCGCGCCATCATGGACTTGAAGGCACTGGGCCCGCGGACGATCTGGGTGGACTGCGACGTCCTGCAGGCCGACGGCGGCACGCGGACGGCGGCGATCACCGGGAGTTTCGTCGCGCTCGTGGACGCGCTGATGTACCTGCGGCGGGCCGGGGCGTTCTCGCAGCCGCCGGTGAAAGATTTCATCGCGGCCACCAGCGTCGGCGTGGTGGATGGCGAGCCGTTGCTGGACCTCTCCTACGATGAGGATTCCCGCGCCGATGTGGACATGAACATCGTGATGACCGGCCGCGGCCTGTTCGTCGAGGTGCAGGGGACCGCCGAGCACCGGCCGTTCACCGAGACCCAGCTCCAGGAGCTCCTCGGCCTCGCCAAGCAAGGGATTGCCCAGCTGGTCGCGCTCCAGCAGCGGACCCTGGCCGACGTCCTGCCCAAAGGGCTTTGATCCCCCGACTGCTGCTCGCCACCCGGAATCCCAAAAAACTCGTCGAGCTGCGCCGCTGCCTGCGCGGGGTGCGCGCCCGGTACGAGACCCTCGACGCCTACCCGCAGGTCCCGCCGGTCCGCGAGGACGGCGCGACGTTCGAGGCCAATGCCGTCAAGAAAGCGCTCGGCCCCTCGCGGCGCGTGCCGGACGCCGTCGTGATCGCCGAGGACTCCGGCCTGGTGGTGACGGCGCTGGGGGGCGCGCCCGGGGTGCGGTCGGCGCGGTTTGCCGCGGGGCGCAGCGGCGGGGCGCATGACACGGCGAACACGGCGAAGGTGCTGCGATGGCTGCGTGGGGTGCCGCCCGCCCGGCGGGGCGCGGCGTTCGTCTGTGTGGTGGCGGTGGCCCTGCGGGGCCGCGTGCTGGGGACGATCCGAGGAGAATGCCGCGGGACGATCGCCGAGGGGCCGCGCGGCCGGACCGGCTTCGGCTACGACCCGATCTTTATTCCACGCGGGCCGCGCGGCGATCGGCGGACGTTCGCCGAGCTGGGCCCGCGCGTCAAGGACCGACTGAGCCATCGCGCCCGCGCGATGCGGCGCGCCCGGCCCCTTATTGCCAGATCCCTCCGAGCATGTCGCCGAGCTTCTTGAACACCTGCTCCTTTAGCACCCGGTTGAGCGACAGCGGGACCACCTCGTAGGTCGGTTTCGCCAGCGTCCCGCCGAGCTTGATCTCGCCGATCAGATATCCGGCCTGGTGCAGGAAGCGCCCGAGGGTCTGTGCGAACTGCGGCGAGCGCTCGAACGCCGTCGGGTCAATCGAGGCGACGACGCGGGCGTCGAGCGCGCCGGCGAAGGTGACGGCGCCGGTGGCCGTCAGCGTGGCGAGGTCGCCGTAGACCGTCAGGTCCTGCGTGGTCACGCGGTCACCGTGGAGCTCGTAGGTGCCGGCCGCCTCCTTGAACACGACGCGGCGCAGGGCCGATGCCCCGAGGATGTCGGCCAGCCCCTTGAGCAGCGGCATCTCGAACAACCGCCCGTTCGTCACCTGGAAGCGGCCCTGGCCGTTGAGGGAGCCGGGCAGGACGACCCATCCACCGGATGGGTGCCCCGCGGCGCCGCTGACCTGGCACTCGCCGCTCACCAGCCCCGACACCTGCTGATCGTTCCACGCCAGCTCTTTGGCCAGCCGTCCCAGCTCAAGATTGGCGACCGACACCTTCGCGGTGAACGGCTGGTGCGGATCGTCCAACCGGAGCGTTCCCGTCGTGCTCACCGTCCCCCCATAGACCAGCGCCGTCAGCGGTTGGAGGGTCGCCGCGCCGTCGCGCTGGCGATACTCCAACAGGACATTCTCCAGGCGGATCCCGCGCACCGTGAACTCTCCAGCGTGCGCCGAGAGGGTCGTCTCCCATCGGGCGGGGTCCTGCAGCGGGCCGTTCACCGAGGCCTCTCCTTTGAGCCGGCCCGCCGGTTGCCAGGCGCGGAGCGTGGCCCAGGAGGCCGGTAGGAGCGCAAGGCCGTCAGCGGCGTCGAGCGAGAACTCCGTGTGCAGTGCCCCGGTCGTCGCGGCGCCGAGCGTCACGGTGCCGGTCGTCGTGGCCTGGCTCTTGCGGTAGCGGGTCTTCAGCTCAGTGATCGTCACCTGACCGCCGGCCACGGCGAGCGCGGCGTCAGCGGTGACCTCGCCGACCGTCAGCGTGCCGCTGATCTCCGGCGCGGCGAAGTTGACGAGCGTGCCGTCCACCTGCACCGGCTGCTGGCGCCAGGTGCCCCGCACCCCGACGGCAGTCAGCAGGTTCGGCTCGAGGCGGACGCGGCCGTTGAGCGCGTCAATCGTGCCGACCGACGGGGCGGCGAGCCGGGCGTCGTGAATGGAGAGCGTGGCCGCCACTTTCGGAGCTTGCAGCGTGCCGGCCGCGGCGACGTGGAGCTGTCCGGCGCCCGTCAGCTGCGTGTCGGCCAGCCAGCCGGTGCGGTACGGTGCGGCCGCCTGCCAGAGCGCGGCCAGCGGCCCGTCCGCGTCCGCCTCGCCGGCGAGCGCCGCCTGCGGCCAGCGGTCGGGCTGTGCGGTCGTCAGCGTCCCGTGCGCACGGACCGGCAGGCCGCTGACCGTCGCCGTGGCCGCGTCCAGTTGCACCGCGGTGGGCGTGATCTGCAGCGTTCCGTCGAGATGGTCCACGGCGGGGAGCGGGGCCGGCGGGGTGACGGCCAGATGCCGCAGTTGCACCGTCGCGGCCGGCGGCCCCCACACCCACCCGTCGTGGGGATGCGCGGTCCCCTGGCCGGTGACGACGTAGTCGCCGGTGATCGTCCACGGCGTTCCGCCGGCGACGGGTGACCACTGGACGCGGGTGTCCTCGGCCGTCGCCGTCACCGTGACCTGCAGTTGATGAGCATCCATCGCCCCTTTCACCGTGACGGTGGCCGCGCCGGCCAACTCCCGCAGTGCGGCCGCCGTCGCCGCCGGCAGGTACGGCCGCACCGTGTCCAGCGGGAATTGCCGCGCCGTCACGCTCCCCTCACCCGACGACGCGGCCAGATTCCACTGCCCTTGCAGCAGCAGCGCCGTCACCGGCACCGTCTGCCACTGCGCCGTCCCTCGGAGGGCGACGGCATGCGGCAGGTTGAGCGCGGCGCGCAGGTTGATCCGCGTCAGCGTCGCGTCCAGCCCCGGCTTGCGGCTTTGGTCTTCGACGAGCAGCTCGCCGTCGCTGATGACGAGGCGGGCCACCAGCAGCGGCAGCGGTTGCGGGTGCTGTCCCGCGCCGGCCGCCGCCTGGTGGAACAGCCGCAGACTCTCAAGGTTCCACACGCCGGCGGCGTCCCGCACCAGGCGCAGGCGCGGGTGCATCAGCTGCAGGGTGGGCAGGGGGCCGTGCAGGGTCACCCGCTCCACCGCCAGGCATGGCTGGTCGCCGTAGCGGCGGTCCTCGAAGATCACGACGTGGTCCACGGCGATCCCTTCCCACACCCGGAAATGCAGCGCCCCGAGCTGGATGCGCCGGCCGGTCTGCTCGGCCAGCTGCGTGGCGATCCACCGGCGCGCCGGGCCGGGCAGGAAGACGGCGTTGAGGTACCAGGTGAGCCCGGCGGCGAGCAGGCCGAGTCCCGTGAGCGCGATGAGCAGGCCGTGCAGGAGTCGTCGTCGCATGGGCGAGTGCCATTATACTACTTGCCGTGTGCGCCCCCTGCTCCGAAGTGCTATGATAGCCCTATCGCGGGGCGTGGCTCAGCTTGGTAGAGCGCTGCGTTTGGGACGCAGAGGTCCTCGGTTCAAATCCGAGCGCCCCGATTGACTCGGTCAGGCGCCGGCGCCCATAGCTCAACCGGATAGAGCGACAGGTTTCTAACCTGTATGTTGGGGGTTCGACTCCCTCTGGGCGCACCATCTCGGTGGTCGTGGAGGCGGAGGGTTCCGTGATGATGAAGAAGATGCTGCTTGGTTTCGTCGCGGTGTTCGCGTTCCTGCTCATCGTCGGGATCGCCGTCGGACTGCCGCAGGTGCGCCCCGTGTTGATCCGGCAGCTCGGTGAGGTGCTGCAGTGCCCCGTCACGATGCAGGCGGTGGTCTGGGTGCCGCCGACCGGCCTGGGCGTGCGGGCGCTGGAGGCGCAGAGCCCGGCGGGCCGGACCCAGCCACCGTGGTTCAAAGCCGCGGCGGTGGACGTCCGCGTGGCCCTCTGGTCACTGCTCTGGCGCCGGGCCTTCGTCGCCGACGTGAACGTTGTGCGTCCCACGCTCACCGTCGAGCAGCTGGCGGACGGCCGCGTGAGTCTCCCGACGTGGGGGCCCACCCCCTCGGCCCCGGCCGCCTCATCCACCGCTCCTCCGGCGCCCACGTTGCTCCCCCACCACGTGCGGATCCATGACGGCACGCTGGTCTACCGCGACCATCGCCTGACCCCGCCATGGGCCTTCGTGCTGGATGGACTCCGCTTGGATGCCCGCGTGACGCTGGCAGGCGTGCAGTATCAGGGGGCTGGCACCATCGAGAGTCCTCAGCGGATGCCGGTGGGGAGCGTCGAGGTGCACGGCGAAACCGCCTTCGATGGCCGGACCACGACGACGGTGACAGTCGTGCATCAGGCCGTGACCGAGCTCGCGCCGTATGTCAAGCAGGTGATGGGGGCCGAGCCGACCGCGGGGGCGCTGACGCTGACCGCGACGATCACCGGCCGCCCGGAGGCGCTGACGGCCCGCATCCACGTCGAGACCCGTGGGCTGGCGTTCCCGCCGACGGCGATGACCAGCGCCGGGGTGAGCGCCGCCCAGTTGCTGCCGATTCTGGAAGACGACCAGCACCGGATCCAGTTCGACTTCACCGTGACCGGCCGGTGGGACCAGCTCCAGGTGTCGTGGAACGATCTGGCGGCCAGCGCGGTCCAGCAAATCCTGCGCGGCCTCGTCACCCAACGGCTGCCCAACATCCTCCTGCAGGGATTGACCCAGGCGCTCCAGCCGCCGGCCGAGGGCGGGGCCGCCGCGCCGCTGGACCTCAAGGCGCTGGGCAAGCGGCTGACGAAGACGTTGAAGGAGCAACTCATCCCCGCCGACTCGTCCTCGACCGACGCCCAATCGCCCAAGTAACCCGTGGTATACTGACGCCCACTCACGGTGGCTGTAGCTCAGCTGGTTAGAGCACGAGATTGTGGATCTCGGGGCCGCGGGTTCAAATCCCGTCAGCCACCCTTAACCCACTCCAGAACCTTTTATGTTTAGGGGCTATCGAGTTCAATTCTATGTGGTGCAAGCCCTCATGATCGTTTTACGGATGCTTCCGTTCTCGCTCTCCGGATGGATCATGAAACGCGTGGCCGACCTCTTCTTTTGCTGTGCCTCCAAGCGAAGGAATATTGCGCTGGATAATCTGACGATCGCCTACGGAGACACGCTGTCCGCCGGTCAAAAAAGAACCATCGCCCGGCGGTCGTTCGAGAGCCAGGCGCTCTCCATGCTGGAGTTGTTGGTCATCAGAAAAATGAGGAAGAACGCGGCACGCCGGTTTTCCATGACGGGACTGCAGCATTTCAATGAGGCCGCGGCTCGCGGGAACGGCGTGATATTTGTCGCCTCTCATGTTGGTTCTTGGGAATATATTGGCTTCCCGGGCTATCTCACGCAGTATCCGCATGCGATCATCGTCAAACGCCTCAAGAATCCATATCTCAACACCATGATCGATGCCTTGCGGCGGGAAATCGATACCCTGCCAATCCGTAAAGAAGCGAATGCCCTTCGGATCACCTTGGCCGAGTTGCGGCAGAATCACGGAGTCGCGATCGTGATGGACCAATGGGCGGGCGCCGAAGGGCTGTGGGTCGACTTTTTTGGAAGGGCCACCTCCACCACGTCTTTGCCCGCTCGGCTGGCCAAAAAAACGGGCGCGGCGTTAATTCCGATTTATTGCGTCAGAAAACAGATCGGCCAATACGAGATCCGGCTGCTGCCGGAAGTCCCATTGCCGGATGAGCCGGAATGGAACGTCCGCACCACGAAACGTTTGAATGACATCCTGGCATCTCAGATCCGTCAATGTCCGGAGCAATGGTCTTGGAACCACAGGCGTTGGAGACCACGGCCTGTGGCATCCTGACGAGCGCACCAGTTGCGAAAATTGTCCAAATGGGTGACCTGTATTTTTATCCAGGCGGTTTAAAATAGGTTTCGTCGGACGGCGGACGAGCCAGTGAGCACTCCCGTGGGGGGTTTGCGGTGATGGACAACTTTAATGCGTGGAGCATTTTGAGGAAACTGTTCTGGCAGGATCTGCTGCTCGTGCTGGCCGTGTTTGTGCTGGCCCGAATAATCTCCTTTGTGATTCGACGGATTATTCTTCATTTCGCCGAAAAGGTCCATCCGCGCCTGCGCCTTCTGTTTCTACGCACGCTTCCGATAGTCCGGCTTTTTGTTGGCATTGGCGCGGTTGCCGTGATTGTGCCAATTCTCGTGGAACCAACGTTTCAGGATATCGTGACCCTGATGGCCGGCGTCGGTTTGGCGTTGGCCTTCACGCTGAAGGATTACGGGTCCAGCCTTGTGGCGGGATTGGCCACGGTGTTGGAAAATACCTATCAGCCAGGTGATTGGATCAAAGTAGATGGCGCGTATGGAGAAGTGAAATCCATCGGGGCGCGCGCCACACGAATCGTCACCCCCGACGACACGGAAGTCATCATCCCGCACGCGCGTTTCTGGTCCGTCAGCGTGTTTAACGCGTCCAGCGGGAATCAGAGTGTACTCTGTGTCGCTGATTTTTATTTGCATCCCGATCACGATGCCGCTATTGCGCGCAAACGCCTCGAGGAAATCGCGCGGCAGAGTGCTTATTGGAAGCCCGGATCACCCGTCACCGTGATCGTCCTTGAGAAGCCATGGGGTACGCACTACCGTCTGAAGGCCTATGTGCAGGAAAGCCGCGAGCAGTTCCTGTTCCTGACTGATCTGACGATTCAAGGCAAACAGGCGATCCGGTCCCTGGGTATCCGGTTTGCCCAGGTGCCATTCGCCGAGACACAACACTAAACGAGAGGTTTTGTCGTCCGCGACCTCTGAGCCACCCCAGCCTTTCCTCTCGTAAGGCCGCCACGCGGGGCAGGTCAGATAAGGGTTACCTGATGAGCAAACTCCCGAAAATCACCCTGTATTTTTGGATTATGAAGATCTGCGCGACCACGTTGGGTGAAACGGCGGGCGACCTGTTGTCCATGACCCTGAACATCGGGTATGCGCTGAGTTCTCTGATGTTGATCGGTTTCTTTGTGATGACGCTCGGTGCTCAGCTGGCTTCAAGAAAACATCACCCATGGCTCTATTGGGCCGTCATCCTCTCGACCAGCACGGCCGGCACCACCATGTCGGATTATATGGATCGCACCCTCGGGCTCGGCTATATCAAAGGCACGATCATTTTACTAATCCTGTTGGTGGCGATTTTGGCATTCTGGCGTGTGAGCGTGCGCGATCTCTCGGTGGTCAATATCAACACGTTGAAAGTCGAGTTGCTCTATTGGACAACCATTCTCTTTTCGAATACCTTGGGGACAGCCCTGGGTGACTTCTTGGCCGATACGTCCGGTCTCGGATTTGGGGGAGGGGCACTGCTTATTTCCAGTTTAATCGGGCTGGTCGTCATCGCCCATGGGTATTCCCGAATGTCAAAAGTCCTGTTGTTTTGGGTTGCCTTTGTCCTCACCCGTCCGTTTGGGGCCACCATGGGCGATTGGTTAACCAAACCACATGGCAAAGGCGGCCTTGGCTTGGGCACGGTTGGCGCATCGGCCATTCTTGCCGCCATCCTTGGAGTGTTTGTTCTGCACTCCAAGAGGCCCCAGACTAAAGTCGGATAGCTATTGGGGATTCCTGGGTGTATCATGTTTCCATGAATTCTGGGGCTGTGGAAGCCGTAGGGTGAGGGGTCTGGAGGATTGCCGATGACAGCGGACGAGGATTCCGAGATGATGGTGCCGGGCTCGTTGGAGGTCCTCGAGGCCCGTGATGCCGATGGTGTTCTTAGCGCCGTGGTCGAACGATCGGATCCTCACGATCTCTACACGTACCGCATTCGACGGATCGTCCACGAGAGCCGGTCCTCCCTCCAGCATATCGTCATTGCCGAGACCTACAACTATGGCCGCGCCCTGTTTCTCGACGGCAACATCCAGAGCGCGCACGCCGACCAAGCGTTGTACCATGAGACGCTGGTCCAACCCGCGATGCTTGGCCATTCCAGCCCGCAGGATGTCCTCATCATCGGGGGCGGCGAGGGGGCCGCATTGTGGGAGGTGCTGCGGCATCCCTCGGTACGGACGGTGACGATGGTGGATTATGACCGGCAGGTGGTGGAGGCGTGCCGGGAACACCTGAGTGCCTGGCATCAGGGGGCGTTCGACGACCCGCGCGCCCGGCTGGTGTTTCAGGACGGCCGGCAATTCATCGAGCAGACCGCCGGCACCTACGACGTCGTGATCATTGATGTCGTGGACATGTTCGACAATGGCCCGGCCCAGGCGTTGTACACCCGGCAATTTTACGAGCGGCTCTGTCAGCGGCTCCGGCCGGGGGCGGTCGTGGCCGTGCAGGGCCTGGAGTTCTCGTTCTTGGATGATCAGCCCCATGCGGCGCTGGCCCGGACGTTGAGGACGGTGTTCCGCGAAGTCTCCAGTTACAATGTGACCATCCCCTCGTTCCTGTGTTCCTGGGGGTTCCTGGTCGCCTCCGATCATTTCTGCTTGGGCCGATGGTCGGCGACCGAGATTGACCACCGCATCCAGGAGCGGTGCGGTCCTGACGGGTTGACGCATGTGACCGGTGAGTTCCTCCGGGGCTGTTTTAGTTTTTGCAAGACCACCCAAGCGCGGTTGTCGCGGCCCGGCCCGATTCTTGAAGATGGGATCCCGTTTGAGCCGATCCCCTATGAATGATCCCCTGGTGATGGACCTCGGCCGACCCGTCGTCACCGATGGGATCAAGGGCTGGGCCATTCGGTTTGTGCCGCACGGCGAGCCGGGCGCGATCATCCTGGCGGAGTTCACCGATCCGGACCATCGGTTCGCGGTGGCCGTCCCGGTGTCACCGGAGGATCTGCTGGTTCCGACGCCCGGGGCCGCCCCGACGGATGAGCTCCGGGTGTTCTGTCTCCCCGAGGGGGTGGCGACGGTGGAGCGTTGGCGGCCTGCGCCACCGGCCATCGAGGTCACCGTCCCGGCGGGCACTATCCTCTGGCGGCCCGGGCAGGCGGCGCTGCACGGTCCGCCCGAACGGGTCGAGGGGCTCCTGTCCGTCCTCGTGGAGTTTGCGTTTTATGAGGGAGAGCTCCGTCGGCTCGAGCGGGAGGTCGCGGCCGATTGGCCGATGGCCGAAGCGGACGTGGCGTTGACCCATCGTCTGGGCCCCTCGGCCATTCGGCGCTGGGACCACGTCAGCGAGATGACGCGGCGCGTCACGTGGCGCCGCATGCGGTATGCCCGGCTGCAGCCGCGGTTGGAACCACCGGCCGGCGCCGTGGCCGGCCCTGCCAAGCGAGTCCTGTCGGAGCTGCTGGCTCGCGCGGACGTCGAACGGCGGTTGCAGACCGTTGACGATCGCCTCGAGATCTGTGAGGATATCTACGAACGGGCCAATGAGCGGATCTCCGAGTATCGCTATTTTCGTGTCGAGGCGGTCATCGAGATCGTCGTGGCATTCCTCCTGCTGGTGGAAATTGTGATCATGGTGTGGGACGTCTGGTTCACGCATATCCACGGCCCCGTGGTGTGACCGCCGTTCCGACGCTCGTCCCCTCAGTCCCCCTCGTTCCATGACCGGCCTCCGACATCCTCTCCACCGCTATCATCCGCCGTGGCGGCGCGGGGTCTACTCGACGGCGCTCATCGCGACGGTCGTCGGCGTCGGCACACTCGGGATGCACCGGTTCGAAGGATTGTCGTACCTGGACGCGTTCTATTTCATGAGCATGGTGGCGACGGCCCAGGGCCCCGCGTTCACCCCCATCACGCCCGCCGGGAAGTTGTTCGCGGCGTTCATGGCGTACCTCTCGATCGGCACGGTCGTCGCCGCCCTCGGCTTTCTCTTCGGCCCGTTCTTCGGGATGGTGTGGAAGACCGGGGTGGAGCATGTGGAGCAGACCCTCGGCGGCCATGATGGCCGCCGATGATCCGCGGGGCACGCAGGCGATCACCCGGCTGCGCAAGGAGATCCGCCGGTATCTCTGCAAGGAGGTCCCGGCCGAGGGACTCCAGACCGTGCTGGCGGAGCTGGGCCTCGACATCGTCTATACCCCACCCCAGTACGTCTTCCGTGTCCCGTGCCCGGCCGCCCTGACGCCGGCCCAGGAAGAATCGTGCGCCGGGCTCCCGAAGCTCTACGCGGTGGACCCGCCGCAGCGCACGCCGGCGGCCCTCGTGATCACCGGCGGCGACGTCGAGTGCTTGCCGGGGATTCTCACCGAGCTGGCCAGCGTCGGACTGCTGTTCCATACGCCTTAACAGCGTCTCTCCATCGCCGAGATTTTCGTTGTGGCGAGGGGGAGGGGCATGGTACGGTAAACCCATGACAACGGTGATGGCCATCCCTCAAAAACCGCAGATCAAGTGGCACAGCATCGCGCTGATGGGCTTCATGCACGTTGTGGCCATCGGCTGGGCGGTCAAGACCTTCTCTTGGCCGGCGTTCTGGGCCTTCGTCGTGCTGGCGGTAGTGACTGGCATGCTCGGCGTGACCCTCTGCTACCATCGGCTCCTGGCCCATCGGAGCTTCAGTTTGCCGCGCCCCCTGGAATATCTCCTGGCTCTCTTCGCGTGCATGGCCTTCCAGAACGGCCCGGTCAAGTGGGTGGCGGTGCATCGCGTGCACCACGCCTACTCCGACCGCCCGCAGGACCCGCACAGCCCGACCCGCGGGTTCTGGTGGGCGCACATCGGCTGGCTGCTCGTCAATGACGATTTCCTCGACAACTGGGACCGGTACGCGAAGTGGGCCCCCGACCTGGCGAAAGACCCCGTCCACCGCTTCCTCAACAACACCCACGGCCTCTATCAATTCCTGCTGGGCGGGCTCCTGTACCTGCTGGGCGGGTGGCCATTCGTGGTCTGGGGCGTCTTCGTGCGGACCGTCTTTGTGTGGCACGGGACGTGGCTGGTCAACTCCGCCTCGCATATCTGGGGCTACCGCACGTACGACACCGGCGAGCGCTCGACGAACAACTGGTGGGTCGCAGCACTCACCTTCGGCGAGGGCTGGCATAACAATCACCACGCGTTCCTCTCCTCGGCCGCGCACGGCCTGCGCTGGTGGGAGGTGGACGTCACGTACGCGACGATCCGCCTGCTGAACTGGCTGGGGTTGGCGAAGAATGTCCGCGTCGCGAAGCCGGCCGAGCAGGCGCCGTCGGTGCCGCTGGAGGACCAGCCCGATTGGAAGGCCTCGTTGCCGCAACCGACCGCCACCGGCACCGCCTCGTAGCCCCGATCGTCCCGGCGCCATCCGCTCGTCCTGTCGGCGTCTTGTCATCCTCGTCCTGTTGGCCGGCTGCACCGCATACCCGGTGACCACCCCGCCGAATCATTCCAACCGCCTGCTTTCTGAGAAGAGCCCCTATCTCCTCCAGCACGCTCACAATCCGGTGGATTGGTACCCGTGGGGGGAGGCGGCGCTCGCGAGGGCCCGCCAGGAGTCCAGGCCGATCTTCCTCTCCATCGGCTACTCGACCTGCCACTGGTGCCACGTCATGGAGCGGGAATCGTTCGAGGACCCGGCGGTCGCGGCCCTGCTGAACGCCCACTTCGTGGCGATCAAAGTGGATCGCGAGGAGCGGCCGGACCTCGATGCGGTTTACATGCAGGCGGTGATGCAGATGACCGGGCAGGGGGGGTGGCCGCTGACGGTGTTTCTGACGCCGGACCTGAAGCCGTTCTACGGCGGCACCTATTTTCCGCCGGAGGAGCGGTGGGGGCGCCCGGGGTTGAAACAGGTGCTGACCTCGGTGGCGGCGTCGTGGAAAGAGCGGCCGGATCGCCTGCGCGCCGCCGGCGACTCCCTCACGCAGGCCCTGCAGGCCGAGACGGCGCGCGCGGCCGCCGGGACGCTGGCGCCGGAGCCGGTCCTCACCGCGGCGCTCCGACAGTTCACCGACAGCTACGATGCCCAGCACGGTGGTTTCGACGCTGCCCCGAAATTCCCCCGCAGCCACGCCCTCTCGCTGCTCCTGCGCGCCTGGCGCCGCCGCCACGACCCAGCGCTCTTGACGATGGTTGAGCAGACGCTGCAGGCGATGGCTGCCGGCGGCCTCTACGATCAACTCGGCGGCGGGTTCCACCGCTACTCCACCGACGCCCGCTGGCGTATCCCCCACTTTGAAAAAATGCTCTACGACCAGGCGCTCCTGGCGACGACCTATCTGGAGGCGTACCAAGCGACCGGTCGTCCCGAGTACGCCGAGGTCGCCCGCGAGATCTTTGAGTATGTCCTGCGCGACCTGACCAGCCCCGAGGGGGCGTTCTATTCGGCGGAGGACGCCGACAGCGCGGAGGATCCGGCCCGCCCGACGGAGAAGCGGGAAGGGGCCTGCTACCTCTGGACACCGGCGCAGCTCGAGGCGGTGCTGGGGGCCGACGACGCGGCGGTCA
>OBEQ010361395.1_pt1 | contig 17643 bp, 17 predicted proteins | sample 1670901 | NCBI WGS metagenome assembly OBEQ01 (sample SAMEA104232315, study PRJEB22302) | groundwater metagenome | biome: forest; feature: aquifer; material: groundwater | place: USA | collected 2011-08-07 | depth 5.4 m
CATATAAGACATAGTTTGTGATATCGACCACATTGGAAATGGAGCGGTGGCCGAGGTTTTCCAATCGGTCGCGTAACCATGGTGGGCTCGGACCAACTTTTACACCTCGAATCACACGGGCGGTATAACGCGGACAACGAATAGGATCTTCGACCCAAATTGGAATCCGAGAAAGAGGTAACGAAACTGCAGAAAACCGTTTTTCATCATCCTCAGAAAGCAAATCTCGAAGATCCAACGGCGGAAGATCTGCAAGTGCAGCAATCTCTCGTGCTAATCCCCAATGGCTTAAAAGATCAGGACGATTGGGCGTGATTTCGAGATCAAAAATCGTGTCATTAAAACCAAGCGCTTGTGCCAACGGTTGACCTATTTTCGAACTTTTATCTAAAATCAAAAGCCCCTGCGCCTCTTCTGCCAAGCCGAGCTCCTTGGGAGAACATAACATACCATCAGAGTCTACCCCACGAAGTTTGGAACGTTTAACCTCCATATCATTGGGCAAACAGGCACCAGGAAGCGCCAGAGGAACTTTATCGCCGACCTGATAGTTCTTGGCACCACAAACAATCTGCCGGGTACCTAAACCCGTATCTACTTCGCAAACGGAAAGCCGATCCGCATTAGGATGCTTTTCGGATTTAAGGATTTGAACAACGATGACTTTGTCCAAATTCTGGCCTCGGGATTCGATGCCTCCTACTTCAATCCCTGCCATCGTCAGGCGCTCAGCAAGTTCATCCGCCGACCACGGTAAAGACAACCATTCTGTGAGCCAGTTCCACGAAAATTTCATAGCTTTATAAGAAAGCTTTCATCTCCTCACAAGCAAGAGTGGAATATTGAGAGTGTGTTCTAACCCCAAGAGCGTGTTTGAAAAGTTGGGTGACGTGACTCCATCTACCGGAGCCTGCGGATCATAACAATGCCAAGGGCCGCAAAAAAGATATTCGGTAACCACGCTGCAAGCCACGGAGAAAGACGGCCACTCTGCCCAAAAACAAGCAAGATTTGGGTGACCAACATGTAGGCGAAAAAGAAAAGGAGCGCATTCACAACTGCCAAAAAATTACTGCGATGTTGGCCTACTACCCCAAAGGGCACGCCAATAAGGAAAACCACCAGGTTCGCCATGGGAAAAGCAATCCGGGAATGAAACTCAGTGGCAAGCAAAGCCCGATGTCTCGACGACAAGCGCGAAGGATATCGCAGACTCTCTAATAATTCACGAGTGGTCATGCGCTTCGTTTTCTTGGACTCGGCGATGAATTGATGTGGGGATTCCACGAATTTTTGTTCTACAAGGACAGGAAGCCTTTTGAGACTATCTAGATCCGTCATCGGAAGTGTGTAATCGTAAATGATGACATCCCAAAACGTCCAGTGTCCCTGACTATAATTCCCCCAGGCAGCGCTGATTTTTTTGAGATCGTGCTGATTTTCGTCACTCTGGGTAATTTCAATTCCCGTGGCCGTTTGGGCCACAGGATCCACCATGCTTACAACCCAAAAACGGTTGCCCGCAATGTCCCGGTAAGTCACCCCAAAGGATTTTCCTTTGGAACCTTGGGCCTTTTTGGTGTCTTTTTCAAAAATCACTTTAGCCTTGTAAAGAGCGTTTGGCGCCCAAGCGAGGTTGAGAGAAAGCATTTGCATCGATACACAAATCCCGATCACGAAATACGGTCCCAACAAACGAAAAAAATTCAGCCCGCTTGCTCGCATCACCGTCAACTCCCCATGCTTGGACATATCAGAAAGGGCATGCAAAAGAGCAAGGAGCAGCGTGATGGGCATAATCTGGACAAGCCACGCTGGAACAAGAATCAAGTAATAATAAAAAATTTTACTAAGCGAGGTCTTGGCTTGGATAAAATCGTTGATATTATCGTAAAGATCATAAACAACCATGCAGAGTAGAAAGGCCAACAAACATACCCCAAAGGGCTTCAAAAATTCCTTGAGGAAATGACGATCTAGAATATACACAAACGTCTCATCTTACCCTCGAAAAAATGGCTTGGCACGTTTAAAAAAAAGGGACTTGAACAGCCAGCGGATTCTTATTTAACATATCGATGCTTTATAGATACATACTTATGTATGAGAACCACGATTCGTTTAGATGACCATCTCTTACGCCAGGCGAAGGAATATGCACTTCGACGGAAGAAAACCCTGACTGCATTAATTGAAGACTCTTTACGTTCTACTCTCGCATCGAAAGTCCAAATTTCAAAACAACGATGGGTTAAACTTCCTACCTCCGGAAATGGCGGTGTGCTCCCAGGCGTCGACCTTGATAACACAGTTTCTCTCTTGGATATCATGGATGACCGCAAATGATTCTCCTCGACGTCAATGTTCTTATTTATGCTTTCCGCAGAGATTCTGTTCGTCACCGAGATTATAACCATTGGTTGGAAAAAGTTTTAGAGAACAACGAAAGTTTTGGAATTTCTAACCTCGTCCTCTCTGCCATGATTCAAATTGTGACCCATTCACGAATTTACGTCCATCCCACCCCTCTTCAGGAAGCAGTTTCATTTACAAAACTTCTTCAAGAACAGCCCCATTGTGTTCTCATAGAGCCTAGTGCTCGGCACTGGGATATCTTTGTGGAGCTTTGTAAAAAAGCGAATGCAAAGGGCAATCTGATCACCGATGCCTATTTTGCCGCATTAGCCCTTGAATCCGGCAGCGAATGGGTTACGACGGATCGTGATTACGCCCGTTTCCCAGGCTTGAAGTGGCGGCATCCTCTTGAAAATTAAAAAACACATAAGCATCTTCCACTTAACTTTCTGACTCCTTTTCCCCTTGGACCAAGGTGGGTTACGATGTACTGGGGTCGCCCAAATCCGGAAAGTAAGTGGAAATGAAATCGTGACCGTTAGGATCTTGGTGGCACAGGCCTCCGTGCCTGTCAAAAAACTCAGGCTCACACAGGCAGAGACGCCTGTGCTACCAGTTCTTTTTTGTGGGAGGCGGCTTTGCACACAAAGCGCATGGAGGTCGCCCAACTTCATCATCCGTGGCTTATCACATTTTTGATTTTTCATTTCCCCGTCGGTGTGGTTGCATGTTTCCTTTATGACGGTTACGAATCTCACATGAGCACCCAACTTGTATCCGATATTCTCCTCGACACGATCCATTATCTTGAGCAGCAACAAAGTCGCGGTGTTCGATTCCTCCGTATCCATGTGGATCTTCTTCAAAATAAACAGGATGATTCTTCGATGATTCCTCCGGAAACATCTCACGAAGCTCTACAATTGTCTCTACTACCCTCAACCTCATCGAGCGAAACCTTCTGCTCGCCCCCTCAAAAGCTTCCGATGACACCCGAACATCGCACAGCATTCGAAGCACTGAAGACTCGCGCGCTTGCATGCCAAAAATGTCCTCATCTTGTTAGGTTTCGCAAACAGGTGGTGTTTGGCGTCGGAAATCCGGATACAGAACTGATGTTTATCGGTGAAGCCCCTGGAGCGGACGAAGACCAACAAGGCGAACCATTTGTCGGACGTGCCGGTCAATTGCTTACTAAAATGATTCAGGCCATGGGCTTTCAACGCTCGGAAGTTTATATTGCGAATGTGCTGAAATGCCGTCCCGACGTGGACACTCCATCGGGTAATCGCAAACCCACCTCCGAAGAAATGGCGACTTGTATTCCTTATCTCCGAGAACAAATCCAACTCATTCAGCCACAAGTTTTAGTAGCTCTTGGAGATACAGCGGTGAAGGGGCTTTTGCCTTCATTGAAGGAAGGAATCACGAAATTGCGAGGTAAATGGCTTGAATTCGGGGGCACACCTCTCATGCCAACGTTTCATCCCGCTTATCTCCTTCGCAATCAAAGTCCAGCCATGAAGCGGTTATGCTGGGAAGATCTCCTCGCTGTTTTGGAAAAGCTCCAAAAATCTATTTCTCAGAAACAGCGTCATTATTTTCTTTCCTCACTTCATCACTCAACTTCGGCATAATTTTCTCGCATAAATGAAACTGCCTGCTGATCTCCGATTCCGCATCTTACACTCTCTCGCGAGCTTCGTGTATCGATTTGCTTGGCCTATCTTCGTTCTGAGTCTATTGGGTGCAGTAGGCTCGATCTTCCTTACCGTAAAAAAACTCTCTTTTACCGGTAACCCCAACGACCTCCTAAGAGCCGACGCTTCCTACCACAAGCGTTATCTTGAATACACTCGCGAATTCCGAGCCGAAGAAGATTATGCCATCGTCGTTCACGGCCCCGATTTCGAGCGAAACAAATCCTGTGTCGAATTTATCGCTCAAAAACTTCATCGGATGCCAGACCCTTTCAATAAGGTCTACTACCGAAATGACTTCAAAGCACTGGCCGATCGAGGTCTTCTTTTTCTTCAAATTGATCAGCTCAAGCAGATCAAACACGGAATTGAAGAGTTTATTTCGATGTTAGGTAAAAAGGACTTAAAACTCGATCTGAATCATCTGCTTGCTGTCGCAAACGAAAAGCTTAGCTCCAGCTACATGAAAAAGGAAGGACATTGGGAAGAAATGCAGGGATTCCTAGATGAATTCGTGCACAGTCTAAATGCATTGGCAGACCGGCTCTAAGGTAAAGATACGGTAGACCCTCCTCATTTTGGAGATTTCCTCCAACGAAATTCGAGTCTAACTGAAATGAAAAGGGAACAGGTCCAGCATGAATACCTTTCCTTTGACGATGGTAAAATCCTGATACTCCTGATTCCTTCTCCAAGCAAGGAGGCAACTTTCGGAGACCACACATCTGCCATTCAACCTCTCAAGGCAATCATCCAAGAAACCCGGATTCAATTTCCGAATCTCGAAATTGGCCTTACCGGAGAACCTGCCCTAAGCGAGGATGAGGCGCAGGCTAGTCAACACGATACCACTGTTTCCTCTATCATAACCTTCGTGCTGATCGCGCTTCTCTTTTGGTTTTCTTTCCAAGAGTTTTCTCGTCCTGCGCTCGCTCTTATCACTCTGATGATTGCGGTCTGTTGGACTCTCGGCTTCACCACACTGTGCGTTGGTCATCTGAATATCTTGAGTATTACCTTTATTCCCATGATCCTTGGTCTTGGAATCGATTTCGGAATCCAGATTCTGGGGCGTTATGAAGAAGAACTCCCCAAAGGTGGCGATGTCGTTTCAGCAATCACTCAAACCGTCATGCACACCGGAAATGCGATTATCACGGGTGCCAGCACAACGGCCGCAGCTTTTTACACGATGTGTCTCAACGATTTTACGGGACTTGCAGAAATGGGGCTCATCAGCGGCACAGGTATTATTTTCTGTGTGATTGCTAATCTGGTCATTCTCCCTGCTCTCCTTTCCTTGCGCGATCGGCGTCGCGCCAATACACAACAGGTCCCCAAAAGCCAGCAATATGGAGGAGAAGTCTCTCACTTCGATCACATGGTCCTTGACCATGCTTGGGTCATCATTGGCTTTGCGACGATCATCACAGTTGTTGCTGTCATGCAATTCCCAAAACTTTGGTTTAACTACAACCTGCTTAGCCTTCAAAATCCCAAACTGGAATCCGTCAAATTCGAACGGTTATTAATCGATAACAAAGGATCGCGTTCGATCATCTTTGCTGCCGGCGTGTGCTCGAATCTCAAAGAAGCCGAAGAAAAATCCGAAAAATTCAAACATTTACCTTCCGTCAGTGATGTCATCAGTGTCACTGAAATGATCCCTCACAACCAAGAGGAAAAACTTAAAGTCATTACAGAGATTAAACAACAGCTACAAAACCTCCAATTACCCACACCTGGTGTGAAAGTCTATGTCCCCGAAAACATACGCGTCCTAAGCTTGCTGCAAAAAAAATGCGCCCGTTTCCAACGCCTTTCCCGCCAATTTGGATATAAAGAAGAATCTGAAGTCTTCGGTCACCTCATCCCACCTATAGAACGCGCTCTGAAAGTACTTCAATCAATGGACCAGAAAAAGACGGAAGAGATTCTTACTTTGTATCAATACCAACTCTTTAGCGAACTGCAAAAAAATCTGGAGTGGTTAAAACATCAAAAAGTGGATCGACCCATCGCAATCACCGATATTCCTTCATCTCTTAGCGCACGATTTGTAGGTAAAACCAGAAAAATTTTACTTGAGGTCTACCCTCGCGAAAACATCTGGGACCGCGATCCTCTTGTCCGTTTTGTTAAAGACCTTCGTTCTGTTGACCCTCACATCACCGGCACGCCCATCCAAAATTATGAATATATTGAGCTCCTTAAAGTTAGCTACGAACAAGCAGCCATTTATGCATTTATCGCTATCGCTATTCTTATCGTCCTCCACTTTCACAACCTCAAATATATCCTACCCACCTTGCTTCCTTTGGGGCTCGGGATGATCTGGACAGCAGGGTTAATGCCTTTCATTCACTTGCCTTTCAATCCCGCCAATATCATCACTTTACCTTTGGTCATTGGGATCGGTGTGGCTTTTGGAGTTTACACAGTCGATCGATACCGCGAAAACCTTTCACCTGCGATTTTCTCTACGAGCACAGGCAAGGCAATTCTACTCTCTGCTCTTACCACGATCTTTGGTTTCGGCAGTCTAGCCCTTGCCTCTCATCGCGGTATCGCAAGTCTCGGTCTCCTTATGACCATCGGCGTAGTGATGTGTCTTATTACCTCTCTCTATGTCTGCCCTGCCATCCTCCACGTCTTTGGGAGACGACATATTCAGATTAAAAGCTAGCCAATGAAAAAACTAACTCCGGAAGGAGAGATTGATTTTAGGAAGGCAGATAGGATAATGTTCGACTCCTCGTGCCTGCAAAATTTAAAGCTTTTCCCAACCCACTCCGCGCGCTGGCTCTTGCGACGCTCGCAACAGACCCCCATTTACTTTTCAAACACGCTTTTAGTTTCGCCACATTATTTTTTCTAAGTCTCTTCCCTTTCTTTTCCTTTGCTGAAACCAACAGGACCAACAGCTTTTGCGCAACATCTTCCTTGAAGGAGACAGAAACGCAAACCAACGTCCTCTCCTCCCGGGAGATCAATGATCGCATGTCGCTAGAAGGAGGAATTTCTGTACCGGCAGATAACGGCCGTGGTTATCCTAAAGGATTCGGCGCTTTCTTTTGGAAACGCGCTGCTTGGCCATGGCCAACAACCGATTTTAAACTGGTCTTCGCCGGAATTGCAGGAGACGTCGAACTTACCATGCGAGGTCTCATCACTCGCGATACTGACCTAGGGTTTGGCGTGAATGATCATACCACCGGACGCTTGGAAGAATACCATCGCGGTCAAATTGAAATCGGTAATCGTATGCGAGTCTCCCAATATTCTGGCCGTCTTTTTCTCGATCAACACATTGTGGCCAATTACGTGGAGATTGCAAAGTTACGTGCGACTTACCAGTATGGTTACGCGGAATATTACCACGATGATGATACAGCTTCCACTTTTCGACTTCCCAATAGTGGCTTGTTCCAAACGATTCAGCTCAATGGTGACATGGGTAAACTGAATCGCTCAAACTATTCACCTAACGGATGGGCGGCGAACTTCGAAGGAGAAGCCACTTTTCGTGATAACTGGAAATCATGGGGTCCACCCATCTCGTGGGAATCCTCTTCGGAATTCCAAAAATTAACCCTTCGTGGCACTTACGTTGTTTCCTCTTTTGACCAACAAAAACTCGTCACAAAACTCACAGGTGGTATTGGCAACAAACTTGACCGTCTCTCAGTTTACAAATTAGGGGGAGCCCTTGACGGAATACCTCATTCTTTCATTTTACATGGATTCTATGTAAAAGAGATCTTTGCAGAAAACTTTGGTCTATTGAACCTCGACTACACCATCCCTGTGCTCAAGGAACAACAAGTTGCTCTGCACCTCTATGCTGACGGCGCAATAACACATCGGACGGATGTTCCTGATCACGAACCGCATGGTTGGGCTGGTTCTGGCATTGGGATGAGCTTCCGAGGATGGTGGGACACCCATTGGCTGGCGGGTTATGGATATGGAATCAACGCTCAACGTGGTCCAGAACACGGGGGACACGAATTCTTTGCCCAGATGTCGAAGGAATTTTAAAAGAGGTGAGAAGAGGTGAAAGTTGAATGTTGAATATTGAAAGACTGGAAGCTGTTCAAAATCTCTTTGGGTTTGGTGGCATGGGCGTCTCTGCCCGTGAAGCACAGGCACGGAGGCCTGTGCCACCAAACTTGGATCAGCAAGTTTTGAAATAAGTTCAACATGCACCACGATACTATCAATCCATGGATGATCTTGCCCTTTGTGCTCTTACTTGGGGCGATCGCCCTCATGCCCCTCGTGGCCCACAAATGGTGGGAAAGTCATTACCCAAAAATCGCTCTGATCCTAAGTTTGATAACTCTGGTTTATTACCTCGGTGTTCTCCAAGAATTTCGTCGTCCCTTGGAAGTTGCCCATGAATATGTGAGCTTTATCTGTCTCATCGGTTCGCTCTTTGTGATTTCTGGAGGAATCCACATCCGTGTCAAGGGCGAAGCTAAACCCTGGGTTAATACGCTCTTCCTTGCAATCGGCGGAACGCTGGCGAACATCCTCGGCACAACAGGTGCCTCCATGCTCCTTATCCGACCTTTTTTACGTGCAAACAAATACCGCCTCACAACTTATCATGTCGTCTTCTTCATTTTCATTGTAAGTAATGTGGGAGGGTCACTCACTCCGATTGGTGATCCACCACTTTATCTTGGTTACTTACAAGGCATCCCATTTTTTTGGCCTATTCATACGTTATCCTCTCCATGGCTCATAGGAATGGGATGGCTCCTTCTCGTTTTTTATCTTATCGACCGTCAAAACTTCCTGCGGGCTCCCCCTGAGATTCGTGAGCGCGAGACAGCCCATGAAACTTGGATCTTTGAAGGGTTACATAATCTGATTTGGTTAGGATTTATCCTCTTTGCCCTTTGGATCCCACGCCCTCTTTTTGTGCGCGAAACCATCATGATCCTTGCAGCTCTCCTTTCCTGTTTGCTAACTCACAAACCCACTTACGAAGCTAATGGATTCTCCTTGGCACCCATCCGAGAAGTCGCAATCCTTTTTGCGGGGATCTTTATGACGATGATCCCAGCTCTCGATTGGCTTAGAATTCATGCCAAAGAACTCGGTGTCACTTCAGCAGGTGACTTTTATTGGGGTTGCGGTCTCCTTTCCTCAGTTCTCGACAATGCACCAACCTATTTGACTTTTTTGAATGCAGCCCTCGGTCTTTTTACTGACCAAACGATCAGCGATGGCGTCCCTTATCTTGTTGCCAATTATAGTAACCATCTCGCTGCAATCAGTATCGGCGCTGTTTTCTTTGGTGCTTGTACCTATATTGGGAATGGCCCTAACTTTATGGTCAAAAGCATTGCAGAACATGGGGGCGCTAAAATGCCAAGCTTTTTTGGGTACATCTTCAAGTTTACTCTGCCGATTCTGTTACCCATGTTTTTTGGTGTGTGGTGGCTCTTTTTTCGGTAAGAGCACGTTCAAAAAGTAAAAGATTTTTCGATGCCTACGATTCGCAAACTTCTCCTCATCATTCTTTTTGTCTCAAGCCATCAAGGAACTAAAGCATCCGGTGAGGATCAAAGGGTTCGATCTCTTTTAGAAAATGGAAAGGCGCTATCTGAAAAAAAGGATTTTTCGGCAGCCGAAAAAATATTTCGAGAAGCAGTCCAACTTAGCCCAAATAACTACGACGCACTCTATAACCTTGCTGAGTCTTTACAGACACTTGAGCGATACGAAGAATCGCTTCAAGTTTGTCAAAAAGCAATCTCTGTCGATCCATCCAAGAGCAATTCTTATGATTTACTTGGGGTGATCTATTGTGATCAGAAGCGTTATCAAGATGCAGTCCAAGCCTGTAAAAAGGCGGAAGCACTTAACCCAAAAGATTTTTATGCACCTCTCATCCTCGGAGCAATTTCTTTTTACGAAAAGCAATACAAGGATGCCATTCAGGCTCTAACAAAGGCCGCTTCGCTTAATCCAAAACAGTTTAGGCAACAATCTAATAACGCGCAATTTTATTTAGGAGAATCTTATTATTTTCTAGGAGAGTACGAAAAGTCGATCGAGCCTTTTCAACGGGCCCTCGCCATCCAACCCCGAACTACCGGAGTTTATTATTTCATAGGAAGCAGTTACTTTAACCTTAAGCAGTACGAAGATGCCGTAGTGGCCTACACATTGGAGATCAAATTAAATTCCGCCAACATCGATGCCATCTATTGGTTGGGTGAATCCTATTTTCGATTGAAGCAATATGAGAAAGCACTCAAATTCTATCAAGAAGCAGCTGCAAAGCGCCCAGAAGATTTTGATTCGCATCTCTCACTTGGAGAAACCTACTATAAGCTGAAACATTACGAAGAAGCTTTAGTCGCTTTGCAACAGGCAAAGAAAATTAAGCCTAACGATATCTCCGTCAATATCCTTATAACCACGATTGGTTTTGAAGCATCGTTAAGGTCAAATGAAAGCGGTAAGATTACGCAAATTCCGCCTCGTCTTGTCCTTTACGGGATATTAGGACTTGCCTTGATTTATCTCGTAGGGAGTGTCGTCTTGATCATCAAAACTAGGCGCGTTCATGATACTCCGCTAAGTTTGCTTCCTGCTCTCGGTTGGATCTTCTTATGGTTCGAAGCACAATTTTTTGTCTTGGGAGCGCTCACTTATTTACCAGTGAAATTCTCGGCTGGAACTTTTTGGGCTGTGACCTCAGCCTTTTGCGCACTCCCAGTTATTGCGGCGTCATGTGGACCTATTCGCGCTCGATTGTGGACGTGGCCATCTTCTGGATCATCCATGCCTGTCTGGAAGGTGATGACTTATTACACCTTAGGCGGCCTTTGTATCTCTTTTGTTGTGTTCATCATCTATTCCAAAGCTTTTGTGTTACTTACTGGCTTTTCTCTCCCTCAACAAGAAACATCACTCTTGCTCCATCGTTCGTGGCAGTCAGCTCCGTTCTTAACTTTCCTAAGCTTTGCAATCTTCATGCCGGTTGCTGAGGAAATCATCTTTCGAGGTTTTCTCTTCGATGCCTTGCAAAAGTACATGAACCGTTCCATGACGATTCTTATCACCGCCCTACTCTTTTCAATCGTACATCTTCAACTTTACTATCTATTTCCCTTGTTTACTCTCGGTCTCATCTTGGGATGGACCAGATCCAAAACCAGGACACTCGTCATTCCAGCGCTCATTCATGTCCTTAACAATGGATATGCAATCTTGATGCTTTTGATTTTTAACCAGTAGCATCCCATAACATTGAGAGATTGCTGATAAGAGGTAGAAGCGGTTTCAAAACTTGATGAGACAGGTTTTGAAATGGGTTCTAGTCACAAACTGTGACCACCTCCTTCGTCTCAAATTGTCACCCATTTTACCTTATGCCACTGTCACAGCAAAACGTTTTATTTGTATTCGACGCCTGCTATATCTAAAAACTATTGAGGATACACAAATAATGGAATATGAAACGCGTTGTTCTCCTTGGTTCAACAGGTTCTATCGGACAAAGCACACTTAAAGTGTTAGAAGACCTACCGGAGCACCTTCAGCTCGTTGGAATTGCTGCAGGAGGCGGAAATTTAGATGAGTTGGCCCGACAGATCAGGGTTTATAAACCTATCGCCGCCTGTGTTTTCGACGAGAGTAAATTTGCCGAGTTACAATCTAAAGTAAGCAATAAGACGCGTTTGTTGGCAGGCGCAGAAGGATTGATCGAATTAGCTACGCTCCCGGAAGCAGATGTTGTTCTAATTGCTATTGTAGGGACAATAGGTTTACACCCAGCCCTCGCCGCGATTGAGGCAGGCAAGAGTATCGCCGTGGCTTCCAAAGAGATTCTTGTGATGGCAGGTGAGATTGTCACCCAAGCCGCCAAACGCAAAAATGTTCGCATCTTACCTGTGGATAGTGAGCACAACGCCATTTGGCAATGTCTTGATGGCAAACCCAATCATGAAATCCGCAATCTTTGGCTTACAGCTTCTGGTGGACCTTTCCATAAAACTCCGAAAGCAGATTTCGAAAAAATCACCGTCGCCGAAGCTTTGAAACATCCCACGTGGAACATGGGTGGCAAGATTACCATTGACTCTGCAACCTTAATGAACAAAGGCCTTGAAATGATCGAAGCCCGTTGGCTTTTTAATGTGGAGATGAAGCGAGTACAGGTGGTCATCCATCCTCAAAGTATCGTTCACTCCATGGTTGAGTTTATCGATGGCTCGCTCCTCGCTCAACTTTGTGAACCCAATATGCGATTGCCCATTCAGTTCGCGCTTACCTATCCCGAACGCCTTCCGAACACTCTTCCGTCAATCGATTTTACTCGAATGTCCCAATTGCAATTTGAAATGCCTTCTCATGACCGTTTCCCAGCTTTGCGTCTGGCTCGTGAAGCCGGTGAGCGCGGCGGCACGGCACCCGCTGTTTTCAATGCGGCTAATGAAGTCGCCGTCGAGCGTTTTGTGAAGGGTGATATACGCTTCCCTCAAATCTGGGATACGGTCGAGCGGGTTCTAACCACCCATCGTACCATTGAGCACGCCTCTTTGGAGGCCATCATTGAAGCTGATCGATGGGCGCGCATTGAGGCCGCACAAAGTGTTTTGAGAAAAAAACATGACTAAAATCATCGATGACTTTTTCACCAAATTATGACAATGTCCCTTATGAACCATGAAGAGATATCTTTTTGACTGGGCGATGGTATGGCGTCATATCGTTTTTGGTGCACTTCCTTTTTTAGGAATTGTCTCTCTTTACGAAAAATTTTTTGGCGAATGGTCCCTCGGAATGATCATCTTACTTTTAGCAGCAATTCTACCATTTACCGCTATGGGCTGGCTTGGGTATCAACACTGGAAACATCGTTATAATAAACCAAATCATGGACCATCAATTCATCGGATCTGTACTCGGAGACTATCAGATTGAAGAATGTATCGGCGAAGGCGGCATGGGAGTGGTCTATCGAGCTCGCCAGTTAACATTGGACCGAGCCGTTGCTATCAAAATCCTTCGGAAAGAACTCTGCACCGAGCCCGAAAATATCGACCGTTTCCTTCGCGAGGCACGAGCCGTTGCCCACCTGAATCATCTTAACATTATTCAGATCTTCGACGCTGGCGTTGCTGACCACATCTATTTCTTTGTCATGGAATATGTCGATGGCGAAAATTTGGCACAACTCATCCAAAAAAAAGGCAGATTGGAAGAGCTGCAATCATTGCAAATCCTTCAGCAAGCTGCAGAGGGCTTAGCGTTTGCGCATAGTATGGGCATTATCCATCGCGACGTGAAACCCGAAAACATCATGCTCACAAAAAATGGAATCACAAAGGTTGGGGACCTTGGCCTAGCTAAATGGAAACCCAATGAATTTGATATTTCTCTCTCTGCTTCGGGGATGACGCTAGGGACACCTTACTACATTTCTCCCGAACAAATCCGAGGCTGGAAAGACATCGACGATCGTGCAGACATTTATTCGTTGGGAATGACACTCTATCATCTCCTAAGCGGCAACCCCGCCTTTTCCAAGGGTTCTGCGAACGAAATTATGTCACAACATTTCTCAAAAGAAATTCCTTCCCTCCAACTTACTGTGCCTTATCTTTCCCAACCCACGTTAAATTTAGTAACAACAATGACCGCCAAAAAACGTGAGAAACGATTCCAAAAAATGTCTGAGGTGGCCGATACGATTGCAGGAATCCTTGGACAAAAAGGCCATCCGCCTTCACATACCATGAGAAAAGGCTTCTTTTCTCAAAGGAGCCTATCTTCCTCAAATCTTTGGAACCGAATTTTGCCCGCCTTCGCCAAAAAGCCACCGTCCCGCGGCCGCGGGACGGTAGATGATTCGCCTCGCTGAAGCTCGTTGTTACTAAATACCTATCATTTTCCAGACAAAATCTTTGCTGCTTCAAGAGCATAATAAGTCAGAATCATGCTGGCACCTGCTCGTTTGAGAGAAGTCAAACTCTCAAGAATTACAGCCTCCTCATCAATCCAACCTTTTTGGGCTGCTGCTTTGATCATCGCGTATTCACCACTAACTTGATAAGCAGCAAGTGGAACGTCGAAATTCTCTCGTAAATCACGTATGATATCGAGATAAGGAAGACCCGGTTTAACCATTAAAATATCGGCTCCTTGTTCCAAATCGGCACGCGCTTTCAATAAAGCTTCTCGCTGACGTCGTGGATCCATCTGATACGATCGGCGATCACCAAAGGCTGGAGCGCTGTCTGCGGCCTCGCGAAATGGCCCATAAAATGCGGAAGCATACTTCACAGTGTAACTCAAAATAGGAAGATAAGAAAATCCTACATCATCCAAACCAGCGCGCACAGATGTTACAATCCCATCCATCATCCCACTCGGAGCAATGATATCTGCCCCTGCCCGAGCATGATTCATCGCTTGGACAACCAAGTGTTCCAGCGTCATATCATTCGCAACAGTAGGTTCGTGGGCTTGTTCTTCAGATAACACAACACCGCAATGGCCATGGGAAGTGTATTCGCAAAAACAAAGATCGGTTATTGCCAACATTTGGATGCCTGATTGTTTGACGGCTCTAAGGGTCTTGCAAACTACATTGTTTGCATCAAATGCTACACTCCCAATCTCATCCTTCGCACCTCTTTCGATCACACCGAAAAGGAGAAATGCCTTCAAACCCAATCGTTCGGCATTTTTTAACTCTTGAACAACTTGATCTGGCGAAAACTGGAAAACTCCCGGCATCGAGTCAACTTCATTCCGAATGCCAAGTCCATCCCGGACAAATAGAGGCAAGATAAGATCCGCAGGGTGAAGACGGACTTCTGCCACTAAATCTCGGAGGAACGGTGACAAACGAAGTCGTCTCAATCGGTTGAATTTCAAGTTTTTTAGTCGAAAATTATTGGGAGAATTAACCATTTCTGCTCCATCTTTACGGCGATCCTTTTTTCAAAATCATCGAATCACTCTCACTTAGACCCCCTCGATTCTGTAGGGACGGGTTTCAAACCCGCCCCTACCACCAAGCCGAGATCACCGTGTGTGCCAGTAGAGATACAACCAATTTAACATCCATGCCACGAAGAAGATTAGAACAAAAATAGATTTTGGAATCGGCGCCTTTAAGGGAGCCCATTCCAGCTTCCGAAACCTCTTCCCAGCTATCCACAGGCCAAACCAAACCACAATTCCGATACAAGCAAAGAAAACCATGGGATTAAGTTGGAACGCCTCTCCCCACTCCAAATGAGACCAAGCAAGTAGACATCGCGTCCCACCACAAAACGGACAAGGAATTCCTGTCCACTTTCGCAACCAACAGGAAGGAAAAAAAGAAATGGTGTTTGAAACTGTCCAAGAAAATAGAATCAATCCTGCAAATAAGAATAAGGGCAAGGATCCCTCCAACTTCGATGATCGCAAGATGACAGGAGGCTTGTTCATTGGAGAAGCGGAGGTTTTTGATGAGGGCCTGCCTCTCGGAGAATGCTCAAGCTTGTGAAGAAAGCCCAGACCCAGGAAATAACCGACATCCCCAATCCTAATAAACCATAGTTACGATAGAGCCCTCCATGCCGAGGCATTTCGCCCAAATAAATCCATAACCCCGCAAAGGAAATCAACCATACCATAACCAACCCAAAACCAACAAGTGCCACCGCAACCTGAAAAAATCCTGATCTTCGACCTGCCAATAACGAACCCAATCCCGGCAGCGCCAGCGCATTGCTGAGCAAACAAGCCCAGGCAGATGCATGATCAAGGGGTTTTGGAGACCGAAAGGCCGAAAATATCTTCGTAAGCATAAGCACCGGCACCCCGTATGATCGGGATCGCCACAAACAATCCCACTCCACATGCTAAAGCTCCAACGAATGCAATGAGAATGTTCACAAGAAGCAAAACAAAAAGCTGGAACCAAATCTTCATCACTACTTTGCGACTTAATTCCATGGCATCCCAAAAGTTTAATTTTTTATCGATCACCAATGGCAACGTAAACATCCATATCACACCAAAGAAAATCGCTACGACAACAGAAAGCAAAATCCCTACGGCACCACTGACTCCCAAACTCAAGAGCATTTGCAAGTCGGCTTCACTTGGATGCTGACCCCTACTTGCCAACCTCACACAACTTAAAAAAAATGGGGTCAGGAACGGTAACCCAACAATACAGATCGCTATCGCAATTAATATGCTTATGACCATTCCGGCTAAGATCAATTGCAACGTCGAAATGTTAAAACCAGCAAAAGCATCTCCAATCCTCGTCTCTTCACCACGAATCAGTTTCAGGAAAAACCAATACAGACCTCCGACCAATACACCATTCAAGACCCATTGAAGAATGGAGCCGATACAGCAGGGAATTAAAGGAATAAGAATCATCACCAAGATTACTAAGAATGTAGCGCCCACCGTCAGCCCAAAATGCGTCTTAACCAAATCCCAACTTCGACTGATACAACCACCAACATTAACCCGCAAAGGGCGCGCCAAAATTTCTGTGGTTAATTGAGTGATATCTAAAATCCCATCAACTTTTCGGGACGCCCCTTGGCTCGCAAATGGCTGAGTTGCTCCGGCGGCTACATCTGTAAACTCTGGAAAGCTCCAGAGCGGTTTCCATCCAGTTTCTCCTTCTCGCTGCGCTAAGGTATTTCTATTCGCTCGTCCCTCAGCAAACCATCTTCGAAGTTCCTCTTCTGTCACAGGACCATATTCTCGTTGATCAGCACCAATAATTTTGTACATAAAAACGTCTTGTTTGTTGATGTTGAGAATGATCGGCCAGAGAGTAAGATGCTCTAAAGCATAATGCTAGATTTAAATTTTTTGCAATCCACCTCTTCACGATTCGGAACAACATGAACATTTGTTCGATTGTAGGCGGGGTCGTTGACCCCGCACCAACGGCCTCAACGAGGCCGTCTACAGTTTAAAATGGATTCAGGCGTTTTTTAGTATCTAATCCATTTAAGATCTGTAATGCTGCCTCTAATGTCATTCGCTCTGCCTCCTCTTGCACAGGATGATACACAGTTGCCAACGATCCTGCTCGCTGATACCCAAAATCTTCCCACGCCTCGCGGGTTTGAAACGCAGCCACACAAGGCGTTCCCACCGATACTGCAATATGATACGGTCCACAATCGTTTGAAATGAATAAGCGACAACGCGCCAAAATCGCAGCGAAAAACGCCAGTTCCTTTGGCGATAAAATTTCTCCTTGTCCCTCAGATTTCTGAATCCACTCTTGGACTTTCCTATTCGTCAGACGCTCATCACCCGGTCCAAAAGCTAACATCACCCGGCGGTGACGCGATATCATCTCTGCTGCAAGACGTAGAAAAGCATCGAGCGACCAACTTTTACGCCAATGTTGGGGAACAAAAATCAAAATCGGTTTGGGATCCATCCCTATAAGAGAGACAACCTCCGTAGTAAAACGTGCCGACGGAATAAGTCGGGGAAGTAATTCCTGATTCACCTCCCCAAAAGGTGAAAGCAAGCGGAGAAGGTTGGTAATGGTAGGAGTCCTTTTTTTTGGATTTACTTC
>OBEQ011548103.1_pt1 | contig 17641 bp, 23 predicted proteins | sample 1670901 | NCBI WGS metagenome assembly OBEQ01 (sample SAMEA104232315, study PRJEB22302) | groundwater metagenome | biome: forest; feature: aquifer; material: groundwater | place: USA | collected 2011-08-07 | depth 5.4 m
CACTTCTTGTACAAAGATATGATTGTTGTTCTTCCATTATTCAGCTTATTGATCCTGCTCTGAAAAATGGAATTACTTGCAATTTTAATACTTTAATGAAAGCAATATTTTCTGTTTCTGGAGCATTTCATATTTTTCATACAGAAATAAAAGTATTAGTCGAATTGAAAGAAAAATATTTTTGAAGGACTAAATAAAAGAGTATCTCAAAAAAAATTGAGATGCACATATTAATAGAAACTAATGAATCACAAAAAATAGAGAGGAAATCTATGAAAGATGCAGAAGAAATAATAGATCAAAGAAAAAAGAGGGCATTAGAAAAAGGATTGGATAAAAAAATAAAGGACATTGTTTATTTTCTCAAAAAAGAAGAAGCCAGTTATGGCAATCCTTATGACACAATTAAACAAGGAGAGCTCACTATCCGCGGATATGATCGAGATGAGGATGGCATACGAATGATAACTCTTGAAGTTTTTGTAAAAGATGAAAGAGTTTTAGATTTGGATCTGAGTCCTATAACTATTGAAAAAGTACAAGGTTACATACCTGGAAAATGGGAAGATACAATTGAAAAAATGTACTTAACTGCAAAAAAAATTCGAGATGAAAGAGAAGAGTATGCAAAATCCCTATCAAAAGAACAAAAACAAATGAAAGAATGGGAAATATAAAAAAAAGAAAGAAATTTATCCAAGTAGTTTTTTATACCCTCCCACATTCTTAATATTATACAACTTAATAATCTTTTCTCTTCCATTTTTCGTTTTGGAAAGTGAGTGTAAAAATGAGTATGCTTGATCAAATTGTGCATCAATAAAAGAAGAGTGGTATTTCATCCATTCATTTGGGTGTTCTTTCATAAATAAAGCCCACCTTTCTACCTGGTCCATGTGTGTGGCATCTCGTTTCATAGTCTTAATTTTCTAATAAGCTTTTTCATATAACTAATTTCATCTTCATTTATTAAATCAGAATATACAATTCGCAAATGTCTTGCATCTTCTAAATCTTTATCACTTTTTAAATATTCTTCTTTAAATGCAATATTTATATTGACAGAACTAAACCAAACATCAATTCCAGTTAGAGGAAGTTTTTGTTTTGTTTGTAATTGATATAAATCTATTTCATCTTTGGCAAACTTTATTTCCATTTCTGGAAGGGGTTTATCTTGCCAAGTGTATCTCACACTCAACTTTTCTTTTAAATATTCATAGATCTCTACAGGATCAGATGATTGCATACAAACAAAATGAGAAACTATAAGTTCTTCATGAAGCTTTGCAAATTTACTTTCTGAAATAGGGGGAATGATCATATCAATATCTTCTGTTCCCCTTGTTCTTCCTGAGGCTATTGCAACAAAACCTGAAACAATAATATAGGGCGTATGTTTTTCTAATACATTTGTAAATGCGAGAACAAACTCTTTCAGAATATTTGTATCACAAATAGCTCTCTCCATTCACTGTGTGAAGCTAGAAATATTTATAAGAGTTTGCGAAAAACAGTAGTTTATTTGAAAGAGTAGAACAAAAACATTCACTTTTGGTGCTGTGAACTAACCTGGTTAAGATTGGCTGTTCGGGGCCGCCCGGTCGGGGTTCAAATCCTCGCAGTCTCACTCTTTTATTTGTTAAAAAATAGCGAAGAGATAAGATTCTCAGATTGATTTATCATTCAGATCATCATCATAAACCATAAATTTACTAATCTCCTCCCCCATCTAATTTAATTTAAAACAAAAAGCACTGGTTTATAAAAAAGTTTTGAAAAGTTACAAATTTATTCTAAAATATTGAAGTTGAAATTACTCTCAACATCAGTTATTGATTCAATTTACCAGGATTCAACAGGTTTCCTTTATTTTTTGGCAGATTATACTCTTGATCATATTCTCAAAAAAATCACAACAAAATAGCTTAATTCCTAATCGCAACCTATTTCAACAACATCTTCTTCCCTTCATTTCATGTCTTCCGAATCACTCTCTTTTTTCATCTCATCAAAACCCATTGATCATGTTGCAATCCTCTACAAAAAAGGAAATCTTCTTGATAAAATTTTATCAAGAGAAAAAACAATTGAATCAAGATGGTATAATTCAAAATATCCACCTTGGAATAGAATCAAAACAGACGATGTGATCTATTTGAAAGACTCAGGAGGATTAGTTCGAGGAAAAGTAACTGTTGAAAGAGTTCTGCAATATAACCTAACACAAGAGAAAAGCGAAGAATTATTTCATCAGTATGGAAAAAAGATTTGTTTAAATGAACCAGATATATCTAAATGGCTTGCATGGACAAAAAGTAAAAAATATTGTATTCTTCTCTTTCTTAAAGACCCTCAAACAATCAAACCATTTCAAACTGATAAAACAGGATTTGGAAACGCATGTGCATGGATGATTGTCGGAGATATTAATAAAGTAAGAAAAATAAATAAAGATAAAAATTAACAAACTTTTCATTTTTTCTATCTCTATAATTTTCTTTATGTCTATTTTCCAAAGTTTTATATACCTGAGAGGGAGTGTTTCGGCTGGGTGTTTTTCCATGAACAAAGATGAAAAAATAGAGAACAAAACTACAGTAGAAAACAAAATAAAACAAGAAGATGCCAAAAAAGAATCAAAATTCTTTCCTTTTGTAATTATTATAGGCATCTTATTTATTGGAAGCTTGTTAACCTATAGTTTCCTTGGTTCAAGTAATAGTGCAAATAGTCTCACCGGAGACACAGTAAAAAATATTCAAAAGGAAATAATAAATACAAATCAAACTGCTCAATCAAACACTGCAAATAATACACAAGTTTCATCAAAAAAAATTCAAACGCAAACAGCATTAAAAGAGGTATACATCCCTCAATTTTCAAAAGTATTTTCAGTAACATTTCCTGCAACAGTTTCAAAAGCAATTGATGTAAATCAAGATGGATTCATGGATCTTATTCTTGGAGATTCTCAAGAACAAGCAGTTCTTCTTCTCAATAAAAAAGAAATGCGATTTGAAAAAGACACATCATTTAGTGTTGGAATTCTCAACGTTCTTGATTGTTATACAACTAAAAATCATCCTTTTCCTGAATGTATCGGAGGATCTAAAGACAATCAATATTTTTTATTAAAAAATAAAGAAGGAACATTTTCAAAACAAGAATTGAACCTTCAATTGCAAAGTCCCATCACCGTAATAAGATACGGCGATTACAATAATGATGGATTAATAGATATTTTTATTGGAACATACAAACAACAAAATGAATTACTCATAAACAAGGGAAATAATCAATTCATATCCTCATCTCAATTTGACGTCGGGGATGTATCAGACATGCAGCTTGCAGATATAAACAAAGATGGATTTGTTGATGTTCTTATCTCTACTTATGGTGGAAAAGTATTGCTCTATATTAATAACGGAAAAACTATTGGAAGTCCATTCAAAAAACCTGTTTCAATAAGTGAAGAAGGATCAACAACACGTCAAATAGCAGTAACTGACATAAATAATGATGGATATTTAGATATTCTTCTCGGAAATTATGCAAAACAAAGTATTTTACTCGTAAATAATAAAGATGGAACTTTTACAACAAAAACACCTTTTGAAAAAGATTTCACACAGTCTATTTCAGCAGGAGATCTAAATAATGATGGATGGAATGATGTCATTCTCGGAACATTTAATGGAAATACCTATATGTATATAAACAGAGGAGACCAAACATTTGAAAAACAGATATTGACAACAGGTCTTGTACAATCAGTACTCATTAAAGATTTTAATAATGATGGTGATCAAGATATTTTTGTAGGTAAGGCAAATGGAGACTCTGAATTATTCATGAATATTGCTCTTAAAAAATGAGGTGTTAGATATGGAAAAAAAAGAGGAGATACAAAATAATCTAAGCAAAATATATTTAAAAACATATTTCAAAGGAATTGCTCTTCTTCTCATCTTTCTTCTCGCACTTTACGTTGGATACACAACTCTCATTTCTAAGGATACAACTAACACTAAAAAAACAACGCAGGATACAATCAACTCAGAACAAAGTAAAGAACAAAAAAGTGAAACATCAAATGCAAATACTCTACCTGATGAAAAGATAAAAGAACCTGTAAAAGAAGAACCAAAACAAATTCTCACTCATCCTCTTTCATTTACAAAAGTTTCATTTCCTGGAGAACATTATTACACAGGAGTATGGGCAGACTTTGATCATGATGGAGACCTTGATGTTTTAGGTGTCAATTATGATAGACAAAGTTATATTTATGAAAATGATAAAGGAATATTTTTGCCGCATGAAATTTTTTATGGATATGACGCAAAAGCAATAGTTGCAGCAGACATAAATCAAGACGGCTGGCAGGATTTTATTCTTGGAAATTATAATCAACAAAGTGTCTTTTTTATAAATAATCAAGATGGAACATTTACCGAAAATAAAGCCTTTGATACCTATCCTGTTGAAGCCCTTGTGAGTGCAGATTTTAATAATGATAAATATCCTGACGTTATTATCGCTGCGCCTTTTCGACCATTAAAAATATTTCTCAACAATAAAAATGGCGCATTTACTGAAAAAACAATTTTAGAAAAAAAAGTACCTTTCTCTGCTCTTGCAACATGTGACATAAATAATGATGGAAACATTGATGTTATTGTCGGTTCAGACTTTCAAGAAAATTATCTTTTAGTTGGAAATGGAGATGGTACTTTTTCTGTTTCTCCGAACTTTGGAATAAAACAACACACAAAAGCAATTGCCTGTGCAGATATTGATGGAGATACATTTCCTGATGTTGTTATCGGAAATAATAAACAAGGTGGCAATACAGATAAAAATTATATTTATTGGAACAAAGGAAATTTACAATTTATTGAAAGTCCCAGTCTTGGATCAAGCAAAATTTCTTCTGTTGCAATTGGCGACTTTAACAATGATGGAATGAAAGATATTGCCACGGGAAATTATGATCAATCAAGTTATATCTGGCTTAACAATGGAGACACTTCTTTTACAGAGATAAAGCAATTTGGTGAAGGATATCTCAAAGGAATGACTGTTGCAGATTACAATAATGATGGTCTTCTCGATGTTGCAGTTGCAAAAGACAAAGAAGGATTTGAAATCTATACAGCAAAGTAACTATTAATAATATATTAAAATGAAAACGCATGCAATTCGTCTTCGTCCAGGTCAAGATATAAAAATAGCTCTTGAAAATTTTGTAAAAGAAAAAAATATCAAAGCAGGTTTTATTGTAACCTGCGTTGGAAGTTTAGAAAGAGCGGTTCTTCGCATGGCAGACGAAAATATTACAGAAGCATATAATCGCAAATTTGAAATTACCTCTCTTGTTGGAACACTTTCTCCTGACGGTATTCATTTACATATTGCGCTTGCTGATGAAACAGGAAAAATTATCGGAGGACATCTAAAAGAGGGAAGTTGTGTGTATTCCACTGCGGAGATTATTATCGGTGAAAGTGAAACTCACACATTTAGCAGATTACACGATAAAGAAACTGGTTTTAAAGAATTAGAAATAAAAGAAAAATAAAGCACTTAAATGAATTCTAAAAAAAAGAATGACTAAAAAAGTAAAACAACCAAAAAAATAAGATAACAAAAAGTAAAAAAAAAGTTAAAAAAAGAAAAAATTAAGCTACAACTCGCTGTCTTATCGCAATAGGAATAACTCCTCTTACAAATTCAAGTTTTGCAATTTCTATTGGGCTATAATTAATGTTTTCAAGTTCTGACTCGCTTAATTCAATAAGAAAAGGAGCACCCATAGAAATTTGGAGTGCCCTACTTCCGATTATTCTTGCTCGTTCGTATTTAGTAATTGTATCCATGAAATCACCTTTTAAGTTGTTTCCTTATTTCCTTAGCTTTTGCTATGGCAATCTCAACCATTTTTTCAATTTCTTCAATAGAAAGAGCAGTAGCTCCTCCTTTTTGCATTGCACAAATTGTTCCATCGGCAATAGATGCAACAGTTAATCGTGCATCAATTTCCTTTTCTTCTTCAATTAATGGATCCACAATAAATGAATCACCTATTTTTATAACAGTTACTGGCAAAGGAAATTTTTCAACAGGTAATTTTTTATCTGTTTTTTTCTTGTAATTCACAACGCCATTTTCTAATTCAGGAAAACGTGCATCTTCAAGTGCAAGCATTGCTGCAATTCCTGCTGCATCAAGTAAATTTCCTGCATCATTAATTGTTACAACATCAATAATTACTGTCCAAGATTTTTCTCCTGGTGTAATACAGAGTTTATGAACATCAAGAGCATGTGATTCTCGAATTCCTCTGTCGACAACACGTGCGAGTTCAATTGATTTTATATCTGGTGGACCTGATTCAAATTCAGGGTTTGACATAGGTAAGAGTTCTGCTCCAACCATTAGTGAACCTTGATCTGGTGTATCAGGATAAGGTTTACCAAGTTCAAGTTTAATACCACAGAGAACTTCTGTATCGCCCAATTTTACACGTGCAGAACCTTCTGCACTTCCTGAAACACCTGTTTCAAATTCTAACTTTCTAAAATCAAGAAGGCTTCTTCCATCATAGCGGACATTTTCGCGCAATGATTTTAACATGTGAAATTTTTGTTCACTCATTGTTGCCACCTGCATTATATTTTTGCTTAAGTGCATTTTTCTGCACAGCAAATATTTGATCAATAGCACGTTGTCCCATACGTAATGCTTTTACGAGTTGTTCTGTTGAAAGTTCTCCATCAATTTGTAAAAGAGATACTTTTTTTGAACGCTCTAAAAATGCAACAGGAATATCTGCAACAATTCCATCATGTGCTTCTTCACTATAATCTAAGTCGACAACAAGTTGTTCATCTACTCTTCCAACAGAAACTGCTGCAACAAGTTCACGCATAGGAATTCCTGCATCTGCAAGAGCAATTGCCGCTGCACAAATACCAGCGCATCTTGTTCCCGCATCTGTTTGAGGCAGTTCAATAAATACATCAACTACTGAATTTGGAAATTCAGATAAATTAAGTACGGGTAAAAGCGCTTTTTCTATAACAAGAGAAATTTCTTTTGATCTTCTCGAGCCACCCGGTTTTACTCTGTCGCCTGAACCGGAAAATGGCATCATATTGTAGTTCACACGAATAATTCCTTCTTTTGGATTTTGTAAAAATCTTGGAAAAAGATTTCGTGGACCATAGACTGCTGCATACGCAACGGTTTTACCAATGCGAAAATATGCAGAACCATCTGCTCGTTTTATTACTCCTGCTTTTGCATCAATTGGACGGAGCTGGTCCATTTTTCTATTATCATATCGTTTTGGATAAGCCATTCTGTTCACCTATTGTTCCATCTCTCGAGGATGGAATTCTGTTTCTTGAGGGTGGAATTCGGATTCTTGGGAATGAGATTCCTGATTTTGATTTTGTAATGCTTCAAAATCTATTTTTTTTCCTGTTTCTTTCTCTAAGAAATCTTTAATGCGCTCTGTTAAACCTGAAATATGCGACTCTGCTTCTATTTTTTTAATTGCAGAAATTGCAATAATTTCATTTTTTGGTTCGCCGTCGATCCACACAAGTCCATTTTGACCGACGATAATTTTACATTCTGTAACTTGTTTGATCATACTTACCATTGAACCTTGTTTTCCTATAATTCGTGGAACTTTATGAGTGTTTACTTCAAAAATTCTTCCACCTCGAAGTTTTCTTAATCCAGGTCCTTTTGCCATTAAGTCAACAAGTTTTTGACTTGTAACATTAATAATTTTTCCGACAAGATAATCTCCGATATCAAAGAACTGTGTCAAGTCTGCTCCTTTTGCAATAAATTCACTTATTGCATCTTTACAAGAAAGCATTGCTGCGTATGCAGAATTTGTAGAAACGCGCCAACCCGAGTAAGAAACATCTTCTACTCTACAGATTATTACATCATTTCTCTTTGGAATATATTTTCCTGTCAGAGGAATAACTTTAATCACTTTGCCATCGATACCAATAATACCGAGCCTGCTTGCCACAATATCATCTTTATCTCTGTATGTTCCAAAGGAGGGTAAATACTCCATTCCCTGTGCGAGAACATCGCCAGGAACTACTACATCTTTTTCTTTCACTAATATTTCGCCCATAGGTAATTCACCTTTTCGTGTCGTTTATATTTTTTTGAGAGTTATTGATTTACAACTCTTAGTCTCGTCTTTTTTTGTTGATCAAATCTTTTTTATTTTTAAAATAATTTTACTGAAAATTATTTCACATGTAACACTTTTGTTACTGCTTCTCCTTTTGTTGTGGAATTGAGTTTGTCAAAAAAGTCTTCCTGCATTCCCACAGGAATTTCAACAGTACAAGTAAGCGACCCATCTGACTCGAAGGATTGCTTTGTTACTTGTGTGAACTGTTTTATTGTCATAATTGCTTTTGAAACAAACTGCGCTGGAACTTGAATCCAAATTTCTTTTGTTTCAAATTTTATTGGCAAAATGATTTGTAATTTTTTGACAATATCTGCAACTTGATCTTCAGGAGATCTGTTTTCATCAATCTTGAATTTGATTTGAGCAAGTGCATTTTCAATTCTTGTAAGTGGATGCGGTAAATTTGTTGTTGGATCTGCTGCATTGCGATGAATGAGTTCAATAATTTTATTTCGTACAGCAACTCTTTTTCCTTCACGAAACATTTCTGAAACTTGAAGCATTCCGTGTTTTAATATTTGATCGATTATTTTTAATTTATCAGTTGTCTTAAACACTCTTTCGAGATCTGCTTGCGAGGGTCTAAGACCTTTTTTGACATCAGTAAAAATGTCTTCGGAATGTATTACTTCTCTAACGTCAGTAATTAATCCTTTTTTATATTCAATTGCCTTATCAGGATCAATTGATACTTCATAATGTTCCCCATGATTACTTGTCATAAAACGAGCAACAGCAATCGATGGATCTTCTTTTTTTAATCCAAATGAATATCCTTTTGTCATTTGTGTCTCACCTTTTTTTAGACTTTTTTCTTTTGTCAAAAAATAAAAAAATAAAAATTTTTTTACTTTTTCTTTACAATTGCAACAATTTTGTCAATCTCTTTTCTATCGAGTTTCTTGAATTTTTTTTCTTCTGCTCGAATAAATGCTGCATCTATTCTTTCTGCACTAAAATTTTCATTTAAAAATTTCATAAGAGATTTGACTGCGAGTTGAAGCGCTTCATCAATAGTTAGTGTTGCTTTGTATTCCTTGTGAAGAATTTCTTCAATTTCTGTTTCTCCTTCACCGATGACTGCTGCTTTAAATTGAAAAAATATTCCTGTTGGATCTGTTTCAAAAAGTTTTACGCCTTCAACATCAACACCTGCAATGAGAAGCGAAACTCCAAATGGACGTAAGCCTCCTGATTGTGTGCAGACTTGTTTAAGATTACAAATGTCTTTTACAACAATTGATGTGTCAATGGGAGTATCATACGTAACTTTATGCTGCTGTGCTTTTACTTGTGCTCTGTCAATGAGAACTCGTGCGTCAGATAAAATTCCTGAAGCTGTTGCAATAATATGATCATCGATTGGAAAAATTTTTTCAACAGATTCTGTAACAATTAATGGATCAACAATGCGTTTATCTGTTATTAACACAACGCCATCTTTACAGACAATTCCAATTGCAGTACTTCCCTGCTTAACTGTTTTTTTTGCATATTCAACTTGTAACAATCTGCCGTCAGGCGAGAACATGGTAATTGCTCGATCGTATCCCATAACTTGATGTTGTACTGGTTGCATAGTGCTTTTCCTCCTTTTTAAATTTTAAATGTTTTTTTTATTTTATTAAGTGTTCCTGACACACTTACTGTTTTACAAATCACTCGTGATTCTCCCATATTTGTTATAAGAGCAAGAGCTGATTTTGTATGAGCAACATAGGTATGATTTACTCGAATTATCCCTCTGTTATTATTATATTTGTCTGAAAGTACATGCATACTTGCTTCAGACATACCTCTTGTACCGATGAAATCAAACATTGACTCCCTTATCTCCCTTGATACGACTGAAAAATCCATTTTTCTGTCTTCAGGCAAAATTTCAAAGAGTAAATACCGTTTACGCTCCTTTAGAGTGGGCATAACGGCTTTTAAACGTCCTTTCATTCTTTAACAACCTCAAATAAGGGTTTTTAACCGAGAAAATCGTTTTTTATCGTTTTTCTTTCTTCTCTCGTTCAAGTTAATAAAGAGAAAGGGGATTTATAAGAGTTTTTGTATGAGTTCACTAAAGACATAATTATGAGAGCAGTAGAATAATTTCTTTTGTAGTTAAGATAGTATGTTCATCAATATTTTTGAGGTCTTTATCATTCGACCATAAAGGACATTTATAACACAAAGCAAGTGCAATAAAATCAACGTCATCTTTGTCTGGAGAAAGAGATTTTGCTTGTTCTTGATATGATTTATATTCTTTAGATGGAATAAATGAAACATACTTTTTCAAATCATTAAACAGAATAGTGAATTCTTCTTTCGTAATCTTTGTTTTTTGCATTATTTCAGATTTATAATTACTTAATTCATGCAAAGCAAATAGTGGAGAAAATAATTCAATTTTTTTATCTTGAATAAGTTTTTTTGTTGAAGAGTTTTGCCAAAAGAACGTAAATAAAATATTTGTATCAATAACAAACTTCATAAATTAATGATGACTCATTTTTTTTATTTTTTTTCCCATTGAAACGCTCCAGTCAATAAGATCTTTTTCCGCCTTTAATTTTTTGAGCATTTCTTCTTTCCAACTCAATTCTTTAGTTTTTTCTTCAATACATGATCTAATAAAACCAGACCAATTCATTTCATGAAACTCATTCATTTTCTGTTTTACATCTTCCGAAACTGAAAGTGTGATACTTACCATAAAAAAACACAAATATGTTTAAATATTTAAACGTTTGGAATCAATAAAACCTTACATAGTCTCAATTATGTCTTTCATACGATTTTCCCTTCCAGATTGCATTATCTTTTGTTAACTGCTCGCAACCACCATCGGTCGTAGACTGATGACATACTCGGATTCGCTCGGGCTCTTCGCTTCTCAAGCCCTAACAGGCGAGCAGTTAACTTTTGAACGCAGCGCAAATCTTTTGATTTGCTGGTCTTTTTTACTTCGTAAAAAGGCATTCCACCAAACTTATCTAAGTTTGATCAAAGCGGAACATACAGCCTGCGGGCTTAGTTCCGTAAATTTATTTTCATCTAAATTTAAACAAAACATACAACCTACGGGCTTAGTTCCGCGAATTTATTTTATACCGGTGGAAAAGTGACTGGATTTTATATCTTCAATATTCTCTTTAGAGATATCACTCCACGCCCCTGCAAAATCCATAATACTCTCTTTGTTTCTCATAAATTTCTTCATGTACTCAGAATATCTTAGTCTTCGTATCACAATTTTTACCCCTTAATAGTGGCCAAAAAACAAAACATTTAAATAGTAGCATGAATTCCTACTTTATAGGAACAACAAAAAAGAGGTGTTCCCATTCAAAATAAAAAAAAATAATAGGAAAACAACAATGAACGACAGCAAAAAACAAAACCCACGACAATGGAAAACATGGAAAGACGCAGGAGCAGTAGCAGACGTATACGGACCTGTAAGAGATGAAGAACAACCTGAAATTAAAATCAATTATAATTTTCTAGAAAAATTGGAAACTGAACTCTTCTTTAAATTTCAAAAAATCATAAAAACAAATTTGGACTATTTGTTAGATGCGAATAGACAAAATATCAATGAAAATTATTTGAGACCACCTGCATTAAAAAATAACAATCCTAGTTATGATTGGTTATCAACAAGGTGTCTAAGATCTATAAAAGGAGATGATTTTCTCGACAAAAGAACACAGAACATCAATCCACCAATCGACAGACCAAAAAGAGATGATTCAGAAATCGACAGACCAAGATATCTCAACAATCCACTAATCGAATCTAGTCCTCGAACAAGACCAAATTATTCAGAAATAGACACAAAACCAAAAAGAAATGATTCATTAATCGATTTAATTGTAAAGTCTAACCCTCTTGAAATTAATGTCAATAAAAGATATGAAATTTCAAGAAATAAACCAATTCAAGAACCAGCATCTTATCTTATGGCTGTTGATAGTGGAGATGTTATTCCACTTTCTTCCGGCGAATCTGAAGATTCATACAACTAAGAACGACAAGAATAAATTGTTAAAAAAAAGAAAAGAAAAATGATAACAAATAATCCTTCAGAAAAGATAGGAGAAAAAACAAGACTTATATGTGAAATCCTTGGAAAAGGAAAAACTATTCAAAAAAAATCTGGCGGAGAAATACGCATCGAACTCTACGAAACAGGTCTTTTAAAAATAAGATATTTTACAAATGTAAGTCGTAGAAAAGATGGAAAAGTAAAAAGTATTCCAGAACTTACAACAATTCATCAAGATGGAAGACTTGTCTATCAAGAAGGATGTCTTTCTGCTGGATGAATAGAAAATAAATTTCTCCTTCCAGGTACTTGGGAAAACCAAGTAAATGAACTCTATAAGCAAATCATTCAATGAGGAGTAAAAAATGTACGAACATAAACCTTACAAACATTCATTAAACAAAGAGGGAATTGATGTAACAGAGATTGCAGGAAAAAAAATTGCAGGGAATAGAGTCCTCTTTGGAACGATGAGAGCCTATTCTACACTTGCAGGACAGGAAGTTACACTCATTGAATTAACAGATGAAAAAGGCGAATTAAAACATCTCGCATTTACAAATGATAGAATCGATCAATTATATAAAGAAACATCTGGTTCATATAACCTTCCTGAAGGATCAAGAATAGTTACAACAGAATCAATTTTACCCTCTCTTTTAAGAAAAAAAATAGGACATCACACACTACGATAAAACAAAAAGTATTACAAATCGCAGGAGGAATGCAATGAAACTAAAAATATCTATTTCAATTGAAGAACAAACACTTAAACAAGTTGAAAATGAAGTTGCAAAAGGAGTTTTTCGCAACAAGAGTCATTTTATTGAACTTGCAACAAGAAAAGAATTAGAAAAACAGAGAGAGTGATTTTTTTTATGAAAAAATCCAATTTAAAAAATATTTCTCAAAGAAACTTAGATGAACCTATTTAAAGATTTAGGAACTGTGGAAGTTCGAAATGAAGTAACGCAAGAAGAGTCTGACTTAGAAAAAGTTCTCAATGTAGAATTAGAAGTAATCAACAAATATAAAACAGATACAAGATATTCTGATTATTTTCGAGTACGTGAAATGTACTCCTTACTATATAGTACAGTTGAAGAAAAAACAAAAGGATTCTGTGTAACAAAAAAAATATTACAATCATATATCAATACAAGAGATAACCAAACAGAAGATTCAGAAGCAAGGATACGAGGAATGTATGCTGCGGTTCTTTTGGAAATGTCTTCAAAACAAGAACCAAATACACACATTATTCTAGATGGAAAAGAAAAAACATTCAATTATCTTTTTCATTATGTAAAAAATGCAAATAATATAACTATACAAAATTTCAAAGGAAAAGATATTTTAAAGTATGCAGGTCTACAAGGAAGAATAAGTCATATAATCTGTGAAAACATTACAGGAGACGAATTGCTTTTTTGTGCAGCACAGTATGGCGGAATTGCAGAATATATAACCTACAAAAATAGCAAAGGAACAGATTCCCTACGCTTTCTTGGCAGTAATAATGGAAATGGAAGATACATTGTTTGTCATAATCTTATTGGTGACGGAATTTTAGGAAATACTGGTGAAAATGGCAGAATAACAAATGTAATTTGTACGAACATAACAGGTGACGGAACAATGAGCTTTGCAGGATCAGATACGAGAAATGCAGAACATATTATCTGCACAGATATAATAGGAAAATCTACACTTGAAGGCATTGGAACGTCTCAAAAAAATACAAGATATCTATCACTAAAAGATATTGAAGGAACCAAAACACTTTACAATGCCGGAGCAGGAGGCAGAATAGAATATCTCATTTTTGATCATGAAAGCGGAAAACATGCTCTTCAGATAGATATGAATTATTACAAAGAAACAAAAAAAGTAAAAAAACTTCTCCGACCATGGGAAATAAGCAATGAACAAAAAGAAAAATATCTTAAAATACATAAAATTGCAGAAACAATAGCCAACCTTTCATTCTCAGAACAAAAAGCGGCGCATGAAGAAATTGCAGAGTTACAAAAACAAATTTTTAGAAATAGATTCCAGAATGGATTATTCGCCATTTTTGAAAAAACAAAAAGATTATTTCAAAGAAAAAATAAGAAAGGAGAAACATGAGCCTTTTCAAAAAATTTTCTGAGTTAGAACCGGCAAGAGAAGAAATTCCTCAAATTGTATCAGATTTAGAAAAAATTCTCAATGTAGAAAAAGAGATAGTGATTCAATACAAAAATGATGAAAGAGGAAAACATGACCCTTCTCAAGAATACGCAATTTATGGTGCAATTCTTAGAGATTCAAAAGAAAAACTTGAAGGAATAAAAATTACCCAAAATCATATCTTAGATTATCTCTCTGCAAGAGAAAATGAAGAAATTGATCATGAAGCAAAAATAAGAGGGATGTTTTCAGGAGCGCTTCTTGAAATTTCCTCACAAACAGAAAAAGAAATTTCCATTAATGGAAGAGGGAAAAAATGGAATTATCTTTTTTATCATGTAAAAAATATTCATGATGTTACTGTTGAAAATTTTACAGGATCAAAAATACTTACTTATATGGGAAGTTACTTAGGACATGCAAAAAATATCACTATCAAAAATATAAAAGGATTTGACACACTTAGTTATGCAGGAAGTGAAGGAGGCATAATTGAAAACATATATCTTGAAAATTTGTCGAATCAAAAAGGTGAACGAGCCGAGATATTAAGATATATCGCTCAGGGAGGAAGAGCAGAGAACATTGTTGGGAAAAATCTCAGAGGTGATTTTATTTTTAGTTTGGCAGGATCAAATAATGGAACACTAAAAAATATTTCTTTAACAGATATATCTGGTCTTTATGTTATGATGAGCATTGGGGATAATAATGGATTCGCAGAAAATATTACTTTAATAGATATAGAATCTGATTTTACTCTTAATGCTACCGGGGAAAGCGGAACTGTTAGAAATGTAAAAATTGTTAATAATAGAGGAGATGGTTTACTTGCAAATCAGACAAAGGGAAAAAATGGAATACTAGAAAATGTATTTATCGCAGGCAGCTTGGGTAAAAATATTCTAAGAAGTGTTGGACAATATGGAACAATAGTTAAAAAGATTGTATTACAAGATATTACTGGTGATAATATTTTAGCACATAGCGGCTATGATGGAAATGTTCAAAATGTATTTGGAACAAATATCTCTGGAACAAGAATGCTTTCAAATGCAGGACAGAGTTCTCCATCTGGAATAATATGTCTAACTAATTTTAAACCAGTATATAAAGTACAAAATATCCTTGTAGTTGATAGTTTTACTGATGAACTTTTAATAGATGCAGGAGAAGATAGTCGTTTAGTAAGTGCTGTTGAAGTAAGTGCTACTGAAGTAAATACTGCTAAATCATCAAATACTTCATTTGAATTAAAGTCGATTAAACACCCTATTCTGAATGTTCTCACAGATAATATTACTGGAAGAAATAACTTCCATCATGCAACAATAGAGAATAAAAAAACTGCAGATAGTTTACCTTCAGAGAAAAAGAACATTCTTAAAAAAATAAAATTAATTGTTCAAAAAATGAAAGAAAAAACTGTTCAAGAACAAAAAGCAATGCATAAAAAGATCGAACAATTACAAAAAGAATTATTTGCAGATGAAAAATAAGGGGACTGTTTGATGAATTTGGAGATGTAACAATTGAAGAAATAAAGAAATTGCCTAAAAATTCGCGGGTCCACACCGTTCGTTTCGCTTAACTTTGTAGCAGAGCTACGGGATATTAAACCCAAATTAAAATAATCTCCTTATTTAACAATCCAAAAAACCCTCATTCTCCTTTTACAAGATCAAAAAACAGAAAGCTTTATAAAGGTAGTAATATTTACTACTTAAAAGAAATAATAAAATACTGTTTAAATTTAAAAAAGAGGTAAAAAAAACAATGAATGAACTTGAAACAATAACAACAGAAACATTAAGAAGCATGAGACCTGATGACAGAATCAGTTTTTTACGAGGGAGAAATCCTTATTATGAAAGTATGACTGCAAAAGTTGTCGATACCACACTTGCAAACAGCGACGAAGAAGAAGATGCAAAATATGTTCCTGCAAGACGAGAAGAAGTTCTTACCGCATTCAGACAAAGAGTCAATTCTCATCTTCATTGCCCTGGAATATCTGAAGGCGGCAGTGCACTTGATCATCTTCCACAGATAGGGAGAAGACTTATCACGAATAAACAATATCAAAAACTTAATGCTCTTGCTGCAGGACTTGCCGGATATTTTATTAAAACAGCAGGATACGACGATTTCGCAAAAGGCGCATTTGAGCAATACGGAAGACTTATGGCAAAACAAGAGTTTAATAAAGAATAAAAAATATAATAAAAAATATAATAAAAAATAAAAAAACAGTAAAGTTCGTAAAAACAATAATCTAAAAAATTCAAAAAGATAAAATAACAACAATGAAACTCGTCCAATACTCGGATAATCACCAAAAATTCGGAGCTGCAAAAGCTGCGCATGCACATGCAAAAAAAATAGGCGCATCAGCAATAATTGGTAGCGGTGATTTCTTTGAAGAAAATGTTTCAAAAATGAAAGTACTCAAAGGAATTGATCGAGCAGTTGTTCAAGAATATATGCAACTTGAACAAATGAAACTTAGAAACAAAGGTATTTCTCCAGAGCAAGAAACAAAATTTAAACCAATTCATAAAAAAATAAGAGATCAAATTGAAAAAGACGCAACAGAAGTATACAGAGCATACAATGCAATATCCGCACACTATGGGATAAAAACACTTGTTGTTATGGGTAATCATGATATTGTACCAGCAATGAAAAAAGAATGGAAAAATGCAACGTACTTAAATGAACAAACGGCAAATATAAATGGATTTAAAATCGCAGGATTAAATAACACCTATGAAGTTGTGCCAAGTTTTTATGATCCAAAATTTAGCGAAGGAATTGTTGATGATCAACCCGTTTCAAGTTTAGATCAATATCTCAATCAAGGAATGCAAAAAGAAGATCTTATGGCACAGATTGCTGATGAAATAAAACAGCAACCATCATATCAACGAATTGTTTCTGCAAAACCAAATATGCTTGTCTATCACAATCCTCCAAATATTGGAAACGCAACAGTTCTTGATAACGGTCAAGGAAATTGCGAATCAGGAATTTTAGCAGAGCAAATTGCAAGAGAACTAAAAGTACCTGTTCTCTGCGGTCATATTCATGAACCAAAATTAATGCAAGCAGATGGAATACCTATCATTCGCTGCGGTAATGAATATTTATATGAAATAGAAGTAAATGACAGAACAAAAAAAATA
>OBEQ012306820.1_pt1 | contig 17639 bp, 11 predicted proteins | sample 1670901 | NCBI WGS metagenome assembly OBEQ01 (sample SAMEA104232315, study PRJEB22302) | groundwater metagenome | biome: forest; feature: aquifer; material: groundwater | place: USA | collected 2011-08-07 | depth 5.4 m
GGGGATTGGCTATGGTGGTGTTGGATATTTTGTGAATCAGTCAAATCTTAAAGTGCTTTCCATCAAGAAAGACGAAAAAGCCGAAGCCATCAGCCCGTTACGTACCGACGGGACTGTGGATTATGAAGCCGCCTGGAGCAAGCGTTATCCCATTTGGAGATATCTTTTCATGTACACAGGTTATCGGCCAAAGGGAGAAATTAAGGCTTATCTGGATTGGATCATGGGTCCCGAAGGACAACAAGTGGTAGAAAAAGAAGGCTTTATTCCATTGCCCAAAAAAGCATGAATTTTACAACGAATCAAACTGAGTTGACGCAGACCCCTTGGAAAGATTTCTTTCTGAGGGGTTCTGCGCAAGATATACGCAAAACTCTTACGCGCAAGCACCGTCGTTTCGGTGAGCGTGTCATGGAGAAACTTATTTTTCTGGCCGGCGTATCAACCGTCCTTATTATTGCGCTTATTTTTGTCTTTCTTTTTAAAGAAGCGATTTTCTTTTTTGCCACAGCCAAGCCATTTGATCTGATCGGGAAAACCACTTTCGATCCGTGGGATGAAAAAACAATTTTCAACATGCTGTGGCAGCCGGTTTCAGACGTCCCTAAATATTCTATTCTTCCGCTGATCTGCGGAAGTTTTTTAGTCTCTTTTCCGGCAACGATTATTGCCACGCTTTTTGGCCTTGGTTGCGCGGTTTATTTGTCTGAAGTCGCAGCGCCTAGGACACGCGAAATCTTAAAGCCTACGATCGAACTTCTTGCGGGCATCCCTTCAGTGGTCATGGGATTTATGATGCTGGCCGTCATTGCCAGTTTTGTCCAAAATATTTTTCACACAAAATTCCGGCTCAATGCTTTTGTCGGAGCTCTCGGTGTCGGCCTCGCGACATTGCCGATTATCGTGACCATTTCGGAAGATGCGTTGCGTGCCGTACCCAAAGAATTAAAAAATGCCTCTCTGGCTTTGGGGGCGACAAAATGGCAGACCATTTTTTACACGGTGATCCCTTCTGCGATTTCGGGCATTGCGGCCGCTGTTATTTTGGGGTTTGGAAGGGCCCTGGGTGAGACCATGGTGGTTTTGATGGCGACAGGCAATGCTGCGATCGTGACGGGAAATATTTTTTCAAGCGTCCGTACGATGACTGCAACGCTTGCCGCTGAGCTCGGGGAGGTGGCGCAGGGCGAAGAGCATTATTATGCTTTGTTTTTGGTGGGCGCCATTCTTTTTACTTTTACTTTTATTCTCAATATTATTTCTGAAATGATTTTGAGCAAAACTCGCAAACGGTTGAAAATGTCATGAGCGCGCCTGTTTCTTTGTCCATTTCTGACCTGAATGTCAAAAAAGTTAATTATGCGGAAATCTTTTTGGAAATGGCCGGCCGCTTTTTTGCCGCTGTCCCGCTGGCTGCAGTTCTTTATATTCTCGGTAAGATTTTTTATGAAGGCATCGGGACTATTTCATGGGAATTTTTGACCCAGGCCCCGACGGACGGAATGACACAGGGAGGCATTCTTCCCTGTATTTTTGGTACGCTTGCAGTGACTTTGCTGATGATTCTTATGGCCCTTCCGCTCGGTATCGGGGCGGCTGTTTATCTGACCGAATATGGCGGACGCGGTGTTTTTGGGCGCATTATCCGGGCCGCGGTCAATAATTTGGCGGGAGTTCCCTCAATCGTCTTCGGACTTTTCGGTGTGGGATTTTTTAGTCTCTTCATCGGACGTAGTCTCGATAAAGTCCTTCAATCCGGCCTTCTTTTCGGCCAGCCCTGTATGTTGTGGGCCGCAGCCACTCTTTCAGTGCTGGTTTTACCTGTGATTATTGTTTCAACCGAAGAAGCGCTTCTCACTGTGCCGCAAAGCCATCGGGCCGCTTCTTTGGCGCTTGGTGCAACAAAATGGCAGACGATCCGTCATGTTGTGCTTCCGCAAGCTCGGGGAGGCATTTTGACGGGGGCGATTCTTGCGATCAGCCGTGGGGCGGGGGAAACAGCACCGATTCTTTTTACGGGCTGTGCTTATTTTTTACCGCATCTTCCGGTTGTAAAACTTTTTGGTGTTGTCCCCATGGTCAATCCCTTAAATCAATTCATGGAACTGTCCTATCATATTTTTATCATGGCCACGCAGTCCGTGGATGCCCAAAAAACGTTACCGATTCAATACGCCACCACTTTGGTCCTGATTGCTTTGACGTTCATGTTCAATTTAGTGGCAATTATTTTGAGGTATTATTTCAGGAAAAAATTAGGGCGTGTTTCCTCTTGAGTATCTAACAATGAAAAACGCGAAAAGAGAAATCCAATGGCCATCTATCTTGAAAAAGAAGAATCGCTGAAGAAAAATTCAAAAAGTGAGAGTGAGTTAATGCCTGAAGCCAAAACGCAATTAGAAGAACAGACAAAAGAAGCGGTTAAGATCGAGGTGGAAGGGCTCGACCTCTACTATCAATCTGTCCATGCCTTGAAGCAGATCAACCTGCCGATCTTGAAGCAAGCCGTTACGGCGTTAATCGGCCCTTCCGGCTGCGGGAAGTCTACTTTTTTACGGACTTTAAATCGCATGAACGACACTATCGGGGGTGTACGGATCGAAGGAACAGTAAAAATCGACGGCGTTTCGATTTATGAACCTTCCATCAATGTCGTTTCACTTCGTCGTCTCGTAGGAATGGTTTTTCAAAAATCGAATCCCTTTTTTAAGACTATTTTTGACAATGTCGCGTATGGGCCGCGGTTACATGGCATAAAAAACAAATCCATTTTGCAGGACATTGTGGAAGAAAGTCTTAAAAAATCCGCGTTATGGGAAGAAGTCAAAGACAGGTTGAGCCAATCTGCAATGGAGCTTTCCGGCGGTCAGCAGCAACGTCTTTGCATTGCGCGCGCGCTGGCGGTGAATCCCGAGATTTTGCTCATGGATGAACCGGCCTCGGCCCTTGACCCTATCTCGACTGGAAAAATCGAAGAGCTGATTCATTCACTGAAAGAAAATTACACGATTATTATTGTGACTCATAACATGCAACAGGCCGCAAGAGTGAGCGATTACACAGCCTATTTTTATTTGGGCTCGCTGATTGAATATGGGCCAACCAAGAAAATTTTTACAAATCCCGATAAAAAAGAAACCGAAGATTACATTACTGGGCGTTTTGGATAAGGAGATACAAGTGAGCCGTCATTTTCATGATGAACTTAAAGAATTAAAAGAAAAGCTGCTGTTGATGGGTTTTCGCGTTGAAAATATGATTAGCAAGGCCGTGGATGCGCTTCTCGACCGAAATCTAGAGCTTGCAGCCCAGGTTTTTGAAGAAGAAAAGGACATCAATCAGCTTGAAATCGAAATCGATGACAAAGGTCACGCGCTTTTGGCATTGTGCCAGCCCATGGCCGTTGATCTGAGGCTCATTGCCGCTATTCTTAAAATTAATACGGACCTTGAGCGGATGGGCGACCATGCTGTGAATATTGCCGAGCGTGCGATTTCCCTGATCAAAGAAACACCTTTTATGGTGAACGTGCGTCTTCCGGAAATGGCAATCGCTACTAAAAAAATGCTCCGAGATGCGTTGGATTCTTTTGTGGATGGTAATGTCGATCTCGCGCAAAATGTCTTAAAGCGTGATGACGAAGTCGATAATTATAATGACAACCTATACGCGCAACTTGAAAAGCTGATGGAAAAGAACCCCGTTCTCGTCAAAAGCGGAATGAATATTGTGATGGTCGGTCACAACCTCGAAAGAATCGCTGACCTTGCCAATAATATTGCCGAAGGCGCCATTTATATGAAACAAGGAAAAGAAGTCCGGCATCACGTCGATTTGTAAATTTAGTTAGCCTTTCCGCTTATCCTCCCGCCATATTACAAAAACTTTACTGAAGCTTTTAAGAAAGCTCGCAAATAATTTTTATAATGGCGGCATGCCACAATTCAAACCCGGCACTGCTTCGCTGTGAAGTTGCCATATCGAAATAAAAATCCCAGGTTCTCTTTCAGAAAAATTTCGTGGGCAATTGCACTCCTCTTTTCCTGGAATACTTTGACATGGGCAGACGGGATCGGAAGTATCGCTCCGCTTCTTAAATCTGATTCGAAATATTCCCCGCCTTTCGATACCCACACAAATAACAAAGAAACAGCTGATGAAATTTTAAAATCATTTATCCTCCCTTCGGAATTGGGAGAAATAAAATCGAGTTTTCAAGGCCCCCAAGACGGTGTTTTTATCCACATTCAAGATGTGCATTCCAATGAACAAGCCCAACGGCATATCGCTGGAATCTTAGAGTCGCTGGTCTCAAAGAAACAACTTCACACCATTATTTTGGAAGGCACTGAGGGCAGGCTCTATCCCGAGCTTTTTAGTTTTTTCCCTGATGTCGCCGTGCGTCGCAAAGTTGCAGATTATTATCTGAAAGAGGGGCGGCTTACAGGGGCCGAGTATTTTGCAATTGTCCAAAAACCGCGGGTCTCACTTTTTGGAGCTGAGAGCAAAGAGCTTTATGAGAAAGACCGTGATGCTTATATGAAAGTTTCCGCATTAAGGGAAAGAGACAAATATCTTCTCGAAGGGACCGAGAAAATTCTTAAAGATGTTTCGCGTTTTGTTTTTTCGGAGCCCTTGCAGGAGTTTTACAGGCACCGCGAGAATTTTAAGGCAAATCAAAAAGACCTTTCCGGGTATTTGAACTATTTGGTCAGGGCCGCCGTCCAGTCTGGTATCGGTCGTAAAAAATATCCGGGAATAGCAAAGCTTCATAAGCTTTTTATGCTCGACTCAAAAATAGATTATGAACAGGCCCGTAAAGATTTAAAGCCTCTGTTGCATGAATTTGAGCAATCGCTGGATCAAAAAAAGCGACAGGAGTTTTTGCAAATGACGGCATCGTTTCAGACCAAAAAGATGGGGTCTGCAAAATATTATGGGTTTGTGCAGCGCCAGATCATGCCCCTGCCCGAGGCCGGTAGATGGAGGGTAAAATATCATGACGCATTTGATTACATGCGTTATTTGGAGTTTTACGACGGAATCGGGGCAAGGTTTTTAAGTGAAGTTTCCGGGCTTGAAAATGAAATCAAACAAAAATTGTTGCGTTCATCCGAAGAAAAGAATGTGGACCGGCTGCGGCAAATTTTTGAAATCTATCAAAATGGTTTCAAACTTTCATTGACTCCCGGGGACATGGATTTTTTTTATAAAAACCGTGGCTTAAGTCTTAAGGATTTTGGGTCTGTTTTGCAGCCTGTGCTTATACGCCATCATTTTTCCTACGGCCTGCCGCAGGGGCTCGAAGATCTCGAAAGAGATTTTAAGTCTGTTTGCGAATTTTACGAGCTCGCCGGGCAACGCGACAAAATCTTGGTGCGCAATGCCGTTGGCTTGATGAAACAAAGAAGACAGAAAATCGTAGTCCTTATTACCGGAGGGTTTCATACGCCCGGAATTGAAGAATATTTGAAAGAACAGGGGTTATCGTATTTGGTGATGGCACCCAAAATCGAACAGATCGATGACGGGCAAGTCGAGCGATATGAAAAAGCCATGCACCAGGAACCTATGCCGCTTGAGAAATTTTTTGCTGAAACCATAGCTGTATCCGGGGAAAAAATGCAAGACCCTGCGTTTCAATTAGTGCCGTGGCTGCTTCTGCCTCCGCAAGCGCAGGCAGGTGCCAGCTTGGAGAACCCGGCCTATTTTCAAGCAGCTTCTTTCTTTTCGCAGTTATTTTATATGAGCGTTTTCGAGCATCGAGGCATTGAAGAAACTTTGGGGAGCATTTCAAAAAATGTAGCTGCTTTTTCAAAAGACGATCAGAGTTTTTTGAAACAAAAAATCAGGCAGCTTTCCGGGCTTGCTTACCGGGAAAAGGGGCGGTTGCAGCAGCTTTATATGATGGATGATGCGGCAAATGATACTTATACGATTCTGGAAAAGGCCCCAAAGAACGTGCGCTCTGAAATTGCCGCCCATTTTCACACAAGACGCAAGCCGAAAGACTCAGGGTCGATCCTGATGGACGAAGACAGGCTCAGCATGATAAACGGCGTCCCAGGCGATTTTCTGATAGATCGCGATGAAATCTTGAAAGAAATTCAGAATCATTCCAGAGCGGAATTACGCAATATTTCTTATGAAAACCGCATCGGAACATTGCTTTATAAAGCACAGGAACAAAAAATTGCTAAAGTGGAATTTACTATTCATGATCCGGTGGATGGGTTTTCTTTAACAGTCGAAGAATTTAAAGTTCTTCTTAAAAATTATTTGCCGAGACTAACAAACGGAAGCCCAAATTTAAAACCGTTTAGCAAAGAGGACAATTCCGGACCTAAAAGTTTTTTTGCAAAGTCTGAGGGGAAAGACCTGAGAATCCGTTTTAAACCAAGCCCGAGCAAAGAGGCTGACTTCGAAATTTATTTACCTGAAAAACCCGAACTGTCTTTGGTTGATGGGGTCATCCTCTACCTTCAAAAAAATAATTCACCGGATCTTGCTTTAGACAATGGAGTCATTCCTTTCAAGAAAAAGGAATCTGTTTCTAAGCCGGCGGATCCCAAAGCGACTGTGATTTCAGTTTCAAATGAAATGCTCCACGCTTATTTGGCAGCGCTTGTTTCCGGGGCGTTTATGGGAAAGAAAACAGCGGGGGACATTCCGGTTTTTGAAAGCAAAAGATCGCACGATATTAGTATTTTTAAAAACCAAGCTGAATTAGCGGCATTTTTGCGTGAAACGTTTAATCTCCGCCAATCAAAGAAATGGATCCCGGAAGATTCGCTTGAGGAAGATCCGTGGCGTGGCCCCGTGAATCTTGCTCGTCTCAATAATCTTTCAAATTATGAAAATGAATGGGGCTTTTATCATTTGCTGGCAGACCTTATGTTGGCTCAATCAAAAAGGCTGTGGGAATTCCAAAGTGAGAAGGCCACGGACAAAAATCCTCTGACAAAGGCATTTTTTGAATGGTTTAGCACGGGATTAGTTTCCAAGCAAATGGGTTGGAAGTCTCCGGTTGTTTCAAGCGAGACTTTTTTTAAGGTTTTGGGCCTTATTCAGAAAGATTCCGAAGGAAAGTATCAGGGCCCCGAAGGTTTGCGGCGTTTGTCGGCTGAGACTGGAATTATGGAAGCCAAATTGTTTGGGCAGATAAGCGGCATGCGATTGAATGAACGCAAGATTTCGGAAGTTTTAAAATGGCCCGGTAAATCAGAAAGGGAAACTGCCGGTTTGGAAGAAAAATCTTCGGCCCACAAAATGAGCACCGTCCGCTCTGAATTCAGGGCTGAGAAAAATGAGATGGCGGTTGCTGTTTCGAAACCTAAATTTAAAAAAGCAAAACGTTCGCCCTGGGACATCGACCGCGTTACCAAAGCGCTTCGCGAGATCGCTATTGCGAAAATTAATGGCGAGCCGGCAACGCGGCTTTCGATAGAACATATCCCGCAAGTGCTTGAATTGATTCGCTCTGGAGAAGTTAAGCCCGCAGGCGAGGAATTGGATGTTATTGCGCTTGATTCAAAAGGCAGCGAAGTCGAAATCGGCCGGATCGATACTGCGATTGCTCAGCTTTATTTTGGGCGTGACGGACAGGTTTTTCAAAAAATAGATCAAGCCGGCTATGAAAAAACCGGAGCGCAACAACTTTTGCATCGTATGGTTCGTATCCTGGCGAGCACTTCCGATGGCCGTTATGTTATGATCCGCGATTTTCATAAGCGTGAAGATAAAAGAACATGGGGTGTTGCGGGAGGCCATGTGCCGGCCGGTATGACCTATGAATTGGCCAGGAATAAAGAAATGAAGGAGGAATTGGGTTTGCCACGGGATTTTGTTTTGGATCCGGCACGTTTCCGGCAGATTGGTTTTATGGATATGGAGGGTCCCTCCTGGAAACGAAAACGGACCGTCGTGTTTTTATATGATCTGTCGAAAGAAGAAGAGGAAAGACTTGTCGCCGAACAGAAAAGACTCCGTAGTCTGTTCGAAAATCTTGGGGAAAAATTTTATAAGAAATATCTCAAGAGCCTTCAGCGCGGAGAAAACGGAAGCCCGACAGGCCTTGGAGAAGTTTGGGAAATTGCATTTATCGATCCATCCAATATGCAACAGCTTCCGGCTAATAAAATGGTATTCAGCCAGACATTTCGCAGTTTGCTGGCGTATGAGCCAATTAAGAAAATTATTTTTCCGGAACGTCAAACTGAAATCCCGGTAAGCTCTGAAGCGCCTTCTCTTTTGACTCATTCTTTCTGGCGCCATGTGGTCCGGGGCATTAATTCGGTAGGATGGTTGGGAATTTTCGCCAGTGCTTTTTATTTTCTGAACTGGCATAGCCACCAGGTCCTAAATCTTTTTTCTCCAGGGATGCGGGTTTTATCTGAGGCTTTCGCGCTTTCCGGGCTCGTGCTTTACGCGAGTCGATTTCCTATTGTCAAGCAATTAGCAATCAATGGAGTGGGGACCGCCGCTATTTTTACATTTTTCCGTTTTATGGCAGAGGACATTCAAGCGATCTGGCGGGATTCTATGCAGGTAATGCTTGGAATTACTCTTTATTTGTTCGTCGATTTCAGCGGGGTGCTTATTTCCAAAGTTTTATTTCCGGCAGGCAAAATAGTATCTCTTAAAGACAAAATGAAATCTTCAATGGCCGCCGCGATCGCTTACGCAGTGGTAGGCGGCTATTTCCTCAATTATGTTTATATCCCTTTTCTGGCTGAGCATATTATCGGTGCGACCGCGCGGGTCACTTTTTCGTTAGGCCTATTTGCCTGGTTCACCATTATTCCGTTGGAGATTTTTCAGGCTGCGGCAACGGGCGAAGGGAAAAATCTCACGAAAAATATTTTTAAGAATTTTCAAGATACGGCCCGGCTTTACCCGGTTTTTTTCCTGTATTTCTTTTTCATTGCGTGGGGAGGCTGGTATCTCAGCGCAACAACATTGAACATGATTCTCATTATGGCGGCTGCGAATTTTATTTGGACTGCTTTTTTTCAAACGGCCGTTCGGAAAATTTTCATTAAGAAGGAAATCGCGCCCAAGGAACTTTTGACGCTCTTGTTTGATGAACAGGGAAAATCCAATGAATATGGAAAAGCTTTTGAAGAAATTCTCAATTCCGGACGGGCTTTGATTTCCTTCTCGCTTCAGGACGAACAAGGAATAAGCGAGCAAGCTTTGAAAGAACATGTCAAAACACTTCCCGATGATGACAGGTTGGTTGTTGCGGCCTTTGCGGTCAAGATGCCGGACACAAAAGATTATAAGGGAAGAACGGATTACAGGCTTGTTGTGGCGCCATCTTCAAAAATTAAAAAAGATATCAATCTTCTATGGAAAGGCCCGCTCATGCCAGAGCATTATGCGGATTACAAATTTCTTTCTGATTTTTCTCATTTTCAGAAAATTTTTATTTCCAACAGGCAATTGGAAGTCGTTCATTTTGCGACCTTGTCAGTGAGCCCGGCGCTTCGTCAAAAAAAAATAACGGGAGGGCTTTATGAAAAACGAGCGGCGCTTTTAGAAGAGAAATTTTCGGGTGTCATCGCCTCCAGTGTCAGCCTTAGAAAAGACGGTCCCATTCCTTATTTGTGGCGTAAATATTACAACGCCAAAGCTCCAGCGACGATTGAGGATTGGCGCTACAAGCTTATGGCCATTACCGAAGAAGGTCCTTACAGATTTCCGGATCTACCTCTGAAAAAAGATGGTTCGATCGCCCTTGTGGGCATCATCGGTGCCCGCCAGCCGGCAGCACGTTCTGAAATGCGGGGTGCTTTAGTGGAGAATAAACGAACCCCGCAACATCAAGACGCCTTGCTTGCCGGCCAGAGTTTGGAATTGAGGAAGATTGGCGAAGATGAACGCCGTCAGGCTGCTGTTGTTGCCGGTCTTGGCGCGATTGGGCAGATGACTTCCGACGCTGAAATCGAATCTCTTCTGCCTCTGGGACGCAAAAGAGATGATTTCGACCATATATTGGCTGGTGTGCTTGATCAAATGACAGCTGAAACCGCAAAAATAAAATGGGGCCGTGAAATCGGTCGACCAGATTCTTCCCCAGGGTATTTTGTTTTTGAATATCAGCCCGAATATCACACGTTGGACCTTGTGTATGATTTGGTTTTGAAAATGCCGCGAGGAATGCGTTTTGTGATTACGATGGACTCCGCCGCTTCCATTCCGATGCGGCAAAAGGGGTATGCTCAGTTCGCGGCGTTATCTAAAAAAATCGGGCAGGGCCGGCTCTTGGTTCCGAAATTTGATATGTCGGGCTGGTCTCTTGAAAAGTTCCTCTCGAAACGCATCTCGGAGCTTGGCCTTAAGGGAGCGGACATCCTTCGTATCGACGAAACGCACATGCCGGCGGAGTTACTCAATAAAAAATATCTCGAACCTGTTTACTTAAGGGCCTCTAATCTTGCTTCTATGATTGTCGCAGGCGGTAAACAGGTGATTGCAGGTGCGAGAACGCTTAAACTTGTGGAGATTTTTGCCTCTGCCCGCGCTTTAGAACAGTCCGCTTAAACTTTACCCGCAATAGATAAACTTTCTCCCATTTACGACAGGAAGTTTTTTGCATATACTTAGGCCCTCTTAATCCTCAAAAATCAGCCAGGAGGCTTTTCGATATGAAAAAAGTTCTATTATCAGTTTTTGTGATTGTGTGCGGATGGCAAGCGCTTTCATTTGCGGAGCCCGCTGAGGCGCCCCAGCAAGCCGTTGAAAGTTTTCTTGGGGCCATACGCTCCATGAATTTTCCTATCAAGGATGAAGCCCAGCATAAAGATCTCGTGCAAAAGGCGGATGCTTATCTTGATCTCGAGGCGTTAGGAAAAAAATCGCTTGGAAATCATTGGACTGAAGCTAATCCACAGGAGCAAAAAAGTTTTATTGATCTTTTGTGGAAACTCATCGAATCTATGGCTTATTCGAGAAGTCATAGTTTTATGGGCGATTTTAAGATTACGTATCCCGAAGTTAAGCAGGTGGCAGATGGTTTTGAAGTTAAAAGCCTTATCAAACAGGAGGAAGACTCACTCGACGTGCATGTGAATTATCATATGTATTCCAAAGACGATCATTGGAAAGTAGATGATATTGTTCTTGATGACGTGAGTATTTCTGAAGACCTAAAAGGGCAGTTTGATAAAATTATCCAGCAATCCCAATTTGCGGGTCTGCTTGCGAAAATGCAGGAAAAACTTACCGCTTCTGAGAAGGCGAACAGGGAACCTGCACCAACTGTTTAGATCGCTTGATACTTAACTGCAAGCAAACCAGCTGGACGAAAATTTGCAGTTATTCTTAGGAAGACTTTTTTGCGGCTTCTTCTAGAAGATCAAGTTCGTTGTAGAGCACATACGAACCCACTTGCGTTGAGCCGTCCGGATATTTCACCAAATGTAATTTTCCGGTATCTTCCGAACGCTCTACATATTTGCGGATAAAATCCCGCGTGTTCTGCCCTTTTTGATAGCGCTTGCGCATGAGCCACATTCCGCCACGATAAGCTTCCAACGCCCCATACCAGGTTCCGTCATGGAAATAAGATAAATCGTTCGAAGCCTTGAGTCTTTGAAACAGATATTGTTGTTTGTCGACTTCAGAATGAGGGCTATTCAAATAAGTTTTAAAAGCGTCCGTATTTTCAATAGGAACAGGCCCCAGATAAACTTTTTTTCCATCAACCCCGATTCCGTTGGCAGGGCCTCCGCCGGTTGCGCAGCCGGTCAATAAGACAATGAGTGCGGAGACCTTTAAAAAAGAAGAGTTTTTCATAGTCCTCAGTATATCGGTTAATTTAGCACTTCCTTTAAGCCTTCTTTTTGCTCCAATTTGAAGGGTAAGAATGGCCAAGCGCCCATAGAAAACATTTTATTTTAGGCGTAAAATTCGTGTAAAATGCCCCGATGAAAAAGTTGATTTCGGATTTAAAATACCGCATTGAATATATTTTTATCAGGCTTTTAGTGAGCCTGGTCAATGCTTTTCCCATTCCGGTTTCTTATTTTCTTACGCAAGGTCTTGGCCGGCTCATCTTTTATTTTCTAAAGAAAAGGCGAAAAATTACCCGGCAAAATCTAGACCGTGCGTACGCTTCTCGTTTGACCCCCGCAGAAAAAGATAAAATCGCGATGGGCTCTTTTCAAAGCATGACAACTTCTATCTTCGAGTTTTTCAGGACGCCGCAAATCTTGAAACAGGCCGGGCAAATGTTTGAATTTACCGGCACCGAACATTTAGACAAAGCCTTTGCAAGAGGCAGAGGCGTTATTTTGGTCATATCCCACACAGGTTCTTGGGAGTATCTTTCGTTTTTGCCTAATCTCAGAAAGTATCCATGCGCGGTTGTGACTAAAACTTTTAAAAATCCTTATCTTTACCGGCATATTAAATATCTTCGCGAAATTACGAGCTTGAAAAATATCGATAAGAAAAACGCGGCGAAATCCATTTTGGCCGAACTCAAAAAAAATCATTTGGTCGCCATTTTAATCGATCAGTGGGCGGGCATCGAGGGAGTTTGGGGCCCTTTTTTCGGGGAGGGAACTTCGAGCACCAATATTCCGGCGCGATTGGCGTTAAGAAATGGTGCTGCTTTGGTCCCGGCTTATTGCCTGCGCAAAGCCCCGGGCCGCTATGAAATCAGGATTGAACCCGAAGTTCTATTTGAAGAAACAAAAGAGAACCCGGAGCTTGAAATGACAAACCGGCTGAATCTTCTCTTGGAAAAACAAATCCTGCGTTTGCCTGAGCAATGGGCCTGGGGGCACAGTCGCTGGAAAGGGATTGAAAGATATCAAAGACAAAAACCGGTTGCAGCACCTCCGCTTTCTTCTCGCTAAGCTCTTTTTTTAGTCGAATATTTTTAGTCGCCGGCGATTAAAAAATTCTCTTTCCAGAACATAGAAATAGAATAGAATTCTTACAAAAGGGGGTTTTATGAAAAAATTAAATCCATTTTGGTGCTTGGTGATCGCTCTTTTGTTCTTACTGACAGGCTCTTCTAGCGTTTTTGCGAAGCACGGAGGCGGTGGAAAAGGGCATGGTGGTGGCCCCCATAAAACCCCAGCTGGCTGGAGTCATGGAAAGAAAAAGGGCTGGAAAGGCGAGCAGCTGCCACCAGGGCTTGCTAAAAAGCAAGAAGGAGCCGATAGTAAAACATCGGCAAATGAGACAGAAGCAAAACCCCAAGCTGAAAATTCATAAAACATTAGCGAGTTTGAGAGTCATTTGAAAAAAAATCTATTTTTTTGGTTTATCCTGCAGTTTATTTTCTTGCCGATTGCTTTGGCGGGTGAGCCGGTGGAAGTCGCCCGCGTCTTGGATGCTCAAACGCTCAAACTAAATGACGGGCGCACTGTCCACTTGCTTGGCGTTAATACCCCGCAGGTCAATGCACCGGAACAAAATAAAAAAATGGCTGAGCGAAACCAGACCCATTTTGAGACCCTTCAATTGTTCAGTTTTATTTCCAGAAATTTTGTCAAAGAACTCGTAGAAGGGGAAAGGGTGATGCTTTCCCTTGATTCGGCAAATGCCTCGGCAAACCATCGTGACGGGCAGGGAAGGCTTCTTGCCTATGTTTGGTTTCGTATAAAATATAAAGAAAACAATCCTGCTGAGGATGCCGATACTTTTATGGGAATAACGGGGGAAGATCGCTTGTTGAATGCAGAGATTATTAAGGGCGGTTATGGTTTTGCCGATCGGGACGTTTCTTTTATTTACCAAAAAGAATTTGTCCATCAGGAAAAACTTGCTCGGGAAAATAGAAGGGGTTTATGGAACCCCAAGCCCTTGGACTACGAAGAGATTTTGGAGATGGGACGCGGGGCCCTGTCGGCTTCTGTTTCGGACCTTCTACCCCAAGATGCGCGGCAGGTCAGCCTGGAATCTGCCAGACGGGCTTTTACCCGCGCGATTGATTTAAACCCAAAAGATTACCGGGCTTTTTATGAAAGGTCTTGGCTGGGCGTGAATCCATTTCACAGGCAAATGAGTAGTCAGAATTTGCAAGACATAGACCGGGCCATTTTACTGGCTCCGCATGAACCTAAATGCTATGCGCAGAAACATTATTTATTGCGCATCCTCGGGACCCACAGATCAGCTGTCGAAGCGTATAAAATGGCGGCCCGTTTTTTGGCCAAACAGGGATCTCCCGCAGCGGTTTCGGCAGCAACTCGCCAGGCTGATATCAGCAAACAGGTCGGTGACGTGGAAAATTTTGAGGAAGTTGAAAGTTTTGCCGAAGATGCTTATCGCGCGGGATTGAATGAACAACATTTTCTTTTTTTTGTGGCCCGTTATAAAGGATTGAAATTTCCTGCGCCTGATAAAATGAAATCCATTTACCAGGACATGTATGGTCAAAAACAATTTTTGAAATATGAAGAGAAATATCGCGGGCTTCTCAATAGTGGTTCTCCTAGCGAAATTATTTATACGACTGCTTGGAGTATTCGTGGATGGCAAGAGCCCGAAGACGTCTTAAAAGGCATGGAGAAGGTAGAAAGAAATAATGCGGAATAAACCTAAAAATTTTGAGGTTGATAGATAAAAAATGGTTTGCCCTTATTGTCAGAGCAGGTCTGTCGCTTATAGCGATTCTCCCGTAGTCGATATGCTCCGGATGCTTTCCGGTAGCAGAAAACGCTATTGCCGCATGTGTCAAAAAAAATGGATGCTCAGGACCCCGCCACAGTCGAGCGGAATGGATTTTCGCTCAGTCCTTTTAATCTTTTTGGCTGTTGCAGTCGGCTTTTGGATTTTTTGCAATATTGCCAATATTATGGACGGAACGGGGGAAAAGATAAGGGCAAGTACAAGTACAAGCACAAGCAGTTCTTCCGCTCAAATGATTCATTCTAGCGCGAAAGCCTCATCGGAAAATTCCAGTATGCAAAGTCTTTTTTCGGCGAATGGTTCTATTAATACCTCTGCAGCGAAAACTGTTTTGTCGAATAATGCCATAACAAAAAACATTTTATCAAACGCCTCCTTTATGGAAAAAGTGAAAGAAAGTTTGCAAAGAAATCCGCAAACGATCGCCGAGCTCAAAAAGAAATTTAAAGAAAACCCCGGGCTTTTAAATCAACTTTCTGCCGATCAGAAGGCCGCATTACGGAATGCCGCTAAGCAGTATCAAAAATAGAACTCCTCTAAGAGCCAGCTAAAGCTCGGTTTTGTTGAAAATCCCTTGGAAGGTCCGCCTGCATAATTAATGTTTTGATAGCTTTTGAGTGGTAATGCTATTTTATCGCTATAAACTTGCTTGAAAAATAGCACTTTTCCAGGTAACTTTATTTAACCTTTTCAAAACAGTTGAGTAAATTCATGTTCTCCTCTAGGATTTCCCAAAATTATGAATAGAAAAACGAAAAAAATTACGGCTCTTTTGACGTTTTTAGCCTTCACTCTTAGCCATCTAAACCTTTCTTCCCAAGGTTTAGCAGCCGCGCTGACTTATTTTCCATCCGAAGTGGTTTTAAATCAGCCAGGGTTACAACTCAGTCTACCTGCCGAATTAGGTGTGATCCAGTCTCAAAAATCTGGCCGGGGGCCTACGCTTATTCATATTCAGACTGCGCACGGCCAATATGAAGCGCAGAAAAAAATAGAAAAAATTTTGGAATACTTGAAATATCAATACGGATTTAAAACCCTTTTGGTCGAGGGAAGTCCTTTTAAGCTTCAACCTGAATTTGTCCGGTTTTTCCCCGATGACAAAAAACTTACTCTTAAAATAGCGGACCGTTTAACTCAAAAGGCATTGCTCAAAGCAGCTGAGCTTTTTCTGATCAAAGAAAAAAATGTGCAAGCCTATGGGATCGAAGACTTGGAGGCCTATCGTAAAAACGTCGAAAGTTTTCGAAAAGTTTTAACGCAAAAGGCAAAAAGTGAAAAGTTTTTACTGGAGATGGACCGCCAAATCCATCTTCTTTCAAGCCCGTATTTAAATAAAGACCTCCGCATCTTTTTGAATCGGCTAGAAGATTTTGAAAATCAAAAGATCCCTTTTCTGAACCAGTTGTCCTTTCTTAAAGAAAACGCCCGAAAGATATTAAGCAAAGATTTGAACGACCCCGATTTTCAGATGGACTGGCCGATGCTGTTCAGAATTTTTAAACTCCGGGAAATGGAAGTGCGGCTTGATAAACAGGCTTTGCCAAAAGAACGCGAACAGTTTTTGCGAAAGTTAAAACCCACGCTTCCTTCCAAAATGTATGAACGGATCAAAGCTCTTTTAGAAGAATCTGTTTCTGATAATCAGCTCCCGGACCCGGAGACAGGGCTTTTGTTTGAAAAAATGGCCCTTGCGCTTCCGGCTGGTTTTAAGGCAGCCGCTTATCCGAACGTTAGAATTTTAATAGGGTATCTGATCCTTCAAAGCGAATTGAAAGCGGAAAGACTTGCCGAAGAAACTGAGCTGCTTTCAAACCGGATCGCAGCCAAACTTGCCGTAACGGCCGAAGAAAAAATGCTGCTTTCTCTTTTTAAGGATTACAGGCTCCTTAAAAGACTTTTGTCGTTGCAATTGACACCGGCTGATTATGAATTGGTTTTGACCAGGGGCGAGAATTTGTTGCCTGAAAAAATAACGCAAAGATTTCTCGATATCAATCGTGCTGATCGCGTGCGAAGTGCTCAGATTGAAAATAAGGGGCTTCATTCGCTTTTTGAAAAAGCTTTGGAATTTTATAAGCAGGCCAGTGCGCGCGATCAAATTATGATCAGCCAGGGGGAGTCGCGGTTGAAAAAAATAGGCGTTGATAAGGCCATTGTCATCACGGGTGGTTTTCATTCCGAGCCGTTTAAAAAATATTTTGAAGGTCACGGTTATAGTTATGCGCTCATTACTCCTAAAATTTCAAGCCTTGAAGGAAATGGGGCTTATATTGAATCTATCCTTCAAAGCAAATTTCAGAAGTCGACCTTAGAAAGTATTTCGCAAGCGCTTCCTTATCAGAAGATTCAGGCCGCTGGTTTCGATCCTCTTTATTTCACGACTTCCTTTGCTGCCGAAACTGCCAGTGCAACACATTGGAAATCTCTGCAAGCGCTGGAGTCCCGACTGCGCCAAACTTTGCAAGTCAGCCAATATGAAAAAGAAAAAGGGAATGCCGTTTTTAAATGGGAGAAAAAATCCCAGAACCGAATTAACGCTAAAATCTTTTTCGAAATGGCTGGACGTTTTGAAATGCGGAGTACGGAATCTTTTGAGGGGGTTGAGATTCTTCAGCAAGGAAATTCGAAATTTAACGAAATTTTCCCCGGAAACCTTTTTGGTGGTGAAGCGGCGCTGCATGCGCTTGAACAAATGGGCGAATATGCGAAAAGTCTTTCAGAGACAAAGCCTTTGAGACATTTGCTTGTCAGGGTTTATCGAAACCCTGAAGAAGCTGCGGCCTGGAAAGAAATTGGTTTTGAGTCCCTTCCTTTTGCGCAGCAATTGAGAGCTCATTTTGAAAAATATCCGCCGCTGATTGATAAGATCGCGGTCGGAAAAGATTTTGCAACTGTTCCGCTCTCGCAGCCTGTTCCCGGATTTGAAGAACATAAAACTTTACGATTCTGGCCCCTGCCAAGCGACCAAGAATTTCGGTGGGCCATCA
>OBEQ012925201.1_pt1 | contig 17631 bp, 15 predicted proteins | sample 1670901 | NCBI WGS metagenome assembly OBEQ01 (sample SAMEA104232315, study PRJEB22302) | groundwater metagenome | biome: forest; feature: aquifer; material: groundwater | place: USA | collected 2011-08-07 | depth 5.4 m
TGAAAGCAGATCCAACTATCCCGTAGATCGTATCAGTCGGAATAACGGCGATTTTGCCCCTTTTAAAAAGCTCTGCAGCCTTATGCAACGGAGAAGTCATGATAATTTTTGATAGTTCCTTTGTTAACTTCCACCTTTTCTACTTTGGCCAGCAGTGGCCCTTTCAAACACCATTTTATTAGTTTTTTGAGATTACTTTCCTCGCCTTCGGCTTCTATATAAACACAGCCGTCATCGGAATTGGTAGCAAAGCCTTTGATCCCCAGATTTTCCGCTTGCTCTTTAGTGAAAGCGCGGAAGAATACCCCCTGGACCCTGCCGTGCACTTTGATATTAATATGTTTCATCAGCCACTTATTATACAACTCTAAAGGACATTTTGTTTTTTGAGGGTTTCAAGTTCGGTGATGACCTTTTGTAGCTGATTTTCGATTTGCCCCAGTGTGTGCTTGGCTTTCTCGTGTTCGTCTTCCTCTTCTTCTATATGCTCGGTTTGGATGACATCGATATCTTCCGAGATTTCTTCAACATCACTTTCCAAATCTTCCACCTCTTCCTGAATATCCTCCACCTCTTCCCTGACTGATTCAAGACTGGAAACAGACCTATTAATTGTCATTTGAATAAAAATTGCCAGGTAGATAGCCTCCAGTGAAACTGCCGTAGTCAAAATTAAAAGAATTGTACTTGTATCTATACCAAGCAACCTTAACCCAAAAATGCCTACAAAAAGAATCGAGTGTGCGATAACCGACATCGGTGTTCCTACCCATCCGGTCAGTTTGAAGGATATTCTTTGTAGTTTATTCAGTTGCTGTTCAAAATTTTTACCCATATTAACCGTTCCTCTTTAATTTTTATGGAATAATTTGCGTCGCAAAAACTATAACCTTATTAATTTTGACACCGCAGTTTGGATAATGCAACCCGGCAAAATTTGAAAACTTTCAGTCGGGGTGGAGGGAATTGAACCCACTACTTCCCGCTCCCAAAGCGGGCGTTCTACCGATGAACTACACCCCGAATAATACAACCCCGTAAATGTAATGTGTGCCCTGAGTGATTCTTACTACGAACACTTTCTAGTCTGGATCACCGAGCTAATGGAAGTATACCAGACTGAGGAGGAAAAATGAACCCAAATCTGCTCACTTCCCAGCTTCATGATGAAAAGACATTTTATCAAACGTTCTTGCGTGATCTTGAAGGCTGTACAAGTGAAATTATCATAGAAAGTCCCTACATTACTACTGGAAGAATGAGGAAGTTTGATCGTTTATTTAAAAATTTAATCAAAAGAGGAGTCAAAATATACATAATTACCCGTGATCCAAGAGAACATGAGGAGTTTATGGAACCGCAATCAGAAGATGCAATTACTTGGTGTGAAATGGTAGGAGTACAAGTTTTACTTTGCACAGGAAATCATCATCGGAAACTGGCTATTTTAGATAGAAAAATCCTTTGGGAAGGTAGTTTGAATATCCTATCTCAAACAAGAAGTAGAGAGATAATGAGAAGGATTGAAGGACAGGGATTAGCTTTAGAGATGTTTAACTTCCTAAAGCTGAAAAAATCTATTTAGAGCTTTATTTTGAAGACTTTATATAATTTGACTAAGTTGCTACCCGAAGGTTCGATTTCTCCCCTTTCGATCCTTGCATAATTTGTAACATTCATGCCTACTCTATCAGCAACTTCTTCCTGTGTAAGCCCAAGTTTTTCTCTGGTATTTCTAAATTTTTCACCAGTTTCTTTGGCGAATTTTTCATCTTTTTGTCTGGTCATATATGCATAGTATAACATTCATATTTTAAAATTCAAAATTTATAGGCTGTTTGTATTAACCTAATGTTATAATACAGGCATGAGCTTAGTTAATGATTTAATAAAAGATTCAGAAGTATTTAAAAAGCAGATCGAACAACTGTCTACTGAAACCATTGTAAGAATGGTTGGAAATCGCCAAGATGCTCTAGAACAAGCAAGAAAATTGCTTGAGAAGAATTATCCAAATAATATAACAAAAGAAAACATAGAAGCTGTGGCAGATGATATGCAAATGATTGCTAAAATGATCTGGGAAGAAAGAACTAGATAGTATGATACCTCAAAAGTTTTTAGAAAAATACAAACAGCTCCATATTGAAAAATTTAATATTCATTTATCTGAGGAAGAGGCAACAAAACAAGCAACTGATTTTCTAAATTTAATGACAGTTTTACTTAAGAAACCCAAGAAGTAGCTATTTACTCTATCTTATAACCCGAATTAGCAAAAAGAGGAAAATCAACCAAGATTGAAAATTCGAACTAAAGTTCTGCCTCATTTGCTTCGTGGTATCTAATAAGCTCCATTTTTGCTAGAATTGAACCATATATGGCACTAATTGATAATAAAAATCAAACTATGCATCAAGCGTTGATAAACGCACTTTCAGCTTCAGACAAAATAGATATTCAGGTTGGTTATTTTTACTTTTCAGGTTTTGAATTACTCGCAACACATTTTAAAGATAAAAAAGTCAGAATTCTTGTCGGGAAGCAAATTGACCCAAAAGCAGTCCCAAACATTATTGCCATGCAGCAAAAAACTGGCAAACCAGTTGACTTAGAACGATTTCAGTCTTGGGATGCCCCTAATTCTCACACAGAGCAAAAAGAAAAGTATTTTGAGGGTTTCTCTAAGCTATTTGAAGAGTCGCAAGTCTTTGATAGTCCGGAATCACAACAAGCTTTTAAGATTTTTGAACAGAAAATAATTGATGGTTCACTTGAGATCAAACTCACTAATACTGATGAACATGGAAAGATGTATCTGGTTCATAATTCGTCTGATTCTAACCAGGGTGGAGACTTTCCTGGCACAAGATTTTTAGGATCAAGTAATTTGACATATAACGGTCTCATCGAACAGGGCGAACTAAATGATTCTTCAAGAGATAAACAGATATTTATAGATGGTTGTACAAAATTTGATTCAATGTGGAATGATTCCCAAAATATTGATATCGCAACTCCGGATAATAACGAAGAGTTTAAAGAAGTGGTTAAAAAATTATGGATTAATGCAGTCGTTAAACCTTATCTAATGTATATTCGTGTTTTACATGAACTATTTGGTAAAGATAGTAGTACTAATATCGAATCACCTGGGAAAATTACCGATGATTCATTTCTCGATTTAGAGTACCAACTAGATGCCATTCGCATGGGAATGGATCGTATTGATCAATTTGGTGGTGTCATAATTGCAGATGTTGTTGGATTAGGAAAAAGTATTATTGCCTCAGCAATTGCTTATAATTTGGCACAAAAAGAGCATATTAATGTAGTTATTATCGCTCCACCCCATTTGATTACTCAATGGGAGGAATATCAAGCACATTTCAGGCTACCTGGAACAAAGATTTTTAGTTCAGGAAAAATAGAAGAAGCCTATAAATGGTGTACTGATCAAGTAACTGGACCTGTTCTTCTTATTATAGACGAAGCCCATCGCTACCGAAATGAACTAACTGATGACTATACGTTATTACACTCTCTAACAAGAAGTCATGCCAATAATAAAGTTATTATTCTAACTGCTACTCCATTTAATAATGACCCAAAGGATGTTTTCGCCTTAGTTAAATTGTTCCAGACACCTGGTCAATCAACTATACATTCTGTTGATAATCTTTCTCTCAGATTCCGTGAACTGATTGACCGGTATAGAAAACTGCGATCAAGTATCCGTGGTAATAGTATTACTACTGAGGAAATAAATGAAGAAGCTAAAGGAATCGCACAAGAATTAAGAAGGTTAATTGAACCTGTAATCGTACGAAGATCAAGATTAGATCTTCAAACAATATCTCGTTATAGAAATAACTTGGTGAAGCAAGGCATTGCATTCGCTAAAGTTGAAGGACCGGAATTACTAGAGTACGAATTAGGAGAACTATTTGACCTTTATTTACACACCCTAGAAATAATTACCAATGATGATCATGGTTTTGAGGGAGCTAGATATAAGCCAGTTACCTATATTTCAGACGATAAACACGATGAATTCAATCAAAAGTATGGTGCATATTTAGATGATGTTGATATAAGTACAGCACAAACGAACTTGGCTTCTTTCATGAAGCGATTACTTGTGATGCGATTTGAAAGTTCCAAAGAGGCTTTTAGAATTACACTTCAGAATATGATTGACTCTAATCAAATGATTGCTCGTTGGTATAACGATCAAGGAAAGGTACCTATTTTGAAAAAGGGTAAAATTCCGGATCCAGATACTTTTATAACTGATGCTGGTGATGATCTTACTTCTGAGCTTGTTGAACAGTTTAATACAGAAAATGATTCTAAATCTAAATTAATTTTTGTCGAAAAAGATTGGTTAAATGCTAATTTTATTAAAGATGTTGAGGCAGATACTCAATTATTAGTTTCAATACGGGATCAATGGTTTGGAGAAAATAAAATTGTACCTGATATAGACCCAAAACTTGATTTTCTTGTAGAAAATATAAAGCGATTATTAAATGAAGATCCTTCAAGAAAGATCGTAATTTTCTCGGCATATGCTGATACTGTTAACTATTTGGGTCCAGCCCTCAATAAGGCAGGGATTGAGCGTGTATTTAAATACACAGCAAAAGATGCATCAAAGACTAATCGAGATTTACTTCGTGCCAATTTTGATGCAGGAATAAAATCAGAACTACAAGTTAACGATTACGATGTTTTGGTGGCAACGGATGCTTTAAGCGAAGGCTACAATTTACACAGAGCAGGAGTAATTTTTAATTACGATATTCCATTTAATCCAACTCGAGTTATCCAACGTATTGGACGAATTAATCGTATCAATAAAAAAGTATTTGATCAGCTTTTTGTTTACAATTTCTTTCCAACTTCCATCGGTGAAGCTGAAACAAGAATTCAACAAATTAGTACGCTTAAAATGACTTTAATAAATGCTGTTGTTGGAAGTGATACCAAGACTCTTACTGGAGACGAAGAATTGAGAAGTTTTTTCAAAGATGAATACGTTAAAGCTAACAGTGAGGCTGAATTTGAATCTTGGGATGCTGTGCATCGAGAAGTATACGATCAAACTTCAGATGAAGATATCAAAGAAGCAAATAGCATCAGACCAAGAAGCAGAGTACTCAGAACAGGCCAAACTATAAATAGTGGTATAGCTTTTGGTAAAAAAGGTAGTCATGCTATTTTTGCCATTAAAGAGAGTTCTGATCAAGAACCAGAAATAGTATCAGCTGAAAGAGTATTGCCTCTTTTTTCAGCCAAGAAAGAAGAGGAAGGTCAGTTACCAGATGACACTTTCAATGCTCTTTTTGTATTAATTAGGGATAAATTGTTTGAAAAACATAAACTTCCTAAGATTACTGGTAATCGCGCTAAAGCCCTCGGTCCTCTTGAAATTCTTATCGAACAATATCCTCCTGCCAAGGATTATGCGATTGATCTTACAAAAGTTATCAAAGAGTATGACGATTTAAGTGAAGGACAATACAAACTAATTGGTCGGTTAGATATGGAAGATTTGGAACAAGCATATAAAGATCTACAAGAAATAGTCTCAAAACAAGAAATCGCAACCAGCCTTAAAAGAGTTGATCAACTTGATGGATTATCTGAGTTATTGGTTCTATCTGAGGAATTGCGTGTATGAAATTAGATGAAAATTTTAGCCAACAAGAGTTTACAAATTGGATTGAAGAGTTTGTCCCTGATTTCTCCATAGATATTCGCAAAGTTGATGTTCCGAGTGGCTTTACTGGTGTTAAATCTATCAACACTCTTGGTGAATCAGGGTTAAATGTCAGAGTTTATATTATTGAAACCGATGCAGATCCTTCAAGAAGAAAGGTTGGCTTAGCTACAGATAGTTTTAACTTACTTAAAAACTATGGATCTCCTAATGCCATAATTGCCTATTACTCTAAAGACGAACCATTATGGCGTATTTCCTTACTCACAAGTACCCCAGTATGGAGTGAAGGTAAAATAATTACAAAACTGTCTAATCCCAAAAGACAATCTTATATACTTGGTTCAAAAGCAAAGATTAAAACACCCCATCAGTATTTATTAAGTAAAGGAAAGATAATTGATTTTACTGATTTAAAAAGTCGTTTTTCTTTGGAGGTGGTTAATAAGGAATTTTACAAAGAAATCTCTCAAGCATTTACAAAACTTGTTAGCGGATTACTTAAACTTCCGTCTACTCAAGATAAGAGTCAAATAAATCTTGAGTTTGCTGTTCGTTTAATAGGTCGAATAATCTTTTGTTGGTTCTTGCGAGAGAAGAAAAGCCAAGCTGGGATAGCTTTAATGCCGAAAGAGCTTCTATCTCTTGAGGCAGCTAAGAAAAATGAAGACTATTATCACAAAATTCTCGAACCAATCTTTTTTGAAGTTCTCAATAAGATAGTTAAATCCAGAAAGGATGATTTTTCCAAAGAGCCTTTCTCCTCTGTTCCATATCTTAATGGAGGGTTATTCTCTCCCCAAGACGATGATTACTACAAACGCACTAATGGTGATTTACAATCTCAATATCATAATACCCTAGTAATCCCTGATCATTGGTTTAATGACTTTTTTGAAATTCTTAAAACTTACAACTTCACTATTGATGAAAACACCAGTTTTGATGAAGAACTCTCTATTGATCCTGAAATGCTTGGACGAATTTTTGAAAATCTTCTTGCTGAAATAAACCCGGAAACCGGTGAATCTGCTAGAAAAAGTACTGGTAGTTACTACACTCCCAGAATAATTGTCGATTATATGATAGATGAAAGCCTTCTACTTTATTTAAAAGAAAAAGCTGGTGTTGAAGAAAATAAATTGCGATCATTAATAAGCTATGACTTAGAAGACGACAACTCTAATCCGCTTAATGAAAGAGGAAAGGATAAGATAGCTCAAGCATTAAGTTCAGTCAAAATACTTGATCCTGCTTGTGGATCCGGCGCTTTTCCTATTGGTGCGCTACAAAAGATAGTTTTTATTCTTCAGCAAATTGATCAAGATGGTCAATTATGGTTTAAAAAACAAATTGAAAATACTCCTATGGAGCTAAGGAAAGTACTAGAGCGCGAGTTCCAAGAGAAAAACTTTGACTATATTCGTAAACTTGGAATTATTCGAGAAAATATTTACGGGATCGATATACAACCTATCGCAACCGAGATATCTCGACTACGATGTTTCCTCACTTTAGTTGTAGATGAACAAATTGATGATTTGCTAGATAATCGTGGGATTGAACCGTTGCCAAACCTTGATTTTAAATTTGTTACTGCCAATACATTGGTGAGTTTACCTTCTTCTGCTGGATCCTTAAATCAGATCGGACTTTTTGAAGACGATCAGGGCATTATAGAATTGAAGGAAGTCAGAGATATGTTCTTTAATGCCTCCGGATCTGAAAGAGATCAACTTAAACTTCAGTTCGTACAAACTCAGAACAGAATGTTTCAAAAACTAATTTCGAATGGTTTCAGTGGATACGCTGATATGACATCAAAACTAACTAGCTGGGATCCTTTTAGTCATAAAATGTCTAATTGGTTTGATCCAGAGTGGATGTTTGGATTAAAAAATGGATTTGACATAGTTATTGGGAACCCTCCTTGGGTGTCTCTTTCTGGAAAGCAGGCACTAGAGGATAACAGGAAAAGTATGCCTTTATTAAAAAAAATGTATGGTGGTAATACTTACATGCCTAATTTATATGAATATTTTATTCTTAAGTCCTTTGATTTTTTAACCAGTGATGGTACTTTGACTTTAATTGTTCCAGATAGACTTGGTCTTAACGAATCAAGCGCATTAATTAGAAAAAATATCTTAACCAATCATTCTTTAATAGATATAGTATATCGTTGGGAGTTTGAAGCAATCATTGCTGATACAATGACTTTTATTGTTAAAAATTCGATTAATAATAATTCTGATATTAAAATTAGATATAGCCCCGAATCAGCTCCTCTTGAATTTAGCCATGAGGAATTAATAAATAATGAAAATTTTTCTTGGCGAAGCTATAAGAATAAGGCAAATTATTTATTGGTTAAAAAGATCGGGCAGAATAGTGAAAAATTAATAACATATTGTAAAACTACTTCAGGATTTGGTGGAAAGTCAGAATTGATTACTGATGATAGGCAAAACAATTCTCAAGTAGAAGTACTTAAAGGTAAATCTATATCAAGATACTTAGTTCTAAAAAAATATTACTTTGAATTCAAAGACGAAAACATTACTGGTAGAACTAGAGATAAAGCGAAGCTCTCCGTAAGAGAAAAATTATTATTAAGGAAAACTGGTAACACGATAATAGCAGTATTTGACCAATCTGGAACCTATCCAGAACAATCATTGTATTTTAGTTATTATCTAGATGATTCTATAAATCCTTTATATTTACTTGCTTTACTTAATTCCAAACTTATGACTTGGTATTATAGAAATGAACTTATCACAAATATTGACAGTACTCCACAGATAAAACAATTTGATTTAGATTCATTTCCGATAGTAAAAGCTGAAAAAGATGTTCAGGATTCCTTGGAAAAACTAGCATTACAAATTAAATCTTGTATTAAGGAGCAAAATGAAATTATGGTCAAGAACATAGAAGAAAAGATTAATAGAATTGTGTATCAAATTTATAATTTAAAATCAGATGAATCGGCTCTAATTGAAAGGGAAATTGATAGTTAAATTTTATACTTCAAGAATTGAATCATATATGGTCTATCGAATATGTTCTTGGTTGTATATAGGTAATGAGATTACAGATAAACGTACGTAGTATATGAATGACATAACCAGCAAAACATACCCAAAGGGATCAGTATGGCGAAAATGGGATTTGCATATACACACTCCTAAATCAATCATCCAAGGCTATGGTGGGGATACTACACCAACCTGGGATGCCTTCATCAAAAAATTAGCTTCTCTACCTCCAGAAATAAAAGTTATTGGTATAACTGATTATTTATTCTGTGATGGGTATGAGTATCTTTTAACACGTAAGCAAGAATTTCCAAATATTGAGTTAATTATCCCCAATATTGAATTTCGGTTAAACACTTTTAGTGGTACAGAACATAATACTAAACGACACAATTTCCATATCCTCTTTGATCCAGACTTAGAAGTAAAAGTCATAAGAGAGCAACTTCTTAATTGTTTATCAACTGGTTATTTAATTCAAGACAATACAGAATGGCATCAAACTCCTACAGTCAATTCATTGGAGGAACTAGGAAGAGAATTAAAAACAGTTGCTCCTGCTGGAAATGCTATACATAACAAATCCGATCTTGAAGTTGGTTTTGATAATATTACCTATAAAAGAGACGACATATTAAAACAGCTAGATAAAAGCCCATTTAAAGGAAAATTTATAGTAGCCATCGGTTATTCTGAATGGGATCAATCAAGGTGGGATCAGTCCGCAGCTGAAAAGAGAAATCTCATTAATTCTGCAAATTTTTGCTTAACAAATCTAAGTGATCCTCAAAAAATAAGTGAAAATCGTGATGATCTGGTTGTAAACAAGCTTAATAGTTTAGTACTTCATTCATCTGATGCTCATAAATTAGAAGAAATGGATAAAACTCTACTTTGGATCAAAGCTGATCCTACTTTTGCAGGGTTAAAACAAGTTTTAAATGAACCATCATCTCGGGTATTTATTGGTGTTAAACCACCAGACTACAAACCAGATCATAAAGTAATTTCAGAAATATCCATCCCCAAATCTAATGGGTGGTTTAAGGATGATTTCAAATTAGAACTTAATAGAGATCTTATAACTTTAATTGGAGGAAGAGGCTCTGGTAAATCCGCACTCGCTGAAGCTATAGCATATGGTGCAGGAAGCAAAGACAATAATGAGGACGCTTTCCTTCGAAAGGCTACCAAACATAAAAGCTCAATTCTGGGAACAGAAATTGATCTAAAATGGGCCGATGGAACTGAAACTTCTTATGAAGTAGGCACATTAACAGAAGATGCTGGTCTTATACAGTATTTACCCCAAGGAGTTGTTGAAGAGCTTTGTTCTCATAGAAATAGCGAGAAGCTCCAAAAGCAGATTGAGAATGTCATTTTTCAAGCACTTGATGAAACTGAAAGGTTCGGTGCTTCTAATTTTGATGAACTAAAGTCTCGAATTCTAAGTAGTTTTCAATACGAAAAAGGTCAGGTTGTAAAAAAAATAAAGGATTTAAATTCAAGAATACATAATCTTACCGCTACACTAAGAGGTTTACCAGAAAAAGACAAAATTCTTATAGATAAGAAGAAAGAGTTAGACTTGCTTCTCAAAAGTCTGCCAGCTTTACCTACAGAAGATGTAAAAGGCCAAGAGGAGCTCTCTAGTCTAGTAGAAACTAGGAAAAAATTCGAAAATAAAATAATAGAGCTACAAACAAAATTAAGCCGAATAAATGAAGTTGAAATGAAGATCAAAATCTTCAAAACTCAGATAAGAGAATTCAGTGATGAAATATCACCACTTCTATTAGATTTGAGTATTTCTCCGATTAGTACATTTGATGTGAAGCTTGATGAGGTAGGAATTAAAAGTTTACTTGATAGTAAAAAATCAGAAATATCAGACCAGTTAAAAACCTTAAAAGAAGGTGCGAAATTGAGTGTAGCCTCTTTATTAGGTGTTGCTTCAGCGGATTTACAATTCGATAATTTACAATCATTAAATCTGGGAATAGAAAATAAGCAGAAGGAAACCCGTGCGTTTGAAACAATAAAACTGAAATATCAGCAACAAAAGAAAACTGCTTCCACTCTTGAAAGTATAATAATAGCTTTAGAGGCAGAAATCGAAAAAATTAAGTCTGAATCTCTTCCTGAAAAGAAACGATTAGAAACAGAGAGACTAACTGTGTATGGCTCTTATTTTGAATTACTAAAGAATGAGCAAAAGAGAATTGAGGAACTTTATAAACCTCTTCAGAAATCGTTACTTGCTGGTACAGAAACGGATAAAAAGCTGGTATTTGAGGCTCAAGTAAATTACAAGTTAGAATCTCATTATAAAAGCGGACTTGATATTATCGACAGAACTAGAAAGGGAAATTTCAGAGAGGTTGAAAGTCTTAAAAAAGTATTGAATGATTTATGGGAAAATTGCTCTAAAGGAGGCTTCGGAAGTATAGTACTTCAAGATGGACTGCAAAAAATATTAGTTAATTTTACATCTTTCGAGAAGCAAGAAATATCTATTGAGGAACAAATAAGAGAAGAGTACGCAGTGCAAGACTTTTATGATTGGCTTTTTGATCCTTCATATTTTGAGGTTGTTTCTTCATTAAAATTTAATGACACTGATTTATATTTGTTATCACCAGGGCAAAAAGGAATAATCCTTCTAATGCTTTATTTAGAAATTGATAAAGCTGATTATAGACCATTAATAATTGACCAACCGGAGGAAAATCTCGATAATTTATCTGTATATAAGGATCTTATCAATTATTTTCGGGAAAGAAAACAATATAGACAAATAATCATGGTTACGCATAACCCAAATTTAGTAGTAAATACTGATGCAGAACAAGTAATCGTTGCAAATTATAATGGTAAAAGAACTCCTAGGTTAGAGTATGGTTCTGGTTCCCTAGAAGATCAAGCAAAAAAGATTCCGGATGTTTCAATTAATAAATTTGAGGATGGAATAATTGAACAGGTTTGTGACATTCTAGAAGGTGGCGACACAGCTTTTAATAAACGAAAGGATAAATATTTAATATCGTCTAAGATATCTAAGCATTAATGAAAACGGATAAATTTACAAAAAAACTAATTGGTAAATTTAAACCTTCTTTTTCTCCTGAATTAGTGATTCCAGAATGGAATGTTAGTAAAAATAGCCAAGATGATTTTAATAATGATGAATACTATGCACCTAGAGTAGATATCGCGATAGGCCCTTTCAATATAAACAGGGAGTTAGAACAAAACAATCTAGCTTTTGATACTTCCATGACTACATACAATGCTCTAATAAAAAAACTTTATGATATTTCTCATTTAGGAGAAAATCTAGAATATATTAGTTTTAACGATTTCTTGCGGACATTGAATCATAATCCTAGATGTTTTATTGCCATAGAAATTGAGAACACTAGGGATGCAAAGAGGTCACTAGGTGATATTGTAAATGCATCAGTTATGGGTAAAATTGGAATCGTAATTCCTATTGGGGAAGATAAATACAGATTATTTATTAAAATCAAGAAATACTTTCATTATCTGCAACAGGTTGGGAAATTAGAAGGAAGTTTTCGGAATGTACTAATAATCGAAGGTCATAAACTCATTAATGCATTTTCAGATGATATATAAATGGATAATTATAATGATTTAGATGATGATCAGAAAAATGAGAAATATCCTGAGGAATTTATTGAAGAATTACAAGAAGAGTTTCAGTCTGGTAATATAGATGAGGCTATAAGTAGAGCTGAAGAGCAAGGTATTGGAATTGATGAAATAATAAGCTGATATGGATAAATTATATAAACTTAGCCCCTCTGATTTTAAATATCTCTGGGAAGATTGTAAACATTGTTATTACAGGAAGATCAAACTCGGTATTCCTCCTCCTTATGGAGCTTTTCCTGCAATTTTTGGTCGCATGAATACTCTTTTACAAAATTCTGTAATGGGGCTAAATTTAAAAGATATACATCCTGATCTCCCTTCTGGAATAGTAGAGATTCAGGAAGGATTTTTAAAGTCTATTCCTGTACCAGGAGCAGAGGATTGTTTTATTAGCGGGCGGTTTGATATCTTAACTCGTCTTGATGATGGAACATATTCTGTAATTGATTTTAAAATAACTAGCCCTAGTGAAGATCAGATCCGTAAATTTGCTAGTCAGCTCCATGCCTATAAATTTGCTCTGGAAAATCCTGCGAATGGAACAGCTCCCATTAAAGTTTCAAAAATGGGCTTAATTAGTGTTACTCCTGATAATATAGAGCACCTTAACGGAAATTTAGTTTTTACTGCTTCTCCTAAGTGGCATCCAGTTGAAGAAAATATGGGTCGGTTTTTTGCTCTTATCAAAGAGATCTCAACTGTATTGAATGGAAATATTCCTGATTCTTCTGAAGAATGTGCTTATTGTGCGTATGTTCTTAAATCTGTTTAGGATGAACTAAGTCCTTATGTAAAACCTATCTTATAAGCTCCATTTTTGTTAGAATTTTGGGGATCGATCACCAATGGTATATATAATCGGTGTTAACCATCAAGTACAACACAACAGAAATCTCCCACAGACTGGTAAGTTCTTAGCTTTCCTCGAAGATTTTATCCAAGATAAAATGATAGGATTGATTGCTGAAGAATGGAATGACGATGCTAATGATGTATCGAGTGTTACGACAAGTACGGTTGAAGATTTTGCGTCGATAAATGGTATTGATTATCTTGCTTGTGATCCCACATTCGCTGAAAGGAAAGTTTTAGGAATAAGGTCTAGTGAGGAAATACGCCAAGAATTGATGGAATTAGCAAAACAAGGACCTTATACGAAGGAAAAGTCCAAAGAATATCAAAAGAAGTTAGTAACAGAAGACCATTCTAAAAGAGAAAGGTTTTGGCTGGAACAAATTCAAAATTATACAGATGAAGATATTATTTTCATCTGTGGTACCGAACATATTGGTAAATTTACAAATCTTAGGGAATATGGGTTTGATTTATTACTTAAGGATGAAAAAATTCCTGTAGAAGTGTTGACAGAACGATTTGACTAATCTGATGCTTTATATTTTAAGTTTCTTTAATCTCAACATAATACTGTTATCTTCATATACAAAGCCGAGTTTCTCTACAGTATCGTAAGTAAATTTTCCAATTTTAATACAATCAAAGAAAATCTGCTTCTTATGAATCTCATTTAGAATCTGCTTAACAAGAAGAACAAAAAACATTACAGCTATATCGATATGTCTTTGGTAATAAAAATTAAATTCTCGAGGGCTTACAACATTTCCGTGGATAATATGATTACGAAGAGTATAAAATTTGTCCGCCCAGATTACTTTCAAAGGTCTAGTTTCCTGTGCTTTTGAGCTACCACGTTCAGAGTAGTATTTTCTTGATTTTTCTCCTGGAAGAACAGTGTATCTCTCAATCTTATCTTTTAATTCTTTGCGTTGACCCGATTCTGGTAAATCAAGCAAGACTTCGAGAGACCCAACCTGTAATAATATTCGGGCATTTCTACTTAAATGGGGGTCATTGAAATAACTTTCAAATAATAAGTCTGTTGCTTGTAATATCTTTCTAAAAACCTTTTTATGTCTCTTTTTCAACTTATCCAGTCCTACAATTAGTCGTCCATCCATAAGTAGCCTCATTGGTGTAAGTAAATGAGAAGGTGCATGAAATTGCTTTTCACCGACCTTGTAGCCTCCATCTAGCTTACGGACAATATAGCCTGTCTGCTCACTTATATCATCACCTCCTAATTGAAAATTTTGCGTGGTGAATATGAAGTTTTCGGATGTTGTCATAAAATGCCCTGCGTTAGGTCCTTGTAATGTTGCATTCATTTTAGAAAGAGAGGCCAGGAAAAGTATAAGCCTCATCTCTTGAGCTAACTGAATCTCTTCATAAGTAAATTCTCGAAAATCTGTACTACCAATTGATAAAACACCGATATTCCTAATTGGCTTACCACGAAATACGTTTGTCTCAAGAAGTTTTTTTACTTGATCCCTTAAATTAACGTCTGGTATATATTTTTCGGCTGTCTTATCAAAATTCCAAATCTTAGCCTCTCCGAGATTTATTTCCTCGAGATCGCCCATCGTTAGAAATGGAAAATAAACTATTTGCATATTCAAATTATATCAATTTATGATGGATTACCTTGGCCTAAAAATACCCTTGGGTTGACAGGGATTCCATAAACCCTTATCTCAAAATGAAGATGAGGTCCTGTTGACCAACCGGTACTGCCTTCTCTACCAATAACCTGCTTAGTTGTTGTTATCTCCTGTCCTTTTACTACAAAGATTTTATCGAGATGAGCATAAATTGATGTAATATTATTTCCGTGTTCCATAATGACATGCTTCCCAAAACCCCAGAATATCTCCCCTGCATAGATAACCTTCCCCGGTAAAACCGGGTTTATAGGATCACCTACTTTTGCATTGGCGTTTGCTATATCTATTCCTGTATGGAAAATCTGGAATCCGCTGCTTTGTGCAAACTCCAAAGTAATTACACCAGTTGCAGGCCAAGCTGCTGTTATTTCTAAAGGGGTAGCAACACCTGTGGCTGGATCATGTATTTCAATATTTTGAGTCTGCTCATTAACTGTCACCAGTTTATCCGAGATAATATCCAGTCCTATTTGAGTTAAAAGGATCACTGCGATAATTGGAATAAGAAGAGCTATGCCAAAAGCTAAAGCTACATACTTTAATTCATTTCTGAAAGAAAATATTGTGAGGAATAATTTTGGATTCATCTGCCTTTTAGGCAGGTGTGTACATTATACAGCCTGGAATTATAAGTAGCCATCCAGGAAATTTAACCTTATTTTCTGCAATCCCTTTAAAAGTTATTTCAAAAGAGCTTATAGTTGACAACCCCTCTCGTTTATGTTAGAATAGTTTCTATGAATCGTCCAGAAGACCCAAGATTTTCACCCGAAATTAGAGGTGGAATGAATAACCCTTCTAACCCCTTCGTTGACCTAAAGGATTTTGATAAAGCAGCAGTGCTTGCTGCTCTTTACAACGGTGCAAAACCACAAGGATTAGGTTTTCTACAATATGATCCAACTCCCATGAGTATTGAAGAAGCACGAGATCTTCTTAAAAAATCACAAGACTTTGATTATCTTAAGGGACGAGTTATGAAAGTAGATCTATCTGGAGATCAACTGGATCCTAGAGGGTATGATAGAGATAATGGTGAAAATGCCGCCCAAACATTGATTGACTCACTTCGTGAAACTAGTGACCCAAATAATCCTAGCATTCATGGTCACCATGTGATCGAGACAAAACAATCTGAACAACGTACTAGAGAACTTCTTTATGAAGATCCATCATATACGGAGGAAGCTGGAGAAATTCCATCTATTCATCTAGGTTTAAGTGATATGGCTAAATATCTGGAACCTAGGCTAAGAGAAGCCCGAGAGTCCCTTGGAAATGATGAGAGTAAAAAAGAGTAAGGTATTCTTTCTTCTATATCTACCTGGGTTGAGCACATTCTAAATCTAACCGACCGACCATATTATATAAATTCTACGAATTACTAACTCTTTCTGCAGGATTGGTAGTTATTAAAGGATGTTCTTTTTCTGAAGCTACTACTTTTAAGGCTACATGATTTTGGTCAGCGATTATCAGGGCTTCGCCCCGATCGCAACCTAAGAGAAACTTTTGTTCATACTCGCTTAAGTTAAATTCTTCGGCTACTTTTTTAATTGTTGTTGTGTCTTGTCTCATAAGTATTCTTAAAGATGCTTGTGAAGCTATGGCCTTGCCATATTCTGAAGAAAGAAAATCATTGGCCTGCTGGGAAATGATACTGACCCCAAGATAGTACTTCCTAGCCCTTCTGGTAAGCCCTGAGATGAAACTGGCAGTCTCTTCATGCTTTAGAAGCATCCAACCCTCATCTATCATTAAAATTCTCTTTACAGGGTCTTTTTTAACCTGGTTGTAAACAAAACTTGATACCACAAACATCATAATCTGCCTTAAAGATTCTGATAAGTCTTTAATATCAAAAACAACCAGCCTGTTATTCATCTCTATATTGGTTTGGGTGTCAAAAACACCTGCTAGAGAGCCTTTAATGTACTTTTGTAATCTGGTGCAAAGCTTTTTCTGTCCTAACTGCCTTAATGTCTTATACAGGTCTTTTAGGATTGGATATGTCCTTTCTTTTCTAGGTCTTCCTCTTTTGGCTTTTTTCTTTTTCTTCTTGGGATTTTCTGTTTCTTCTTTCATAGAATGATGAAATTGTTTGTAGGTTTGTATTATGGCTTTATCTACTACTGCTTTTTCTTCTGCTGATAGCCCGTCAGCCATTAGAGACACCAGCTCTGTTAGATCCTGGATATGTTCTGCTAAAGTATTCCCATCATTGCTGCCGTTTGAATTCATGGAAAAATCAAAAGGATTTATCTTCTCTTTTGACCTAACAGAGAGTTTTATGTATGTTCCTCCTACAGACTGCGCCAATTGTTTATATTCTCTCTCAGGATCAATTACTATAACTTTTGTCCCCTGCATAAGCTGTCTTAATATCTCAACCTTGGCAGTATAGGATTTACCGCTTCCACTTTGGGCAAAGGTAATGCTATTTGAATTATTTAATGAAAACCTGTCAATCATGACTAAAGAATTATTGGATTTGTTAACTCCGTATAAAATGCCTGATTCCTGTACAAGTTCAGATGAAGTAAAGGGGAATGTTAGGGCTGCGGATGAAGAATCCAAATTTCTTTTTTGAGCCAGTAGGTTTTCAGCTCTTGGGAGGACTGATTGCAATCCTTCAAGCTGCTGGAAGGTGGCAGCTTTAGTGTAA
>OBEQ010788413.1_pt1 | contig 17630 bp, 17 predicted proteins | sample 1670901 | NCBI WGS metagenome assembly OBEQ01 (sample SAMEA104232315, study PRJEB22302) | groundwater metagenome | biome: forest; feature: aquifer; material: groundwater | place: USA | collected 2011-08-07 | depth 5.4 m
CCCCCCCCTGCCCAAGACCCAGGTGCAGCGCATCGTCCTGCCCCCCCCCGCCGTCGAGGCCGGCGAGACACTCGGCTTCCTTCCCGGCGACCTCCGCGAGAAAATCCTGCCCTACCTCCGGCCGCTTTACGACGCCCTGCACGACATGCTCGACGCCGAGGACGTCGCCACCCTTTCCGAAAAGGGCGTCATCGAGATCGCCCCGCTCGCTTACATGCGCGGCCGCCCCCTGGCCAACGCCTACATCATCCTCGACGAGGCGCGGAACACCACGCCCGAGCAAATGATGATGTTTCTCACCCGCCTCGGAGACGACTCGCGCATGATCGTCACCGGCGACATCACCCAGATCGACCTGCCCCGGGCCAAGCAATCCGGCCTCACTCAGGCTCCGCGCGTCCTGAAAAACATCCCCGGCATCGAATTTCACACCTTTACCGCCTCCGATGTCGTCCGGCATCCGTTGGTGCAAAAAATCATCGAGGCCTACGAACACGCCAAGGCCACCGGCGACGGCGCTCCCGCCAACTGAATTCGTCTGATGACCATTGCCGCCAACCGCCGGAGCGGATCCATCCGTAGGGGCGCAGTCTTGCTGCGCCCTTCGTCGCTGCCGTTTCGGATTGGGCGCAGCAACCCCGCGCCCCTCCGCTGATGCCATCGCCGCTCGCTCCACGTCCGGTCGAAATCCGGAACGCCCACCGGCGGCTGCGCTTCTCCCGCCAGGCGGTTGCGGCGGCCGTCGCCGTGCTTGACACCCACGCCGCCACGTTCCGTGGCGGTTGTCCGCCGGGCGAATTGTCGATCGTCTTCCTGACCGACCCGGCGCTGGCGAAGATCCACGCCGATTTCATGCGCAATCCGGCCGTGACCGACGTCATCACCTTCGCCGGCAACGCCACCGCCGGCCTCGCCGGCGAAATCTGCATTTCCGCCGACATGGCGGCCCGCTATGTCGGGCTGCCGCCCCCCGACAAGCTCGGAGCCCACAGGTCCCGACCGGCCCGGAGGCAAGCACCGGCCTTGCAGGAAGAATTTTCCATGGAACTGACCCTCTATCTGATCCACGGCTGGCTGCACCTGGCCGGCTATGACGACCTGCAGGCGGGCAAAAAGCGCCTGATGCGCGCCGCCGAAAAACGTGCGATGGCCTGGTTGCGCAAAGAAAAGGCGCTGCCGGTGTTCCACCTGGCCTGACTCGCCGCCACGGCAAGGCCGCCGTGGCTCTGGAGCGCGGACGCCCTCGCCCGCGTCCCATCCCGTCCGCAAAAAATCAGTGGCATCCGTCTTCGTCTGTGGTTCAATCCCGTTCCATGCCCGAAACCCGCATCACTTCCCTGCGCAACGCCTTCTTCACCGGGTTGCTGCTGCTCGCCCCCCTGGTGGTAACCGTCTGGGCGATCACCTACATCATCGGCCTCGTGGGAGGCAGTGTGCGCCCGCTCTACGACAGCTTCCTCCCGGATCCTCTGCTCCGCGTCCCCTTCCTCTGGGATGTCCTGGCCACCGGGTTGGTTTTCGCCCTGATCAGCCTGCTCGGTTACGTGTCGCGCTACTTCCTCGGCAAATACCTTCTCGGAGTCGGGGAACGCGTTCTGCAAACCATCCCGGGCGTCAACACCGTCTACAGCTCCGTCAAGCAGATCGTCCAAACCTTCAGTTCCGAGAAACGCAGCCTGTTTTCGAAGGTCGTGCTCGTGGAATTCCCGCGGCCGCGCATCCATTCCATCGGTTTTCTGACCAACAAGACACAAGGCGAGCCGCAAGCCCGCGCTAGCGAGCAGGAAATCTGGACGGTCTTCATTCCCACCACGCCCAATCCCACCAGCGGCTTTCTCGTCATGCTGCCCAAAACCGACATCGTTGAACTCGATATGTCCGTCGGCGATGGCATGAAGATGGTTATTTCCGGCGGCGCGGTCGTCACCCCGTGGGCCGGTCCGGGTGCGGCGAAGGCCTCGCTCCGGAGTGAAGGTGAAAAGGGAAAGTGAGAGTGACTTTTCCACTTTCACTCTCACCCTCACTTTCACTCCCCATGCCTGGCCAGCAGCTCCAGACCTCGGCGTTCATTCTGGCGAAACAACCGTCCGGCGCGGACAAGTTCGAGCAACTGACCGCATTCTCCGGCGAACATGGCGTGCTCCATTGCTTGATCAGAACACCCCAATCCAATCCCGCTCCTCTGGCGCGCCGTGGTTCCGCCCCGCGGAGCGATGGCTGGCTGGATTTGTTCGATGAAGCGGAACTCTGGCTCGAGTCCTCCAATCAAGGTCGCACCTGGTTCATCAAGGAACACCGCTCCATCCAGCGCCATTCCGGCATCGGCCGATCCTACGAGACCCTGCAGTCCGCCGCCGCCTTCACCAAGCTGCTCGCTCGAAACCCCGTTTCCGACGAATCGCGGGTCGTGGTGGCGGACCTCCTCCGTTCCAGTTTCGCCGCGCTCGCCGCCGGCGGCCGGCCCGACATCGTCTGGCTCAAGACCCTCTACTCGTTTTTGCGCGACGAAGGCTATCCGGTGAAACAACAATGGTGGCCCCAGCTCCCCGCCGCCGATCGCGACACCGCCGCGCAATTGCTCAACCAGCCGCTCGCCGCGCAGACGACTGGCACCGGGACTGTGGCCCTGATCACCCGCCTCCTCGAGGAATGGGTCCGCGCCGAGACGGAGATCAGACTGTAGGGGCGCAGTCTTGCTGCACCCTGCCCCGACATCTCACCGGACTGTCATCCAGAGCGCAGCGAAGCGGGGTCTTCATGCAATTTTCCCTCGAGACCAAGACGGCCACCCTGAGCGTCGGCGAATTCGCCGGCTTCACGCTGGGGCCGCACGACGGCGGCGGCAGCGGCCCGCAGGGGCTTTGGCGCGCGCAACTCGGCCAGCATTGGCACAACGAACTTCGCACTCGCACGCTCGGCGAGGCTCCGGCGGCGCGGTTTGAGGTGGCGATTGATGGCCGGCTCATGCACCGCGGCTGGACCTTCGCCCTCAACGGCCGCATCGACCAGCTGCTCTCCGATGATCCCGCGCTCAACGGCAAGGCGGGGGCGCCGCCCCCGCCACAACTCCCGAACGGGGCGGGATCCGGCGATCCCGCCCCGCAGTCCGGGACCACCCCGCGTGCTCCGGGCATTTTATTGCGCGAGATCAAAAGCGTGTTGCGCCCGCTGCCGGCCGAGGAGGCCACGCTGCGGGCGGATTATCCGGAGTATTTCCGCCAGCTCGCCGCTTACGTCGTCCTGCTCCGGGCATCGCCTCTCAACCCTCAACTTTCAACTTTCAACCGCTCAGCCCTGCAGGCTGAGCTTGTCTTCGTCGAGGCCGGTTCGGGCCTGTCGCAGACCATTGCGCTGACCCCCTTTGACGAAGCGCTGGTCTATCACCAACTCGACGCCCTCGCTGAGTTCCTCAATCTGCAGCTCCGCGCCACCGAGCGCCGTCGCCACCTGCAGTTCCACCCGCCGTTTCCCTCCCTCCGCGCAGGACAGGAGACGATCCAAACCGACCTCGCCTCCGCCCTTTCCCAACCTCGGACCCCGGATCCCAGACCCCAAACCCTGCTTTTTGAAGCCCCCACCGGTTACGGCAAGACCGGCTGCGTGCTGGAGTTTGCCCTCGGGCAGCTGCGCGCCGGCCGTTTCGCCCGGCTCATCTGGCTCACCGGCAAATCCACCGGCCAAATCCAGGTCGTCCACACCCTCCAGCAGATGACCGCCCCGAGCCAGAGTAACCCAATAGGTTACTCTGGCTCGCTGAACTTCTGGCAGGTGCGGAACAAGTCCGAGCATTGCGTCAATCATACCTTCCACTGTGTGCGCGACGGCTGCGACTACCTCAAGGATTGCGCGGAACGCTGGCCGCAGAGCGGACTGGCAAGGTTCTACCTCGACGATGCCCAGCCGCATGACCTCGGCGCCCTTCGCGCCGCCGGCCGCGAGGCACGCATCTGCCCCTACGAGATCACCCGCACCACCCTCGCCTTCAACGATGTCTGGATCGGCGATTTCAACTATGTCTTCGCTCCGGACAATCGCGGCCTGTTTTTCGAACAACCGGGATTCGACCCGGCGGGGACGCTTCTGGTCGTCGACGAGGCGCACAACCTGCCGTCGCGCGTCGCCGGCGCCTACTCGCACCGGGCCACCGACAGCGCGGCCCGCCTGCTGCTCGCTGAATTGGACCATCTGCAGGCGCCCGCCCTGCTGGTCCTCGCGGTTGAGGAATGGACGAAACTGCTCGCGTCGCTCCGGCCGGCCGAATCGCTCGATCCGGCGATCGAAGACGAGATCCACGACCTGGTGGCCAAACTCGCCAATCTCGTCAACACGCAGCCCCTCGACTACGCCGCGCTCGGCCCGCATCATTCGGCGACGCTCTGGCAGTTCGCGGCTTTCGCGTCGTTCCTCGTCGACGCCAACCTGACCCGGCTGTTGTGGGTGGCGCGCGAGGGCGAGCTGGAATTCACCTGCGTCGACGCGGCGCCGGCGATCGGCGAAACGCTGAAAAGTTTCGGCGGCACCATCCTGATGTCCGCGACGCTGCAGCCCTACGACAACATGGCGGCCGCGTGCGGACTGAACACCCCCCGCCCTGCGGGGCACCCCTCTCAAGAGGGGACCAAAGGCAACGCCACCGAAGAATCCCCTCTATCGAGAGGGCTGGCGCGGAGCGACGGGGTGTGTTGTCTTCACGCCCCGACCCCTTGGCGCGCCGGCGCCTACGATGTCGCGGTCGATCTGCGGGTCGAGACCACCTACCGCCAGCGCGCCAGCCACTACGGCACCACCGCCGCCACCATCGAGGAACTGCATCGGGCCGCCAACGCGTCACTCGTCACTGGTCACTCGTCACTGGCGACGCGTTGCGTCGCCGTTTTCTTCCCCTCATATGCCTACGCCGAATCGGTGCTGCGCGCGCTGGAGAACAATGGCTCGGTGCTGCGCGTGTCGCTCCAGCCCAAGCTGCCCGATCTCGCCGCGCAGACGGCGTGGGTCGAGGAAAGACTGGTGTTTGCCGACGCTCTCTTTCTCGTCCTCGGCAGCAGCTTTGCCGAGGGCATCGACCTGCTCGGCGGCCGCGTGACTCATGCGATGGTCGTCGGCCCCGCGCTGCCCGAGGTCAATGCGGTCCAAAAGGCGCGCATGGACGCCCTCGCCAGCCTCGGCCGCGAGGCCGCGTTCCGCCGCGTCTACCAGATCCCGGGCCTGCAAAAGGTGAACCAGGCGCTCGGCCGGCTCGTGCGCGCGCCGGGCCAGCGCGCGAAGGTGCTGTTGCATTGCCGGCGCTTCGCCGAGCCATCCTACGCCACCCTGCTCGCGGCCGACTACCAGCTCTACCGCGAGATCGCGGACGATGCCGCCTTGCGTGACTGGCTGGCCGCGACCTGATCTGGCTACCGGAGCCGCAGCGACCCCGTTGCGGGTAGGGGCGCAGTCTTGCCCGTTCGGCCAACTCAGGGCCTTGAGCTTTGTCGAAAGGCTGCGCCTTCGAGCATGATGCCGTGGGTAGGGGCGCAGTCTTGCTGCGCCTTCGAACACGATGCCGTGCCCGGTGGGCGCGCCAAGACTGCGCCCCTACGGTCGAGTCCTGGTCAGTCCCGCCGTTTCAGCTCCTCCCTGATCGCCTTGAGTTCGTCGTGGCACTTCTTCGCCCAATACTGGGCGGAGTAAGCGCAGGCTGGCTGACCACGCGCACCGAGGCGCCCCCGGTGCCCGCTCAGCCCGAGGCCTCGCCGAGCAGATTGGTGAACACCATCTTGCCGCCGCCGCTGGGCAGCACGCCGATGATCTCCGCCGTCACACGCTTGCCCACGTAGGCGCGGGCGTTGTTCACCACGACCATCGAGCCGTCGGGCAGGTAGCCCAGCGCCTGTCCCTCCTCCTTGCCGATCTTGACGAGGTCGACCGCGATGCTCTCGCCGATCACGAGTTCGGGGCGCAACGCGCTTTCCAGCGCGTGGAGATTGAGCCAAGGCACACCGTGGAACTGCGCCATCTTCGCCAGGTTGGTGTCGGTCGTGAGGAGCTTGCCCCGCATGGATTGCGCCAGAAAGACGAGCTTGGCCTCGATGTCCTGCCGGCGCGCCACCTCGCTTTGGTGGATGCGGATGTCGATGTGCTTGATCGCGCGCAGCTCATTGAGCACCTGGAGTCCGCGGCGCCCGCGCGCCTGTTTCACCGGATCGGGCGAATCGGCGATGGTCTGCAGTTCGTTCAACACAAACGTCGGAATGATGAGGGCGGCGCCGAGAAACTGCGTCTCGTAGATCCGGGCAATCCGGCCGTCGATCAGCGCGCTCGTGTCCACCACGACCACCGGCACATCCACCTCGTGCGGCACGAAACGCACGTAGGGAATCACCAGGTTGAACTCGTCCTTGCCCCGCAGCGCGATGACCGTGCCCAGGTAGGTGCAGATGATGAACAGCGCGAGACGCACGAGATAGATCGTCGCCGGGTCGCCCTTTTCCATCAGCGGCGAGGTCCCGATCAGGTAGGCGACGAGCAGCCCCGCGAACAGGCCGAACGATATCGCCGACAATCCCCGCAGCGAAAATCCCTTCAGCATCAGGTCCACCAGGACGACCAGCGTGCCGATCATGAGGCCGACGACGACGGCCAGGCCGCGCCGGTGGTCCCATTCCTCCACGGTATAGCACACCAGCCAACTGCCGATGGCGCACAGCGCGATGAACAGAATCCGGATGGCCAGGAGGGTCTTATTCATTCACGGGTGGTCGCTTCAATTGAATACTCCCCTCTTTTTCAGCCACAGCAAGACAAAGGGCAGGATGAGGAAAAGAATCATGACCCCGTAAAGAATCATTTGTGCCCGCTGACCTTTTTTCTCTAACTCGGGATCCACTTCACTCATCCCCGCATCCGACCAAGCGCCCTCCCTGATGACAACGCAATACTGGCTGGTGAAATCCGAACCCGAAACCTACTCGTGGGACGATTTGCTCCGCGACGGCCGCACCGACTGGACCGGGGTCCGCAACTATGCGGCCCGCCTCCACCTCAGGGCCATGCAGACTGGCGACCAGGTGCTCTACTACCATAGCGGCGATGCCAAAAGCGTGGTCGGCATCGCCCGTGTGACCAGGCCCGCCTTTCCCGACACCACCGCCGACGAACCCGGTTTTGCGACCGCTAACAAGACTGTCCCCAAGCAGATCTGGGTCGCCGTGGAACTGGCCGCCGGCGCACCGCTCAAAAAGCCCGTCACCCTCGCCCAAATCAAGTCGACTCCCGCCCTGAAGGATATCGCCCTCGTGCGACAGAGCCGGCTTTCCGTCCAGCCCCTCAAGCCCGCTGAGTTCGCCCTGATCCGGAAGCTCGGCGGCAGCTGACGGCCACCTCAGCCGGCTCAGACAGTTGCCCGCGGGCCAGCGAGCTTCATCCTTCGCCAAGGCCACGCCTCGGGCTCGACAATCCGGCGCGAGACGCTTTCGCTGGGGTGCGTGCTTGACCATATCGCCATCCTCGCTCCCGGCCTCCTCGGCGCCTCCGTCGCGCAGGCGGCGCGGCATTTCGGCGCCGCCCGCCGCGTCACGCTGTGGGCCCGCCGGCCCGAGACGCGCCTCCAGCTCAAGGGCCAGCCGTGGTGCGACCACGTGGCGGACACGCCCGCCGATGCCGTGCGCGACGCCCGGCTGGTGGTCATCTGCGCCCCGGTCGACCAGATTGTCGCCCTGGTCCTCCAAATCTCCCCCGCCCTCGCCCCGGGCGCCGTGGTCACCGACGTCGGCAGCGTGAAAGGCGAGATCTGCCGCCTTAGCCACACCGCCCTCGCGCCGCGCGCGCATTTCGCGGGCTCGCATCCGATGGCCGGTTCGGAAAAGACCGGCTGGCAGCACGCCCGGGCCGACCTCTTCGTGCGCCGCACCGTGTTCGTGACGCCGCTGACCGAAACCGACCCGACGGCCACCGAACGCGTCGCCGCGTTCTGGACCGCGCTCGATGCGGAGGTCGCCACCGTCGAACCCGATGCGCACGACGAAATCGTCGCCCATATCAGCCACTTGCCGCAGGTCCTCGCCTCCACCCTGTGCGCCTGCCTCAACCGGCGCGACCCCCAGTGGCGCAATTTTTCCGGCGGCGGCCTGCGCGACACCACGCGCATCGCCGGCAGCGACCCGAAGCTCTGGAAAACCATCCTCGAGCAAAACCGCGACGAGGTGCTGCGCGCCGTCCGCAGCTACCAGGAGGAACTGCACGGTTTCGAGCGGGCACTCGCCAACCGCGACTGGTTCGAGGTCCAGGCCATCCTCGAACGCGGCAAGGACTACCGCGACCAGTTCCGCCCCATTCCGTGATCTAACCTGTGGGAGCGTGCTTGCACGCGACAGTCGCGACCGAGGTCGCTCCCACAACCAGAAATGCCCTCTTACCCACCCTCTCTTCCGATCCAACCCTTCACCAAACCGGTGCGCGGCAGCGTCATGCTGCCCGGCTCCAAGAGCATCACCAACCGCGCGCTGATCCTCGCCGCGCTGGGCCGGACGACGGTCACGCTCCGCAACGCGCTTTTCAGCCGGGACACGCGCATCATGGTCGCCGCGCTTCGCGAACTCGGCTTCGCCGTCGAGACCGACGAGACCGCCCTCACCATCACCATCGAGGGCCGCGGCGGCGAGATCCCCGTGCGCGAGGCGAAGATCGAGGTCGGCAACGCCGGCACCGCCGCGCGCTTCCTCACCGCCTTCGTCTGCCTCCGGCCCGACGGCATCTACCACTTCGACGGCGACGAGGCCATGCGCCGCCGCCCCATCGGCGCCCTGCTCGCCGCGCTCGGTTCCCAAGGCGCCGAGGCCAGCTCGCTCAGCTTCCCCTTCACCCTGCGCACCGCCGGCCTGCCCGGTGGCTTGGTCATGCTCGACGCCTCCGAGAGCAGCCAGTTGCTCTCCGCCCTGCTGATGGTCGCCCCGCTCGCCCGCACCCCGCTCGACGTGCAGCTCACCGGCGAAACCGTTCGACGCCCCTTCGTGCAGATGACGCAACGCATGGTGGCGCAGTTCGCCGCCGCGCCCACCGACTACGCCATCGAGAGCGACGCCCCCGCCGCCAGCTACTTCGCCGCCCTCGCCGTCGTCACCGAGGGCGAGGTCGAGGTCCACGGCCTCAACCTCGCGCCCGACGCCCTGCAAGGCGACATCGCATTCTACCGACTCCTCACCGCGCGCGGCCTCATCCGCTGCACCGGTCGCACCGTCACCCACGCCCCGGTGCGCCACGGCGTCATCGCCAACTGCAACGACTTCTCCGACACCTTCCTCTCGCTCGCCGCCATCGCCCCGCTTCTCGAGGGCCCGACACTCATCACCGGCATCGCCCACACCCGCAAACAGGAGACCGACCGCGTCGCCGGCATGGCCCGCGAGCTCACCAAGCTCGGCCAGCACGTCGTCGAGACCGAGGACGCCCTCGAGATCCACCCGCGCCCGCTCGTGCCCGGCGTCGAGATCGAGACCTACCACGACCACCGCTTCGCGATGAGCTTCGGCATCCTCGGCTGCCGCGACCTCCGCGGCGACGGCCAACCCTGGCTCACGATCAAGGACCCCGCCTGCTGCACGAAGACCTTCCCGGCCTTCTTTGACTTGCTGGAGGACCTGCGTCGCGATTCCTGTGAGCAGGCAACACCCTCTTTCCTGTCATCCTGAGCGCAGCGAGGAATCCATGATCATGTCCGCAAACGGCAATAGTTCTGGATCCTTCGCTGCACTCAGGATGACAGACGAGTAGATTCATGTCCCACTTTACGTTTCCCGGATGACCACCAGCCAATCGCCCTTTCTCATCGTCGCCATCGACGGCGGCGCCGCCTCCGGCAAGTCCTCGACCTCCCGCCTCCTGGCGGAACGTTTCAACCTCCTGCACGTCGACACCGGCTCGTTCTACCGGCACATCACCGCCGAACTCCTGCGCCGCGGCGTGCTTCACAGCGACCGCGCCGCCCTGCTCGCCGCCCTGCCCGGCCTGCACTTCTCCACCCGCCTCGAAGGCCGCTCCGCCCGCATGCTCATCGACGGCCAGCCCGCCGGCGACGAGATCCGCGGCCCGAGCGTCAACGAACACGTCGCCCACTACGCGGCGGTGCCTGAACTCAGGGAGAAACTGATCGACTACCAGCGCGACCAGGTGCACGTCGCCCGGCAGCATGGCTTCCGCGGCCTCGTGATGGAGGGCCGGGATATCGGCTCAAAAATATTTCCCGACGCCGACTTTCGTTTCTTCCTCTTCGCCGACCCCGTGGAGCGCGCCAAGCGCCGCGCCGCCGAAGGCCGAGAGGACGCCATCGGCAAACGCGACACGATCGACAGCCAACGACTCAACCAGAGCGCGCAAGGCGCCATCGCCATCGACTCAACCTTCCTCACCCTCGACCAGGTCGTGGAAAAAATGGCCGGACTGATCGTGGAGAAGCTGACATGATGTTCGCTTGCGACCCTGTAGGTCGGGCTTTACGCCCGACATGTCGGGGATAAACCCCGACCTACACTCTCCACCCCATGCCGCGCACGCCCGATCATCTGAAAATGACGCCATTCTATGGCTTCTTCCACTATCTCGCCGGAAATATTCACGCGATGTGGTTCCGCGGCGAGGTGGTCGGCACCGAGAATTTTCCCCGCGAAGGCCCGTTCCTGATCGCCTCCAACCATGCCAGCCACCTGGACCCTCCGCTGGTGGGCAGCCAGATCTCGAAGCAGATGCGCTTCTTCGCCCGCAAGAGTCTTTGGAACAACCGCCTCTTCGCCTGGTGGCTCGATCAGGTGGAAACGATCCCGGTGGAACGCGACACCGGCGACATCGGCGCCATCAAGCGAGTTTTGCAGGCCCTGAAGGAAGACCGGGCGATCGTGCTCTTCCCGGAAGGCACGCGTTCCCCCGACGGCCATCTCCAAAAGCCCAAGGCCGGCGTCGGCCTCATGGCCTGCAAGACCGGGGTGCCGGTCGTGCCCTGCCGGGTCTACGGCTCGTTCGCGGCGTTTGGCAAGGGCGCGACTTTCCCGCGTTTCGGCACGCCCATCACGATCGTTTTCGGCCGGCCGATTCTGGCGAGCGCCTACGACGATCCCTCGGCCGGCAAGGCCCGCTACGAGACCGCCGCCCAGCGCATCATGGATCGCATTGCGGCGCTGCCGCGTCCGGTCTACACGGTGATCTGAAGTAGGGCCGGTCAGAGACCGGCCCTACACTCACTTCTCGACCAGCTGCTTGAGGTTCGCGAGCCCCCGTTCGAAATCCGGGCCGATCATCTTATCGAGGAACAACCCGAACCAGCGGTTCAGCGGGCTCATGCCGAGGTCGCCCGCGTCCACCCACACGACCTGGATCCCGCCCACCTGCGTCCGCAATTCGATCGAGCCGTTGGATTGCATGCCCATGTCGGGAAACTCAAGGAGGTAGGTTACTTTGCCGGGAGTTTGCTCCGTGATCGTCATCTTGCCATTGCCCTCGCTCTTGCTCTCCCAGGCCGACCAGGCGCCGATACCGGTCGATTTTTCCGAATAGGAAAGCTTCATTCCCGGATCGCGCTCCTGCCAGGCGCCCCAGTTTTTCCAGGAGCGAAGGTCCGCCATCTGCGCCAGCACCGCCTCGGGTTTCGCATTCACCACCAGGGAGCGTTCAATCTGGTAATGCCGCGGGAGAGCGAAGGCCACCAAAACGAGCAAAAGGACCAGCACAGCCAGTCCGCCAAGGATTTTCAGAAGGATTTTCATGAGGTTCGTGGATTAAAACCGTGTAACGATCCGGGTGGCGCCGCGCACGTCTTTTCTTAATGCCACGCGCCCAGGATGGCGCCCATGATGGTGAGGGCCACGCCGTGATAGCCGGCATTGATGAGGAACAGGCGAAGCGATTTGCGCTCGAAGAGATAGGTCACGCCAAACGCGAGCGCCACCCAGCCGAAGCCGGCCGCGGCGCCGGCAAACAGCCCGAACGACAGCGACGCCTTCGCGCCGATGAACGCCGCGAGATTGAAAGCCATGATCAGCTCGAGCACGAACGACACGCCCATGATCCGGCCGGCGTCGCCCCGGGCCTTGAGCGATTCGTCGGTGAACCCCATTTCCTGCATCCAGGTGCGGCCGAACAGCACCGGCGAATACCAGATGCCTCCGAGGAGAAAAGTGCTCACGGTGGCCACGAGGATGGCGAGATAGTTGAAGGACGTTGATTCAGTCATGGGAACAGAGGGTTTGAGGTTGCCGAGTGATTTGCCGCCACCTGTATTGGCGCGTCGTCACATGCGCTCAACCCGCCAACGCCTGAAGTGGGATATTTCCACTCCGAACCCGGATGGCTCCGCCCCCGACCCGGCTTTTCGCCCTTCCGTGCACGACCGGTGGATGCGGCTGCTCGGCCTGCTGCTCGTGGGCCTGGTCATCCCGCGGTTCGCCCTCGTATTCGACAAATTCACCTGGCACGAAGCCGACTACTGGATCGGCACCGGCTGGTTCCTGCTGGCAGCCGTCGCGATCTGGGAAGGCAATCGCGCGCTCGCACTGCGCCTGCGGCCGCACCTCGACTGGCTGGTCCAGCCATTCTGGAAACTCGCCATCCTCGCCGCCGCCAACCTGGCCTGCACCCTGCCGCTGACCATCGCGGCGGTGTGGCTTTGGCTCCAATATGTCAATTCCCCCTACCCCGCCCTCGACTGGCTCGGCACCATCCGCACCATCGCGACCAACAACACCGTCACCGTCCTCTTCCTCCTCCACGCCTACGAGACGCTGTTCCTGATCCGCGAGCGGCATGGCGACCAGCGCCGGCTCGAGCAGCTCGAACGCGCCCGCCTCTCGGCCGAGTTGGAAAATATGAAGGCCCAGCTCGCCCCGCATTTTCTCTTCAACTGCCTCAACACTCTGGCCGCCCTGATCGAACGCGACCCGGCGGCCGCCGCCGAGTTCAACGCGCACCTCGCCGATGTCAGCCGCTACCTGCTCACCCAGAAGAACCGCGACCTCGTCCCGCTGACCGAGGAACTCGCGTTTCTCCGGTCCTATGTGCGCCTCATGGAACTGCGCTTCCCGCGCAGCCTGCAGGTCACCCTGCCCGCCATCGACGAGACCGACGCCCGCCGGCTGCCGCCCGCCTCGCTCCAGGTGCTCATCGAAAACGCGCTCAAGCACAACCGCCTCTCAGAGGCCGAGCCGCTTTCGATCGGGGTCCGGCTGGAATCCGATGCCCTCGTGATCACCAATCCCCTGCGGCCCAAGTCGCAACTTCCCGCCGGCACCGGCACGGGCCTCGACAATCTTCGCGACCGCATTGCCCTGCTGACGCCCGGCCGGTTGGAAATCGCCGCCGACGCCGGCCAGTTCCGCGTGCGGGTGCCGCTGGTGTGAGATGAAACCACTAATCCACACTGATTTTTCACTAATCGTAGGGGCGCAGACTCGCTGCGCCCTTCCGGCCGGCAATGCCCCTGGGCGCAGCAAGACTGCGCCCCTACGCATCGATATTCCCCGTCTCCTGATTAGTGCCCCATTAGTGTCCATTAGTGGTTAAAAATGCTCCGTGCTTTCATCATCGAGGACGAGGCCCCGGCGCGCGAACGCCTCGCGGCCCTGCTCGCGGCGCTCACGCCGCCCTGCACCCTGGCGGGCACGGCCGACAGCATCGCCTCCGCGGAAAAATGGCTGCGGCAGAACCCGGCGCCCGACCTGATCTTCGCCGACATCCAGCTCGGTGACGGCCTTTCGCTCGAACTTTTTCGCACGATTCCGGTGCCCTGCCCCGTCGTGTTCGTCACCGCGCACGATGACTACCTGCTCGAAGCATTCGCGGCCCATGGCATTGCCTACCTGCTCAAGCCCGTGAAACCCGCCGCCCTCGAGGCCGCGGTGCGGAAATACCGCGAACTCGGCCGGCACTTCGCCGGCAATCTCGCGACCCTGGCGGCCTCCCTCGAGAAACCGGCGCGCCGGCAGCGCATCCTCGCCCAGCGCGGAACTTCGTTCCAGCCCGTGGCGATCGCCGAAGTCGCCTACTTCTTCTCCGAAACCAAGCTCACGTTCCTCGTCACCCGCAGCGGAGAGAAATGCCTCGTCAACGAACCGCTGGCCACGCTCGCGGGCGAACTCGATCCCGCGCATTTTTTCCGCGTGAACCGCAACTACCTCGCTCACGCCTCCGCGGTGAAAAGTTTTTCCTCCGTCGGCAAGGGCCGGCTGGCCGTGCAATTGCAACCGCGCCCCGCGAACGAGGTGCTGGTCAGCCAGGAAAACGCCGCCGCTTTCCGCGCCTGGGCCGGGCGGTAGGCCGTAGGGGCGCAGTCTTGCTGCGCCCTTTTTCTTGCCTATGTCCTCACGGAGGACGCCTCGAGTCTCTACAAGTTCTGCGAGGATTTGCGGGCCAAGCGCGCCTTGCGGACCCGGGCGATCAAACTGGAGGACGGTTTCGACAAATCCCATTTCGCCCCGGCTGGGCAACACGATTTCGAGGCAAATCTGGGTGAACCTCCTGCGCCAGCGACCTAAACCGGTTATTTCATAGTCAGAGAGAAATCGGCCTCGGACTGTATCGGTGGCGACGATGGTGAGTAGCGCGCGGTTGAGGGCAACCGCCCCTACCTCAGCCCGCATGCCTTCCGCGCGCGGGCCATCGTCTGCTCGGCCACGGCGCGGGCGCGCTCGGCGCCGTCGCGCAGCACTCTTTCGACGTAGTCGGGACTGGCTGCCAGCTCGGCGCGGCGGGCGCGGTAGGGCGCGAAGAAATTCCAGTAGTGCTCGAACAGCGCCTTTTTCAGGTCGCCATAGCCGAGCCCGCCGGCCCGCAGCCGGTTTTCGAAATCGGCGGCAACCTCCGCCGGGGCGAAGAGCCGGAGCAGCTGCACGGCCAGATTCTTGTCGGCATCGGGCTTGGGCTCCTGCGGCGTGCGCGAGTCCATGACGATGCCCATGATCTTTTTCCGCAGCGCCTTCTCGTCGCCAAAGATCTCGATCGTGTTGCCGTAGCTCTTGGACATCTTCTGGCCGTCGAGCCCGGGAATGACAGCGACATCCTCGCGGATCTGCTCGTCGGGGACCACGAAGGTGCCCTCGCCGTAGGTGAGATTGAACTTGATGGCGATATCGCGCGTCATCTCGAGGTGCTGCTTCTGGTCCCGGCCGACCGGCACGATGTGGGTGTCGTAGAGCAGGATGTCGGCGGCCATGAGCACCGGATAGGCAAAAAGCCCGAAGTTGGGCGAGATGCCCTTGGCGGTCTTGTCCTTGTAGCTGTGGGCGCGCTCCAGCAGGCCCATGGGCGTCAGCGAACCGAGCAGCCACATGAGCTCGCAGACCTCGGGCACATCGCTCTGGCGCCAGAAGACGGACTTGGCCGGGTCGAGGCCGCAGGCCAGCCAGTCCAGCGCGATGCCCCGGGTGTAACCGCGGCGCTCGCCGGCGTCGGTAATCGCGGTCATCGAGTGGTAATCGGCGATGAAATAGTAGGCGTCGCCCCCCGCCTGCAGCTCGATGGCCGGGCGCATGGCGCCGAAGTAGTTGCCGATGTGCAGGGTGCCGGAAGGCGTGATGCCAGTGAGGATGCGGGGCATGCTAAATTTATGATTTTCGATTTATGATTTTCGATTTTCGGAACCTGCCCCGGGCCATTGGGAAGACCCGGCATCTGTTGGGCTCACTAACACACCTAAGAAAACGTCGGTTTGAAAATCATTAATCATAAATCGTAAATCATAAATACGCTCAGTCCCTGCGCGCAATCGTCGTCACACTCTGCCGCGCCCGGGCGATCATACCCGGAGGCAGCACGCCGCCGAAGGCCATGGCGGGCATCACCAGGGCGCGCGGGCCGAGCAGCGTGCCGGGGTTGAGCACGGCGTTGCAGCCCACCTCGGCCTTGTCGCCGAGGATGGCGCCGAACTTCCGCAGACCGGTCGGCACGGTCCGGTCGGGCAGTTTCACGATCACCTCGCCCTGGTCGAGCCGGAGGTTGGAACAGATGGCGCCGGCGCCGAGGTGCGCCTCGTTGCCGAGGATCGAATCGCCCACGTAGTTGAAATGGGGCGCCTGCACGCGGTCCAGCAGCAGGCAGTTCTTGAACTCGCTCGAATTGCCCAGCACACAGCCCTCGCCGGCAATCACATTGCCCCGGATGAATGCGCCGGGGCGGATCTCGGTTCGGGCCCCCATGTAAACGGGTCCGATGATGGTCGCGTGAGCCGGCAACTTGACCGACGGATGCAGCCAGACCCGGCCCTCGATGTGCACTCCAGGCGGGATTTTGAGTTCATTGGCTTCAAACGGAGTCGCCTCCAGGGCGGCGCCAATCCGCTTCAGCCACTCCCAAGGCGCCGCGGTTGGGGGGAAAAACGGGGCAAACCGCGCCAGTGACGGCGGCAGAGCGAAGAATTCGGAGGCTTTCACGGCTGCATGGATAACAAAAAAACCGCTGAGGAACAGCGGTTTTTGAAAGTGGAGCGGGAGAAGAGACTCGAACTCTCGACGTCCACCTTGGCAAGGTGGTGCTCTACCAACTGAGCTACTCCCGCGAGAGAAGGCGCAGTATTGAACTCCCGATTTGCCCGTCAACCAGAATATTTATTCGGTGGTTTCGCGGCAATTTGGGCCATTTCCAGCTTTCCCCTCGCTAGTTGCGCTGCTCATGTAGGCCCCTCCCATGCCTGATTCCACCAGCTCGGTCGCTCCGCTTCAGCCCGCGTTCACGAGCGACAGCTCGCCGGCCGAGCGTTTGGCGGCCGGCAAGGCCTACCTGACGGCCGAAGCCGCGCGGATCCAGCGGATGCATCGCGAAGGCAAGCCGGGCCGGGAGGTCGTTGCAGCCATCGCGCGCAAGATCGACGGACTGCTTCAGCCGCTTTTCAACCAAGCCTTGGAATCATGGCGCCGTCAGCACGGCGAACCGCCCTCCCCAGTCTGCCTCATCGCCTTGGGCGGCTACGGGCGCAGCGAGCTGAATCCGTTGAGCGACATCGACGTGATGTTCCTCTACCCGACCACGGCCAGGAACGGCGGGCTGACGAAGTTCCAAGAGCACCTTTCGAACAGCATTCTCTATCCGCTGTGGGATTTGCGGCTGAAAATCGGCCACTCGACCCGCACCCTCGCCGAGGTTTTCGCCGAAGCCGGCCGCGATATCCGCACCAAGACGTCGTTGCTCGAATCACGCTTCCTGGCGGGATCGGAAACCCTCTACGAGAATTTCTCCGCCACCTACACCAAGCACTATCTCACGGAAAACCCCAAGGGCTACATCGCCGCCCGCCTCGAGGACCAGGGCAGCCGCCGCCTGCAGCATGGCGACACAGTCTTCATGCAGGAGCCCGACATCAAGAACGGCGTGGGCGGACTCCGCGACTACCAGAACGCCCTCTGGATGGCCCGCGTGCGGCTCGGGATTTCCCGGCTGGAGGACCTGGTCGCGCAAAATTACCTGCAGGCCGCCGAGCTCGAGCAGTTCCAGCGGGCCTATGACTTTCTCCTGCGCGTGCGCAACGAGCTGCACTACATGAGCAAGCATGCCACCGACGTGCTCAATCTCGAGATCCAGCCCCGGCTTGCCGCCAACCTCGGCTACCGGCAGGGGGCCCTCCTCGCACGCGGCCAGAAGTTCATGCACGACTACTACCGGCATGCGCAGGCCAACTCCCC
>OBEQ012719989.1_pt1 | contig 17629 bp, 15 predicted proteins | sample 1670901 | NCBI WGS metagenome assembly OBEQ01 (sample SAMEA104232315, study PRJEB22302) | groundwater metagenome | biome: forest; feature: aquifer; material: groundwater | place: USA | collected 2011-08-07 | depth 5.4 m
ACGAGTTCGATTCCGGCAATCAGCCCAACCTGACGTACATCTCCGACATGTTCCAGATCATAAAAAAAGTCGAGTTCATTTCTTAGAAATTCGATTTTAGAAGCCAGTCGCCGGATAACATGGTGTTCTTTAAAAAAATCCAAATTTGCGATCGAAACCGCACAGGCCAAAGGATTCGCCGTATACGTGTGGCCATGAAAAAATGTTTTCAATTCGTCGTAACGGCCTAGAAATGCTTCGTAAATATTCTCTGTCGCGAGTGTTGCGGAAATCGGCAAATAGCCGCCGCTTAAACCTTTTGCCACGCACAATAGGTCGGGGCTAACGTCCTCATGGTCTGAGGCAAACATCTTACCGGTGCGCCCAAAGCCGGTGGCCACTTCGTCAAAAATAAGGAGGGTATTATACTGTTTTGTCAGGGCCCTGACCCGGGAAATATAGCCTTTCGGCTGGTCAATCATGCCGGCGGCGCCTTGCATCAAGGGCTCCATAATGAAGCCGCAAATCTCATCCTGATGCTGTTCTAAGACGGCCTTTAGCCGGTCCCCGCAAAAACGTGCGTATTCTTCTTGGCTGCCTTCAAAATGGTCCCGGTAACGGTACGGCGCCTGAACCGCGTAAGTTTCAAAAAGAAGCGGCCGGTAAATTTCGTGGAATAATTCGATTCCGCCGACGCTGACCGAACCGATCGTGTCGCCGTGATAAGCGTTTGTTAAACGCAGAAATTTTTTTTTCTTCTTCTGGCCTTTGTGCTGGCAATATTGGTAGGCCATCTTCAGCGCGACTTCCACCGATTCAGAACCCGAATCCGAATAAAAAACGCGGCTGAGTCCAGCCGGCGCAATCTCAATTAATTTTTTGGCGAGCTCAATTGCGGGAACATTCGACAAACCCAAAAATGTGGAGTGGGCAACTTGAGTTAATTGTTTTTTAATCGCGCGGTCTAGAGCGCCGATTCTGTGGCCGTGAACGTTGCACCAAAGCGAGGAAACGCCGTCTAAATATCGTTTGCCGTTTGTGTCGGTAAGATAATTTCCTTTACCCGAGGCGATGATTAACGGATTTTCCTCCGACCAATCGCTCATTTGGGTAAACGGATGCCACACCCATTTTTTATCCCAATCGGAAAGAGCCTTGGAATCGACAGTTCTTCCTTTTGAATTATTTCGCTGGAGCGTGGCCGTCATAGGGGATGAAAGTCCCCTATTATAGCGGGTCGTGCAGGTATTTGGAAGTTACCTCTTTTTCCTGGATTTGGGCGCTCTTTTTGTCCTTCTTCTGGGCGCAGTTCTGCCCGGCGTCACATCTTCGGCCTTCAGATAAATAACAGCTCCCACGAGCAACGCCAGGCCGGCAAATACCAAGCCGAATGGCATCCGTTTAGGTGTTTCCGTTGCCGCTGCCTCAGTCCGGAGCGTAGGGGCTGCCAAGTTCTGGTTGAACATTTCCGGCGGAATGGAGCGCATTTGTTCTTCGGTCATCTTGCAAGCCCCAAAAGAGCAAAGCGAAACCAGGCAAAGTAGGTATAAAATTGATCGAAATGTTTTCATAGTCTCATTCCTCCCCTTGTCAATAGATCGGCTAATCAGAGAATGCCTTAACTGTCTTTACGAAACGGGCGATGTCGGTTTCTTGGTGAGCCGCCGACACGGTAATCCGGATACGCGCTTTACCTTTGGCAACAGTTGGATAACGAACCGCCGGAACCAGGAAACCATTGTCCAGAAAAAATTGGGCGGCGCGAAGCGCTTTCTTCTCATCCCCAAAAATCACAGGAATAATCGGCGAATCACCTTCCAGCAGCGGCGCTTTGATTTCGGCAAGCTTTGATCTCATAAGCTTTACATTGTTCCAAAGGCGCGCGCGAAGTTCCGGCTCTTGGGCAATCAATTCTAAACCGCAAACAGCGGCTTGGCAAATAGCCGGTGGAAGCGCTGTTTCAAAAATAAACGGCCGGGCGTGATTGATCAGGTAATCCACAATTTCTTTGGGGCCGGCAACGAATCCACCAAAACTTCCGACCGCTTTTGACAATGTTCCGATATGAACGTCGACTTGATCCATCACATTAAAATGTTCACTCACGCCTTTTCCGTTTTTTCCGAAGACGCCCGTTCCATGCGCTTCATCCAAAATTAAATAAGCGCCGTATCGATTTTTGAGTTCGGTTAACTTTTCAAGCTGCGCAAGATCGCCGTCCATGCTGAAAATGGAATCTGTTACGATCCATTTCCGTTCTTCATTTGAGGATTTTAGAATTTTTTCAAGATAATCGAGATTGCTGTGCGGAAAAATGCGCAGTTTGCCTTTGGAATATTGGGCGGCATCAATTAAGGAAGCATGACTTAATTTATCGAGCAAAACCAGGTCATTTTTTTGAACGAGCGCGGTAAGCGCCCCAAGATTGGCCAAATAACCGCTGGAAAATACGAGTGCCCGTTCCTTGCCCAGGAATTTGGCGATGCGTTCTTCCAATTCTGTGTGCCAACGGGTCGTGCCGGAAATTAAGCGTGCGCTTCCGGTGCCAATTCCATATTCCGCACTAACTTCCTGAGCGGCTTGGATTAATTTGGGGTGTTGGCTGAGACCTAAATAGTCATTGCCGCAAAAAAGCGTCAGCGCCCGGCCGTTTAATTTCGCCTGCGTGGCTTTAATTTGTTCCAGCACTCGGAACTGACGGTATAAATTCTGCTCTTTTAAAATTTCAAGCTCGTCTTGGAGCCAATCAAATTTTGCGGCAGTCATCGTTTTCATTTTCTGAGTAGAATCGCGCCGAGTTGGCCGCCGAATCCCATGGACACTGAGCATGACGTACTGATTTGTTTTGTTTTAGCTTGGTTCGGCGTGTAATCCAAATCACACTCCGGATCCGGTGTGTTTAAATTCATCGTCGGCGGAATAAAATTATGTTTCATCGCCAGAAGACACGTGATAATTTCCACAACGCCGGAAGCGCCGAGCATATGGCCAACCATAGATTTGGTCGCACTCATCGGAATTTTGTCCGCTTTTTTCCCGAAGGCTTTCCGGATTTGTTTGGTTTCATATAAATCGCCCTGCTGGGTGGCCGTTCCGTGCAAATTAAAATAGTCAATTTGTTCGGGGCCGATTTTTGTTTTTTTCACAAGTTCGTTCAAACAACGGCTCAGACCTTCCCCGTTTTCGGAAAATGAAATGACATGAGAACCTTCGAAACCATACTGATAACCTAAAATCGTCGCGTAAATTTTTGCGCCGCGCGCTTTGGCTTGTTTTAATTTTTCCAAAATGACAATTCCCGCGCCTTCTCCGATAAGGAATCCATCTCGTTTTTTATCAAAGGGACGAATATGAGAATCCGAAAGGACACCCATATTCCGGTATCCGGCCAGCATTAATTCCGTAAGGGAGGCATCTCCGGAGCCGGCAATACAATAATCGGCCTCGCCGTGTTCGATCATCCGAATTCCTTCCATGACCGCGTAAAGTCCGGTGGCACAGGCTGCAACAGCTGGCTTGGCTGGGCCGTTTAATTTCCAGTGACGGGCAATCCACTGGGCAGAAATATTCGGAATGAAATTGGCGTATACCCGGGCGCCTAAAAGTGCGCTCCTTTTTTTATGAAACCGCTCGTAGAACCGTTCAAACGTTCTCATGCCGCCTTTTGAAGAGCTGACAGCGACGCCGATTTGATTCCGGTCCATCTTCGCCGGTTCTAATGAGCTGTCCTTAAGCGCTTCTTCCGTGGCGGCCAATATATATTGAATGTGAGGGTCCAGAATGGACGCGTATTTGGGCCGGTCAAAATTAAGGACTTGAAATGCATTTCCTGAAATCGGCCGTTCGCCGGGAAGCCTGACGATTTTGCTTAAACCGACTTTTCCCTGCTTGAGCGATTCGGTAAATACGGCTTGGCCGCATCCAATCGGTGTAACGACGCCGATTCCGGTGATTGCAACGGGTTCAAATTCCACTAAGTCCTCCGGGAATCCAAATGAAAAATCTGGCCGCTGACGTTTTGAAAGCGGTCTGAGAACAGATACACCATAAAATCACTGACCGCACGCGGATCCGAAATTTTATTGAGGACACTTTCTTCCACGTTGCGTTTAAACGCCTCCATCGGAATGGATTCAGTCATGCGCGATTTCATAAATCCGGGATTGAGCGCGTTCACCAAAATTTGTTTTTTGCCGAGTTCTTGCGCCAGCGTTTTTGTGAGCGCAATAAGTCCGCCTTTGGCGGCCGCGTAATTGGCTTGGCCAAAACCGCCTTTTAAGCCGGCTCTGCTGATCACGTTTAAAATTTTGCTGCCCGGTTTTTTAAATAAAAACGACAGCATTTTTTTGGTGAGGTAATAAATTGCGGTTAAATCTACGGAAAGCGCTTCGTCCCATTCTTCTTCGCTCAAATTTTGGATCGTATGGTCTTTGACGGAGGCCGCGTTGTGAACGATCCCGTCAAGTTCGCTGGTGTGCGTTTGCAGGTCTTTTTTAAGTTGGTCGATTTGTGCGTGATTTCTCAAATCAACTTGGAAACAGACAGCACCCATTTGTTTCAATGCTTCGGCTTCTTTCTGATTTTCGTGAAAGGTAAAGTAAACTTTGGCACCTTCTTCAACGGCCCGCTTCACGAAGATGCGGCCAAGCGCACTAGTGCCGCCGGTGATAAGAATGTGTTTTCCGGAAAGATTTACATCCATGACGAGCTGGAAAGAATGAGCGTGAAGCGTATTCCTTTATACTTCGTAACCATTGCGGCGGAGCATTTCCAAGTCCTCATGCACCGGGTTGGCTGCCGTAGTTAGGTAGCCGCCGACAATTAAGCCGTTGGCGCCGCCTTGAAGCGCTTTTTCTTGTTCCGTTCCTAAACTGATCTCTCTGCCGCCTGCAAGTTTGATGTTAGATTTCGGAAGTATAAAGCGATATACCGCGATGGTTTTTAAAATTTCAAAATTTTCAATTTTGGGCGCGCTCTCAAGCGGCGTTCCGGGCCGCGGATTGAGCACGTTCATCGGAACGCATTCCGGTTTAAAGCGCTTCAGTTCAAACGCCATTTTGACGCGGTCCGCGCGGGATTCGCCCATGCCTAAAATTCCGCCGGAACACATTTCGAGTTCGCCTTCTTTTAAATATTCCAAAGTTTCAATCCGCTTATCATATGAGTGCGTGGAAACGATTTCCGGATAAAATTCACGCGATGTTTGCAGATTACTATTGAAGCGTCTCATACCGGCTTCTTTTAAACGCTCAACGCGCTGGGGCGTTAAAAATCCAAGAGAACCGTCAATTCCCAGTTTGGTTTCGACTTTGAGCTGTTTCACAATTCCAAGAATACTGACAAATTCAGCTTCATTTAATGCGCCGCCGCTTGTGACCAAGCAAAAATTCTGAGCACCGTGTTTTTCTGCCTTTTTGGCGGCTTCAATAATAATTTCCGGCTCGAGCAATTCATAACGCGCAACGGAGGTTTCAAAACGGACGGACTGGGCGCAAAAGCCGCAGTCTTCGCCGCACAAATTGCTTTTGGCATTGATGAGAGAACAAAGACCGGCCTTCGTGGAATTAAAAGCCAACGTGATTTCGTGCGCCGCGGCACGGAGTGATTCTAAAAGTTCGGGTGCTTCAATGTCCGCTAAGGAAAGCGCTTCTTCGAAGGTAATTTCGCCGCCTGCAAGAACCCGATCTTTCAGTTCAGAAATGGATTGGGCGGTGAGCAACATAGACGTTAACCGCCCGCGATTGCGGGAACGATTGAGACTTCATCTCCGTCTTTGAGGGGAGTTTGTTCTTTTTTGAGAAACCGGATGTCTTCTTCATTTAAAAACACATTCACAAACCGGCGCAGATTTCCCTTTTCATCGCAAATCCGTTCCTTGATTCCGGGATAAGATTTGTCGAGTTCTTGAATAAGATTGTGAATGGATGAGGCGCTAATTTCAACTTCCGCCTGGTCCGAGGTCAATTTCTGAAGTGGTGTGGGAATTCTGACTTTAACTGCCATATTGCACCTTATTGTAAAGGATGTTTTCCGGTTACGCCAATCAATTTTAGCGGGAACTTGCCGTTAATACTTTTTCTTCGAACGACTTCAACTGCGGCTCAATTTCAAGCGCGCCTGTGACGGCATTCTGAATCGCTTCCTGAGTTTTCAGACCGTTTCCGGTAATGGCGATGACGACGGACTCGTTTTTTTTGATCTTTCCCTGCTCAATCAATTTTTTGGTTACGGCCATCGTCACGCCGCCGGCGGTTTCCGTGAAAATGCCTTCGGTCCGCGCCAGGAGCTGAATGGCTTCCACAATTTCTTGATCACTCGCAATACCGGCCGTTCCGCCGCTTTCCTGGACCGCGTCGCGCGCGTAATAGCCATCGGCCGGGTTTCCAATCGCAAGCGACTTAGCAATGGTTTTTGGTTTTACGGGACGAATGGCTTCTGATTTACTTAAAATGGCGTCTGAAATCGGAGAGCATCCTTCCGGCTGAGCACAATGAAGCGCTGTCTTAACTTGATCGATGAGACCCAATTTGTGAAATTCTTTGAAGGCCTTATAAATTTTTGTGAGCAGTGATCCGCTCGCGGCGGGGCAAACAACATGGTCAGGCGTTCTCCAGCCAAGCTGCTCGGCAATTTCAAAACCAAAGGTCTTTGATCCTTCGGCGTAATAGGGCCGGATGTTGACATTCACAAAGGCCCAATGATATTTGGAGACGATTTCGCTGCAAAGCCGGTTTACATCGTCGTAATTTCCGCGGACCAAAATTAAATTCGGCGCATAGACAAGTGTTCCGATCACTTTCGCGCGTTCTAAATCGTTGGGAATAAAAATATAGCGTTTCAATCCCGCCCACGCACCATGTGCCGCAACGGCATTGGCTAAATTTCCGGTAGAAGCACAGGCCACGGTATCAAATCCAAGTTCCTTAGCTTTCGAAAGCGCCACGGCAACAACGCGGTCCTTAAAGGAAAGTGTGGGATGACAGCTGGAATCGTCTTTGATGTAGATTTCCCGAACGCCTAATTCTTCCGCCAATCGATTTGCTTTTACGAGCGGCGTAAATCCGGAATAAAATCCGACTGTGGGTTCACCATCTATAGGAAGCAGATCTTTGTAGCGCCAAAGGCTGGCCGGGCCGGATTCAATTCGCTTGCGGGTCACGACTTTTTTGAGTTGATCGTAATCGTAATCCACTTCCAGCGAACCGAAACAATATTCGCAGACGTAGAGCGCCTCAGCGGGGTAAATCCGGGCGCACTCTCGGCATTTGAGGCCTTTGACGTAACCCATATTAAGTTTTTGCGCTTTCCTTTTCTCTCATCGCGGCAATTAAAACTTGGGCGACTTCGGGACGCGTAATTTCAGGCGGCGGAAGTTCACCGGCCCTCAGCATATCGCGCAGTTTGGTTCCTGAAACGCTCAATTGATCGGCGTCGGGCGGAGCGGTTTTGAAACTGACAATTCCGCCGGTTTTCCGGTCATAAAATGAATGCTCGAATTTGTAAATCTCAATTCCGATTTCTTCTTCCGTGAATTCATTGAAAATAAGCTGCGCATCATACGTTCCGTAATAAGACTTCCCGTCCGGGCGGTTGCAACCGGCATGATCGCGGCCGACAATAAAATGCGTGCAGCCGTAATTTTTCCGGCAGATCGCATGCCACACCGCTTCGCGCGGACCGCCGTAGCGCATCGCCGCCGGAAACACGCCGAGAAACGTATGGTCTTTCGGATAATATTTTTCCAGCAAAATTTTATAGCAATCCCATCTGACTTTGGCCGGAACATCATCACCTTTTGTTTCGCCCATTAGCGGATGAATTAAAAGACCGTCTACGGATTCAAGCGCGCACTTGGTTAAATATTCGTGTGCCCGGTGAATCGGATTGCGCGTTTGAAATGCAACGATCGTTTTCCATTTTTTTTGCGCGAACAATTCACGCGTTTGCTTCGGATCCAAACGGCCTTCGGTGAAATCTGTGTGAACGGGTCTTTGAAAAAGAGAAATTTTTCCGCCTACAAAAAACTCGCCCATTTTTAAAATCTGCTGAACACCCGGATGCGCTTCTTCGTCGGTTCCGTAAACTTTGGTCGCTTGAACTTTTTTGTCATGCGGATAAATGTCAGCCACTTCCAAGATTGCGAGCAAATTTCCTTGGCTGTCTGCGAGCGCAACTTCCTTTTGACCGGAAAGTTTTGCTTTCTCATCGGCCGTAATCGATTTCGTAATCGGAATCGTCCAGGGAAGACCGCTTTTTAAGCGCTTCTGATTAAGACACCCTTCGTAATCCTGCTGCGTCATAAATCCTTCAAGCGGACTCATCGCGCCGACTGCGATCATTTCCAAATCGGAGACTTCCCGTTCGGACAAAGTCAGGCGCGTCAATTTCTGCGCTTTCGCTTTTGCCTCGTCTTTGGCTTTTCCTTCGAGCTCTCGGTTAATTAATTTACCGCCGTGTGGTACTGCCGTCTTCATATATTGCTTCCTTCCTGTTTTTCTTCAGGCGTTTCGGCCTGCGTTTTAACTGGCTTCGGTTTCATAAACGTATGGATTCCGCATTCGGTTTTTTCGCGTCCTGCCCAACGGCCGGAGCGTTCGTCGTCACCGGGCTGAACAGGCCTCGTGCAAGGCCAGCAGCCGATGCTCAGATATCCCTTATCGAATAGCGGGTGCTTCGGTAAATTGTGTTCTTTGATGTACCACCAAATATCGCCGGACGTCACGTTCGCAAGCGGATTAATTTTGAACATTCCGTTTTGATATTCTTCGACAATTTTAATGTCTTTCCGGGTTTTGGATTGCGAACGCCGGATCCCCGAAATCCAGCCGTCATAACCTTCGATCGCTAAATCCAGCGGATCGACTTTATTAATTTGGCAGCAATAATCCGGATTCACTTCATACGGTTTCCCGCCGGTTTCCTGATTAAACTTTTCTCTTTTCGCAGGATCGGCTTTTAAATCAATCACGTTGGTCAATCCAAGCTGCTGAATGACTTTATTTTTAAATTCAATGGTTTCCGGAAAATGCCAGCCCGTTTCCAGAAACAACACCGGAATAGACTTATCAATTTTAGAGACCATATCCAGCAGGACAACGCTTTCGGTTTGAAAAGACGAAGTAACGGCAACTTTTGGGCGAAATTCGGAAATGGCCCAGCTCAAAATCTCCTGAGGCTGCGCCTTTTCAAAACGTTCGTTAAGGGCTTCCAAATTCAGTGTTTTCAATTCGCAAATACTCATTTCACTTTACGGTCTAAAAGCAATTTTTTCATTTCATCGATGGTTTCATACGGAATCGAAGCGCCTTCGCCCATTCCGCCCAAAATAACATCAGGTTTATTAGCACCGTGGAAATCACTCCCGCCCGTAATAAAAAGACCTAGTTTTTCAGCGGCTTTTTTAAATAGCGCGGCTTCTTCTTTATTCTGGCAGCTGGAATAAACTTCTAAGCCCTTCAGGCCTTCCGATTTGAGCTTCCCGAGCATTTGGTCGATTTCACCCGGTTTTGCATCCTTCTTCACAAGTTTCGGATGTGCAAGCGACGCAATGCCGCCGGCTTCCTCGATCATCTCAATCGCGTCGCGGCTTGTCAGTTTGCGTTTGTCGACATAACCGGGAGCGCCTTTCGTCAGATATTTTTCAAACGCTTCTTCAAAATTTTTAACATACCCTTTTGCAACCAAAACGCGCGCGAAATGCGGCCTTCCAACCTGATCACCGCCGGATTCCCCTTCTACTTCCGCCAACGTAATATCAAGTCCCAGTTTGCGCAATTTTTCAATGATCATCGGATTGCGCTGACGGCGCGCTTCCTGGATTTCTTCCAAATTTTCTTGGAGCTGTTTGGATTTCGGATCAATGAAATAACCTAAGATATGCATCGTGCCGGATTCGCAAATCACGCTGATTTCCACTCCGGCGATGACTTCAACGCCTAAGCGGCTTCCAGCCGCCTGGGCTTCTTCAACTCCGCTTAAGGTATCGTGATCGGTCAATGCAATACAGGAAAGTCCCTGTTTTTTGGCAAGCTCAACCAATTGCGTCGGCGTCAAAGTTCCGTCCGAGTGGACGGTATGCATATGCAAATCACAGCGTCTGGTTGCGGACATTTATTTTTTCCCGGACGTTTGAGAGCTTTGAATGTAGCCCAATTCTTCAAGTTTACTCATCACTCGATCGGCGGATTGTTCCGGAGTTTCTTTTTCGGTTTCAATCACCAATTCGGCTTGAAGCGGTTCTTCATACGGATCATCAACACCTGTGAAGCCTTTGATTTCTCCGGCCATAGCTTTTTTATAAAGGCCTTTGGTGTCCCGTTTGACGCATCCATCAAGTGAACATTTTGTGTACACTTCGACAAAGTTGCCGATCAGGCTGCGGTTGTAATCACGGACTTCGCGGTACGGTGAAATAGCAGCCGAAATGGCGACCACATCATTGCGGGTCAGTAAATCGCAGACAAAACCAATCCGCTTAATGTTCGTATCGCGGTCCTCTTTAGAAAAACCGAGGCCTTTGCTGAGATTGGTACGGACAACATCACCGTCTAAAATTTCCACTTTCCGGCCGAGTGCTTTGAGCCGCTTTTGAACAATCAGAGCAATCGTGGATTTGCCTGATCCGGATAAACCGGTAAACCAGATAGTGACGCCTTTTGACATTACAATTCTCCTTATTGGATTGTGGATTAGTAGTTATGTCTTAATAGACCTTCTCTATGGAGAGAAAAGGAGACTAATATACCGTTGGACGCTTAAAAAAACAAGCGGAGTAAAAAGCGAGGGTTTCTCTTACGCCTGGGCGAACACTTCTCGTGCGACAATACCGACAACACCCAATGCAACAGCGTTTTCTCCAAAAGCAGAAGGAATAATTTTAACGTGCGATGCCGCTTCTTCGACGGACCATTCTTTAATCGCAGCTTTAATAGCATCCAGCAGAGGGGCGCCGCAATCTTCAATTCCACCGCCGATCACGACAATCTCAGGATTCAAAAGATTCACTAGAAACGCGATCTTTTTCCCCAGGGCTTGTCCGCCTTCTTCGACTACTTTAAGCGCAAGCGCGTCTTTTTCTTTGACGGCTTTAATGAATTCCTTAAATGTGATTTTATTGACATTGCCTCCGGCCAGATCTTTCATCACCGAAGTGCCGCCTTTTTGGATCAATTCCTTGGCGCGGTCCGTCATGCCGATATCCATTTCCCACCGGCCAAGTCCGTCAGCCATCGTTTTAATTTCTTCCCGCGCTGCTTTTAAACTGGAAATACCGAGTTCACCGGCAGCGCCGGTCGCACCGCGGTAAATTTCACCGTTAATAATAATACCGACGCCAACGCCGGAAAACATATAAACCAAATGCTTCACGTCACGATCAAGTCCGAGCCATTTTTCTCCGAGCACAGCGGCATTGGCGTCGTTTTCGACAAAAGTCGGTACGTTCAAACGTTTTTCAAATGTGTCCTTAATCGACAAACAAACTGAAAGGTCTTTTTCGCCTAAACTTTGCGGCCATCGGATGGTCCTGCCGCGCTCATCGATAATGCCGGGAATACCGACACCGACACCAACGATTTTGGTTTTATCCACTTCTGATTGTTCGATCATTTCGGAAGCCAGATTAACCATCTGCTGGACCACAATTTCTGAATTCTCCGGTGCTCGTTCGCGTTTTATTTCCGTGATCACGTTAATTTCCAAATCCACCAAGACGCCGACCATGTTGAACATATTGAGACCCACGCCGACGATGTACCCGGCTTTTGGGTTCAGTTCAACAAGGACCGGTTTTCTTCCGCCGGTTGACTCATCCAGCTCACCTTCAATAACGAGACCGCTTTTAATGTAATGACTGACGTAATTAGAAACGGTAACGATGTTGAGCTCTGTAATTTTGGAAATGTCGGTCCGCGAAATGGGGCCGTTTTTACGAATCACTTCCAAAATGGACAAGTTTTTACGCTCTTTGTCCGTTAGGATTCGGTCCTTCAAAAGCATTTGTTTGATCACGGAAATAAACCTCCTTTTAGAGGAGTGCTAACGCGTTATTTTAGACTATTCAGACGAAAAAGTAATGTTGTCAATATAGATCGTGCCCGCTTTAGGATTTGAATTAATGTCATCAAACACGACGACAAACTCGCTCAAAGCATCCCAAAGTTTAACACGGCGGAACTTTTCAAAGGGAATTGAAAATTTCTGCCATGATTCCGTCACGCCGGAAAGAATATACGGGGACGGCTGTTTGCTGGAATCTTTAAGTTCAATCTTAACGCGTTTGGTAAAACCGGCTGTTGCATCGCCTCTCATATAGAAATTAACCGTGTTGTAAGGCGTCGCATCAAAATCATTCAGCTTCATCCAAAAACCATTATAAGCCGGATTCGGAGAATCCACATCGTAATCTAAACGAATGGAATATCCCATCTTATCACCGAGAGAGTCATCGGACTCAAAACTCATCTGCATACTCTGAGTTTCGTCATTAGGATCCTTATCCCATGCTCCGAAGTCTCCACCAATGTTATTCGGCTTATCACCGGTATTAAAATCAGCTAAAACCAGTTCGGTACCCGAACCCGTGCCTGCAGCTTTAAAAGCAGCAGCGGGCGCGGCAGCTTTTGCAGCACCGGCACCATCTTCAGCAAAACCTACTTGAACCATTGAAAACATCATTGCAAAACCTAAGAACATCAAGCTAAAACGTTTCATCTTAAAATCTCCTTTCAATCTCAACTTCTTAAATTGAGAATTGTTCTTCCTTTAGCAAAGTTTCCGATTTCTTGCCAACCGGATCCGAGTGAAATCTCCGGCGTAAACTGCCATTTTCTAAGTAGTTTACAATTGCCAAAAAACTCATTGCCTGATCCAACACCAAATACTGATGGTTCACAACTCCTTTGATGACATCAATGGAATCGTAAAACCCATACTCGCCGTACGAATCAGGGTACACCGACAACATTTGGCGAAAATTCTTAATCGCAGCTTCAGGCCGCGTAGCGAGAGCTAAAAAAGACGCATAAGGCGCAACAACGCCTTTGTCCGGATAACCCTTCGCTCCCATTTGAGAGACTCCGTATTCCCGGTAGATCCAATATTTTCCGTTTCGGATCGCACACGGGGCCAGTCCCCAAATCGGATATTTCTGTTCTTTGAGCGCATACTGAATATGAAGATCTGTGGCAATTTGGTTGTTTTTGCCCAAGTTCTTTTCAGCTAATGCTTGCTCATCCACAAGCAATGTGGGTGCTAAAAATTCAAAGAGCGAACCTCCCCAGCTGGGGATAAATTTTTTTCCTAAATACGAATAATGGCCTTCAAAAACAGGCAGATAAAATAATTCGCTTTGGGTACCTTCAGGAACTTGCTTCTGCCAATCCCATTCAACGGGAAGCGTCCTGAAAATCCGGGCCCAATGTTCATTGTCAATGTCACCTTTACCGATGGCGACGTAACTAGTCAGGCGTGCTTCGCTGGCAAGTAATCCGTAATGATACGGTGCAAACTTACCTTTATCATCATCGAAGCCGAGCTTTAATTGCCCGTTTGAACCGTCGTAAAATTCGTCAAAATCAAATTCTTTTAATTCTTTCGTGGCCCGTTCATGAAATTCTTCCGGGAACGCGGACCGAACAACAATCATCGCAGCAGCCAGCCAGCCATTATCGACGGTTGAAACATATTTACGGGTGATTCTTAGACTCCCCGTATCATAAAAGTTGTACCAGAATCCCTTTTTCCAGCGGCCCAGCTTATCAAACGTGTTCCAACTCGCTTGAATGTTCTGGACTGCCTTTTCTTTAGGGATCAGAGAAAGATCAAATGCACCGACATTGGCCAACCAATAAAGCGCCAAATTCGTCGGACTAATGTAACTGCCGATTCCGGTGGCGGAACCAACCCGCGCATGATCAATGACTAAATGGTTTTTCCGGTCGATTAAATTTTCAAAATAAAGCCAAGTATCTTTGGCAACTTCTTTGAGAAACTCCTTGTCATCTTTAATGGCAAGAAGTTCACTCCGCCGCGTTTCATTAACATCGATCGTCGGAAATCCGACTAAATTGTCTTTTTGTGAATTGAAAACCAGCTCTTCTTTTCCGAAGAAACCGATTTCATCAAAAACAAGTTTTCCTTCTTCCGGTTTCGCGCCCGAGCGAAGAATAATTTCAAATTCATTCAATTGATTAAAATCTAAATTTTTGAACGCTGCCTTCGGAATTACCGCTTCTTGCCAAATTTCATTGCCCGGTCCCGCCCAAAATTTAAGTGAAGAAGGCTTGATTTTAATGACTGTCTTTTTGCCCGGCAAATCAGAAAGGCTAATTTCTATTTGGCCGCCGAACCGGTCCAATTCATTTTTCCGTAACATGAAGACCAGTACTTCTGATTGGCTCGTATCAACACCATTCAGAGATGCTGTAATGACAGCTTTGCTTTTGGGAGGAAGATCATATTCGAAACCCAATGAACCGCCGTATTTAACAGCGTCACCACGCTCCGGTCTTAACCTCATTTTTCCATCGCTGACTGTTTTCCAGGAAGATCCAAGACGGTTTTTGCCAACTCCTCCGTTAAAATCATCGATGAGTTGGAAACGAGAATTGGAAGTGGTGGACTTACCGGTAGGGGTCGTTTCAAAAGTCAATTGCGGCTGCTGGACGGCACATCCGGCGAAGCTGAGAAAGAACAAAACTGAAATTAAAACTCTAGAAGGACTAACCACTGACCTTTTCAAACGAGCTTAAAATCCCCAACTTTGCAGCACAATTAAAAGTTTTTCAAAAGTGCCTTAATTATAGCTATATCACAATTTAGAGTCAATCTAATAAAAAAACCGGGAGAAGCTTCATCTATTAAATAGACGCGCGTTCCCCCGGTTAGGATTAGCCTAAAACCACGTGTATTTTATGGTCACCCTTGCCCTTAGGAAACTTAATCAGGGTGCCTTCTATGGCCTTTCCGTCCAGGGTCAGCTTTTTAACCCCTGAGGAAACATGCTTCGGGTTCTCAACCGTAACATGGTAAGTAGACCCTCTTAAAAGTCTCTTGGCTTTGAAGCCGGACCACTTCTTAGGAATGACCGGATCAATGATCAGACCTTCACGGGTCGGGCGTATGCCAAGCAGCCAATTTAAAATCACAACAGCATACCAAGCCGCTGAACCGGTGTACCAAGTCCAGCCACCGCGGCCAAAATTCGGAGAATCAGGACCGTCCACATTTCCCGGCGTTACATAAGGTTCCACAAAATAGTTGTCCGGATCCAAACCTCGAATTGCCGGATTGAAACTATTGTAGACATCAAATGCCTGATCACCGTCACGCATGATGCATTCTGCTTGAACCGCCCAAGTTCCGGCGTGCGTATAAAGTCCGCCGTTCTCGCGAACGGACGGCGCATAACGCGTAATGTAGCCGATCGTCGGATCAGTTTTGTGATAAGCGGGCGTTAACAGCAGCGGACCGTATTCACGGTACAAATGTTTTTTCGCTTGGTCCATCACAGCCCGGCCTCTTTTTTGATCAGCCACTCCGGTAATCACTGCCCAAGTTTGGCAATTCAAAAAGATTTTGCCTTGGTCCTGAGTTTTGCTTCCCAGGGGCCGGCCGTCATCCCGCGTCGCGCCGAGATACCATTCGCCGTCCCAGCCGTGTTTATTAATGGCCTGTTTTAATTTCTCCGCGCGCGCGAGAAATAATTTCGCGCGTTTTTTATCGCCCCGCTCTTCACAAATCGGAGCAATGCGCGTCAGAATTCCATAGAGAAAATGACCGAGCCAGATTGATTCGCCCTTCCACTTGATTCCCACATGGCTTAGGCCGTCGTTCCAGTCGCACTCACCCATTAAAGGAAGCCCGCGCGGTGAAATACGCGTAAACACTTTTTCGATGGCGCGTATGCAGTGATCATAAAGCGTGCCCTGCGTCACTTTTTTGGTTTTGTCTTTCGGGTCCGGCAAAAATTTGGCCTTAACGTCCAAAATTTTGTCGTCGCCGGTGTCATCAATGTAATTAAGCGTGATGAAATCAAGCCACAGCAAATCATCCGAACAATGGGTGATCGCGCCCATGCTGGTTCCATGATGCCACCAGTGATAGACGGTGCCGTCCGGAAATTGCTGTTCGGCGTGAAGCAGAATTTGTTTTTTCGCCAGTTCCGGCTTTGTCGCAAAGAAAATTTGACAATCCTGGAGCTGATCTCTGAATCCAAATCCGCCGCTGGATTGATAGTAGCCGCAGCGCGCCCAAAGACGGCCCGAGATAGCCTGATATTTCATCCAAATATTGGTCATAAAATTCAAAGCTTCGTCCGGAGTATCAACGGTCGTCGCGTTCACGAATGAATCCCAAAGCGCTTTTGCTTTGTTGAGTTCGCGGTCGGCAGCAGCAGGGTCCGAATATTTCTTAATCAACGCGGCAGCTTGAGCGTGAGACGTAATAACGCCCAAAGTAAAAACGAGCGTTTTGGATTCACCCGCTTCAAGTTCGACATCGACTTGAAGACTGGCAATTGAATCTCCCCATTTCCCTTCACTGTCGTTGAGCTTTCCGTCGACAACGGATTTCGGAGCTTGAATTTCACCGTAACGGCCGAAGAAAGCTTCCTTATCTCCTTCGTAAGCAGCGGGTTTTACGTTACAAGCGTGAAACGCTTCAAGCGGCTTCTCCGTCATACCGGTCGAAATGAATCCGGGCACAAGCGGCGCGCGCTTCAGGCCGAAGATGCATCCGTTTTTCCGGTCAATCTGTGTTTCAATAAAGGTCTTCTGAAATTCACGGTGCGTGTCACCGGCATTTCCGAGGCACCATTCAAAGTACGTAAAAGCGCTGAGTTTTCGTTTTTTGGAAGATTCATTCTTAAGAACCAATTTCCAAACTTCGACAGGTTCTTCCGCATCCACAAAAATGGTTTTCTCGGCGCTGATCCCGTTGAGTTTGCTTTTCAATACGGAATATCCCTGACCGTGGCGCACCTCATAAAAATCAAAATCGCGAACGCAAGGTTTCCAGGTCGCGGACCAGACATCTCCGGATTCCTGATCGCGGAGATAAATATATTTTCCCCAACTGTCTTTAATCAGGTCTTGTTCCCAACGCGTAATGCGTGACAAATTGGAATTGTCGCGCCACGAAAATCCGGAACCGGTTTGAGACTCAATGATCCCGTAATCACCGTTGCAGATAACGTTCACCCAAGGCCGGGGCGTGTCCGGCCGGGTGATCACATATTCGCGGCCGTCTTCAGTAAAATATCCAAACTGGCTTTTGAATTTCTTGACCTCGTTTTTGGATCCTTTGTTTGATTTTTGCGATTTTTCAACTAATGCTTCACTCATCTTAACTTTCTCCTTTGACATAATTTTTTAATCGATTTGACTCGCCAAAATTATTCGCTTTGTTGGAGCGTTTGATTAATTTTGGGGGCAATTTTTTTGGCGGCTTCTTCGGCAGTTTCTTTTCCGCCTTTGACCAGATCCAATTCAGGCGTAATGAATTTAGCTTCGATTTCCCGCCATCTTCCATGAAACGGATCAAACACAATGTAATTGACGGCTTCATTCAGCATTTTTTTGTTCGCCGGCGGCAAATCACTTCCGGCCCAATCCGGTCCCATTGCAACGGAACGAAGCGCCGGCTGCGCAAG
>OBEQ010152239.1_pt1 | contig 17628 bp, 18 predicted proteins | sample 1670901 | NCBI WGS metagenome assembly OBEQ01 (sample SAMEA104232315, study PRJEB22302) | groundwater metagenome | biome: forest; feature: aquifer; material: groundwater | place: USA | collected 2011-08-07 | depth 5.4 m
GTGCGGTCGAGGTCCTCGTCGGGATACCCGTCAACCGAGTGGAGGCGAAGTGGAGGCAGGCTCCAACTGGCTCCGCCGCTTATCTCATAGCAGATAAATACGTGAGGAATGGAACTTATGTGAAAGATGCTTGCCTATCGTGTTGAGCAATCACGATGCAGACCAAACGGCACCGCCGCGATCTGCCTCTAAACAAGGGGCTTACGGTTCGTAAAGACGAACAACGAATTTGGAAGCCAAGTTGCACGCGTTCAAGGCGGAGTTTAGTGGATCCTCGGTTTCGATAGGGCCCGTCCTCGCGCTTACCGAGATTCTGAGGTGCATCCGAATAATACTGCAGTTCTAAGACCACGTGTAGTTCCTTATGCGGATTAGAGATACCGACGGGAATCTCCGTCGAACTGGCAGTTGATGGTTTAGGCCCCGGGCCCTCAGAACTCAAAAAGCCTGGAGTCACATGTGGGTGAAGCAATTCACGTCCACTTTTGCAGTCGGGATTCCGTACTTGCCATGGCCATAGGGGATGCTCTGGGCCCTGGTTTTGAGATCCGACACAGTCGGGATTTCGAGGCTGCTGCTTCCTTGGCGGAGGAGAAGTGGGTGGACGTCGTATTGCTCGACCTCCGCTCTTCAGAATCTGAAACCTTCGAGCGATGGATCCAGCATGCGGGGCATTTCAATCGGGGAGAGTTTCAACCGCCCATGATTGTGATGGTGGACGGGGACGACCGGGCGCTCACTCTTCGTATTATGGAGGGTGGCGCCTACGATTCGATCAGCCATCCACCCGACATCATCGAATTGCGGCTGGCCCTGCGACGAGCATACAAGTTCCGACAGGCAAACAAAGCGCTCCAGGAGACACGGGCTCAGGACCGATCTGCCTCGCGTCTGCATGAACTCATCGGCGCTTCCGATTGCATGCAGGAAGTCTTCGCCCTGACGCGGAAAATTGCGCCCTGCGACGTCAGTGTCCTCATCACGGGCGAGACAGGCACCGGCAAAGAGCTGCTCGCGCGCGCTATTCACCGGCTAAGCCCGAGAGCAAATCATCCCTTCGTTGCATTTTCCTGCTCGAATCTGCCGGAGACGCTGGTGGAAGACGAACTTTTCGGTCATGAGAAAGGGGCATTCACCGGAGCGCTGGCGAGCCGGCATGGCCGGCTGGGAGCGGCCGACCAGGGAACCGTTTTTCTGGACGAAATCGGCGATCTCGGCTTGGGTCTACAGCCGAAACTGTTGCGCGTATTGCAGGAAAAGACTTTCGAACGGTTGGGGAGCAATACGCCTATCACAGTCGATCTTCGCACGATCTTTGCGACCAATCGCAATCTCAGCGAGATGGTGCAGCAAGGCAAGTTTCGTGAGGATCTCTACTACCGGATAAATGTCATTCAGATTCACCTGCCTCCTCTCCATGAGCGCCGCGACGACATTTCATTCCTAGCGAAGCATTTCCTCGCTCGCACTTCCGATCAGTTTGGCAAGAAAGCGAAGCGCTTTTCACACGCGGCCCTGCGCGCGCTGGAAGAGTTTGATTGGCCGGGAAATGTCCGGCAATTGGAAAATGTAATCCAGCGCGCCGTCGTGCTGGCCGACGGCCAAACGATCGAGGCCTGGCACTTCCCCATGCCAAGAAGGGAGGCGGAACCCGATCCGCAGTGCGATTTCTCTTACGAGGAGGAGGTGCGCAGTTTCAAGCGGCGCCTCATCCTGCGAACACTGCGCGAATGTGGCTGGAAAAAAACAGAGAGCGCCCGCTCACTCAAGGTCGCGCGCGGCTACCTGCACCGTCTCATCAACGATTTGCAGATTCGCCGTGAGGAGGAGATTCCAAACGCCGAATTGCTCCTTGGCGAAAACCTGCCGCCGAAGCGGATCATGTAGCGTTGGCAAGAAGTGGATGAGATGAGAGAATTCTGCCCTGTGGAATCCGCACGGAGAGGCGCTCCTGTCTGTACGCTTGTGGAGAAGGAATTTCTCCCCTTTCTTCTGCGTGCTCAGAATGCAGATGGCGGTTGGGGTTATCGGCCGGGTCTGCGAAGTCGAGTCGAGCCAACTTCGTGGGCGCTACTCGCTCTCCAAGAATTTTCTGGCACCAGCCCCCTCGATGGAGCACTTGCGCGCGGTCTTCGTTTCCTGCTGGGCGCGCAGCTTCCCGACGGATCCTGGCCTGCTGCAGCAGGGCAGGAAGAGGGCTGTTGGGTTACTTCGCTTGCATGTTGGGCTTTGCTCGCGCAGAAGGAATCGCTCGAGAGCCTTGCGCGGGGGCTGCGCTGGCTGAGCGAGGAATGGCCCGGCGATGCGCGGCTGTGGTGGCGCCTGGTGCGACGCCTGTCCAAAGATCGGGGAATCTCCGCTCAAGATGATTCCTACTCCGGCTGGAGTTGGACTCCCGGCACCGCGAGTTGGGTCGAGCCCACTTCGCATGCGCTCATCGTCTTGCACAGCAGCCCCGCAGCGCTCATCCCCTCCGGGGTGAGCCGTCGGCAAGAACTCGCTGAAGCGATGCTGTATGACCGCATTTGCCCTGGAGGAGGCTGGAACTGCGGCAATCCCATGGTGTACGGTGTTCCGGGCGAACCGCTTGTGAGCACCACGGTGTGGGCACTTCTTGCCCTGCGAGGGAACTCACACCGGACTGAGAACCAGAGGAGCCTGGACTGGCTCGAAAGGATGAGCGGCAGAATCCGGAGCCCCGGGTCACTCGCTTTGGCCCAGATCGGTTTGGACTCCCACGGGCGACGCATTCCCGTGTTTGGAAATCTGCTCCGCGATCTTTACGAGAGGAAAGGAATTCCCTGGAGCGTTCCGGAGGTTGCCTGGGCCGCTCTTGCTTTGAGTGCAAGGCGAAACTGGCTGAATTTGGCGCCGACCGACGAGATGCACTGATTTATGCCGAGAGAAGCTACATTACTCTTGCCCCCGTTCTCGCGACCCCCCTCGCGCGTCGCGATCCGGCGGGTGTCCAGCTACCAGACGGATCTGGCTACGCTGCTCTATGAAACGGTTCGAGAATTCGAGGTGCCCGTTCGCGGGAAGACGGTTTTGTTGAAGCCGAACCTCGTTGGCCCAGACCCGCAGGGAATGATGAACACGCATCCGGCCGTGATTGCCGCCGCGTGCGAGACGTTCTTGCGCTTGGGCGCCTCGGAAGTCCTAATCGGCGATGGCCCGGCCATGGATCGCGACACCGATGCCGTCGTCGAATCGATCCGCTTGCGGGAATATGCCGGGCCACTGGCACGGGTCTTCGTGGATCTGAACGTGGACGACGTCGAACGCGTCCGCCTGAAAACGCACGCGTCGCGATTGAAGGAGCTCTATCTCCCCAAGACAGTCCGGGGTGTTGATTTTCTGGTTTCGCTTCCAAAGCTCAAAACACACCATTGGGCCGGTGTAACACTGTCAATGAAAAACATGTTCGGAGTGGTGCCGGGAAGCTGTTATGGGTGGCCCAAGAACGTCCTGCACTGGGCGGGAATCGACGGCGCCATCCTGGACATCAACGCCGCCGTTCGGCCGAACTTTGCCATCGTGGACGGCATCATCGGGATGGAAGGGGACGGCCCGATTCAGGGCACATCGAAGCCCTGCGGCGTGTTAGTCGTTGGGGATGATCCCGTAGCGGTAGATTCGACGTGCGCCCGCGTCATGGGCCTGTTGCCCGAAAAGATAAGTCACATCGCTCGGGCTGCCACTATGCTGGGGCATATCCAGGAGGAAAAGATTCGGCAACTGGGGGAAAGCATCGAGAGTACTCGTACTCCCTTTGCCGTCTTGGAAGCTTTCCGCCACGTTCGCCAACATTCGTGAGGGCCGGTGTGGAACCCAAAGTGCCCCTAAAGAGTCGGGAAGGGCCTGAGAATCGGTTGAGGTGTATCCGAATGAAGACATGGGGAAGGCCGCTCCAATGCCTTGCCACCAGGCATAAGGCCGGTGAGAGCGGAGCCGAAGTCGTCGAGATGGCCTTTGTGCTGCCTCTCCTGCTAGCACTATTGATTGGCATTATCAGGCGGCAGCGCCAGTCCCAATCCCGCCCTGCGTGGCATGACCTTCGCGTTGTCCCCAAGCGACTTCATCGTGAACGTCTCAATCATCGAAGGCGGTGTTTTGTGTCCCGGCGGATCCTGCCCAAGCACTCAGAATCTCGTTGGATTCATGCAACTTTTCATCAAAGACATAAGCGCGAGTGGGACGATTAATGCTTATATCCTGAGTATCACGAAATGTCCTAGCGGACCCAGCGGTGGTGGAGGCGCAGGCCAGGGCTTCGACTTCATTCCAGTGCGACTAGTTCAGTACAAGTAGAAGTAGGACTCGATAAGCAAATCAGACATCGCAATACGGGCGGGCGGAGGAGTTCAGGGCATGAATGCTGCGGAGGCACCGAAAGCTTATGGGCCGGACATCGTTGCCGCATCGCCCTGCGTAAAGGCGGGCCGGGCGCCGGTGGCGGCAGGCACCCACTGGCCGCTGCTTCTCCGCGCCTTCTCATTCCCCGCGATGCTCGCGACCTTCCTTGTAGGCAGGGTCTTTTACGAGGGCCGCGCTTTCTTCGTGGATCCCGATCTCTGGTGGCACATCAAGACCGGGGAAAGCATTCTGGCGACACATCACTGGCCCACCACCGACCCCTATTCCTTCACGGTCGCGGGACAGCCCTGGCTGGCCTACGAGTGGCTGGGCGACGTCCTGTTCGCGACAGTGGCGCGGGTCGGAGGCGTGCGAGGCCTCGCTACCCTCCTCATCGCATTGGGCAGCTCCGTAATCCTCGCTCTCTACGCCTTCACGACTCTCCGCTCGGGGAACTCGAAGGCGGGCTTCGTGGCATCTGGGCTACTGGTCTCCCTGGCAGCCGCCTCTTTCAATCTTCGCCCGCAGATGCTGGGCTACCTGTTTCTGATCGTCACGCTCATCGCCCTCGAGCGTTTCCGCCAGGGTAAGCCCCGAGCCCTGTGGTTTCTTCCTCTGCTCTTTCTCTTGTGGGTCAATACGCACGGTTCATGGATCATTGGACTGGGCACGGTTTTCGTCTATTTGGCGAGTGGCCTCTTCCAGTTTCGTCTGGGCGGCTTGGAAGCCCGGCGCTGGACTCCCGCGGAGCGCCTCCGCCTGGAGTTTGTTTTTCTTCTTTGCCTCGCCGCCGTTCCGCTCACACCCTACCGCACCAGACTTGCCGTATATCCGTTCGAAGTAGCATCCTCCTTGCCAGTTAGTGTCGCGAATATCCAGGAATGGCAGCCCATGCCTTTCAATTTTCTCGGGGGGAAACTATTCCTTGCCCTCGTTCTCGCCTTCGTCTTTCTCCAGATAGCCTTTCGTTTCACCTGGCGTCTCGAGGAACTGGCGCTATTTCTGTTCGGCACCATGATGGCGTGCCTCCACGTGCGTTTTCTTCTCATCTTCGTGCCCTTCTTCGCGCCTCTGTTTGCCGTGGTTCTTGCCCGCTGGTTACCGCCGTACGACCGGGCCAAGGAGCACTACGCGCTGAACGCCGCATTGATGGCCCTGGTGGTAGCAGCCATGGTGTGGTACTTCCCCTCGCGAACCGATCTTGAGCGTATTGTTTCCAGGCAATTTCCGGTGGAAGCCGTCGCCTACCTGCGCCTGCATCCCGTTCCGGGCCCCATGTTCAATACCTACGGTTTTGGAGGCTACCTCGTTTGGTCGCGCGCACCAGAACATAAGGTTTTCATTGACGGCCGGAGTGAACTCTACGAGCGCGGCGGCCTGCTCGCCGATTATATGCACATCACCCTTCTCGAGCCCGGTGCACTCGCCGTTCTTCGGAATTATGGCGTTCAGGCCTGTCTCCTCGGGCCCGGCGAGCCACTGGCGACTGTTCTGGCCGCGTTGCCGGACTGGCAGCGAATCTATTCAGACCATACGAGTGCGCTGTTCGTTCGGCGGAACAGCAACCAGGCTACGGGCGTGGCCGCCGGGATCGGTGCGCCGAATCGAGCAGACAGGGCAGCCCTCTCAGACCGAGTTCCAACAGCGGATAAGCAAGGCCATGCTCGTTGAGATTCTCACACGTTCGGAAAACAGCGGTGCGGCGGCTGCACAACCGCACTCGTGCATCCGGTGGCCAAAGGAACGCACATGAATCGGCAATTCCTCGAGCGCGCGCGAGTTCCGGCCTCCTGCGGTCCCGTTGCACCTGCCGCCCCCCGGAGGATGCTCTCCGTCGTGATTCCCTGTCTCGACGAACAGGAAGTCCTGCGCGATACGAATCGCCGCCTCGTGGCTGTCCTCGAACAGTTGCCGCTTCTCTTCGAGATCCTTTACGTGGATGATGGCAGCACGGACTCCACCCCGGATTTGCTCCGGGATCTCCAAGCGCAAGACGGTCGCATTCGTGCCGTGCGCTTTTCGCGGAATTTTGGCCATCAGGTCGCGATCACTGCGGGACTCGAACATGCCTGCGGTGATGCCGTCGTGATCATTGATGCCGACCTGCAAGACCCGCCGGAAGTCATTCAGGAATTCTACCAAAAGTGGCTGGATGGATATGACGTGGTCTATGGCGTCCGAACCGAGCGCGATGGGGAAACCGCTTTCAAGCTGTGGACGGCGAAAGTTTTTTATCACTTCATCAGCCGGCTGTCGGATACGAGAATCCCTCTCGACACCGGCGACTTTCGACTGATGGACCGCAGAGTCGTGGATGCCTTGCTCGCCATGCCGGAGCGTGACCGGTTTGTGCGGGGAATGGTCAGTTGGCTGGGCTTCTCCCAGGCTGCGGTTCCCTACCGTCGCGCGCCGCGTTTCGCGGGCGTCACCAAGTTTTCTCTCTTCAAAATGGTTCGCTTCGCCACCGACGGAATCGTTTCCTTTTCGGTTCTCCCTCTCCGGCTGGCTACATGGACCGGGTTCGCCGCCTCGGGTCTCGCCATTGTGGGAATTCTCCTCGCCATGTTCGAGAGATTCTTCGGCGTGATAGACCTGGTGCGGGGCTGGACGAGCACGGTGATTGCCGTGCTGTTTATCGGCGGCGTGCAGCTCATCTGCATGGGAATTATCGGCGAGTACGTCGGGCGGATCTACGGTGAATCGAAGCGCCGCCCCCTGTACGTGGTGCGGGAGAGAATGGGATTCGAGGCCCAGAGTCCGGCGGCCACTCGGATGCTCAAGCCAAGGGTCGCGGCTGGCGACCGCTGAACATCCGTCGGGTCGATTGGATCGACCGGGGAATTTCGGAGGATCGAACTTGTCCGAGACGATGACGCAGCTCCGTGAGGCGGCCTTTCACGACGCCTGGGCCGGCGCCACAAAGATTAACGATGTCCTTGTCCGCGAGTGTTTCGAGGCTCCCACCGCTTTGGAAAACCAGTTCATTCTGAAACGAATGGGGCCGCTGGCCGGGAAGAAGCTGCTGGACATCGGCGCGGGTCTAGGCGAGTCGTCCGTCTATTTTGCCCTTCAAGGTGCGCAGGTCACCACGGTTGATGTTTCACCGTTGATGGTGGAGACGGTCCTCGAGCTGGGCAGGAGATACGGGGTCAAGCTGGAGGCTAGGGTATCGGGCGCAGAGGATCTGGACGTCCCGAGCAACTCGTATGAAGTGGTCTACGTCGCCAACACCATTCATCACTTTCAGGACCGGGCCGTGCTGTTTGAGCAGATCAGCCAGGCGCTCAAACCCGGAGGTACGTTCTTCTCTTACGATCCGCTCGCGTACAATCCGCTGATCAATGTGTACCGGAGAATGGCCACGGCAGTCCGAACGCCGGACGAATCTCCGCTCACCATTGCCGATATCAAACTCGCCCGCAAGTATTTCTGCCGCGTGGAACACCGCGAGTTTTGGATTTCGACGCTGACCCTCTTCCTGAAGTACTACCTCAAGGACGGCGTGCACCCGAACCAGGACCGTTACTGGAAGAGGATCTTGCGCGAAACGCCCGAGCGCCTGGGATGGTGGATGCCGCTGCGCGCACTCGATAGCTTCCTGACTCGGATCCCTCTCGTCCGCTGGCTGGCCTGGAATGTCGTGATGTGGGGAGAGAAGAGCCCCGGATAGTCAGAAGGTTCGACTTCCTAGCTCAATTAGCGAGTTTCCGCAAAGGTGCGGCCGTGCTGAATTGGTGTCTTCTGCCGCATAGCAACACCGTTCAAACGCCAGGAATTCTGGATGCGTCATCAAACCAGATGCGCCCCGAGTGGCGGGTGTCCACAAGGGATGACGCTTTCAAGGACACTGGGGGCATTCAAGACGTGCCGTGTTATTCAAATCCGGCAACTCCAATTTCCTAAAGCACTTACGTGAGATCGAACTCTCGTGCCGGAGTGGCCTTCCGGATGCATAAAATATACAGCGGCCGCAGACACGGGCGCGGCTTACCTAAAACCACTGAAAGGAAACACGAATGAAAAACCTTCTGAAGAGACTCTGGCTGGAAGAGGAAGGCCAGGACCTGATGGAATACGCACTTCTGTTGGTCCTGCTCGCCCTGGCTGCGGTTGGCTCGCTGAACAACATCGCGGTTGCGATCAACGGCGTGTTCAGCAAAGCGGCAGTGCAGCTCAACACCACCACCTGAGCGGCCCTTTCCGGATCCGACGGTGACGAAAAAACCAGACGGCTCGATGGCCGCTTGAAGGCATTCGAGTTTTCTTGCGGCCAGAGCCTGTCTTTGTTCGTGAAACTTATCTTGGGAACTCGGGGAACATTTCCTTCGGATGAACAAATATGAAACGGCTCCTGAAGAGATTGTGGAAAGAGGAGGAAGGCCAGGACCTAACGGAATACGCACTTCTGTTGGTCCTGCTCGCCCTGCTTGCGGTTAACTCGCTGAATAACGTCGCCGTTGCGATCAACGGCGTGTTCAGCAAAGCGGTAGTGAAACTCAACACCTAGGTCCGGCAGGGACTGCGACGGGGTTCGGAGACTCGGAAAGATCAATCGGGAAGTGATGCACTCGCGAAATCGTGAGCGGGATCACAGGGACCATGACAGATAGGACTTCAACACTCTAATGGACACAAGCTCGACAATTTGGGTCTTCACGCTTGCACTGGCCCTTTCCGCCGCCTGGGCCGATTGGCGCACCCACCGGATTCCCAACTGGCTCACAGTCCCGGGCCTCATTGTGGGCATCGCGGTTAGGACAACCATCGGAGGATGGCCAGGGAGCAAAGCTTCGCTCGAAGGGGCGAGCCTTGCGCTCGGGCTTATTCTTCCCCTCGTCCTCCTGCGGGCGTTGGGAGCGGGCGACTGGAAATTCGTGGGCGCCGTGGGGGCCTTCCTTGGTCCGAAGCTGCTCCTGGTGGTCTTGCTGGTCAGCTTTTTCGTGGCCGGTCTGATGGGCGTGGTGCAGATGATGCGGGCCCATCGCGTGGTCGCTACACTGAAAAATATGTGGGCGCTCACAAAGGGATTTTTCACGTTCGGCTTGCGCGTTCATCCGGAGATTTCTCTCGACAATCCCGGATTACTAAAGCTGCCCTTCGGCGTGGCTGTAGCCATGGCGGTACTGATCTGTTACTTAGCCGGACGGCCTTACCTGTGAGACTGGGTGCAGGGAGAATAAGCTGATGAATCGGAATCGCTTGGTTGTCGGGTTGGTTGTGGCGATCGTGTTCGGTTTCTTCACGAGCACGCTTGTGTACCGCCGGTTGAAGCAGGCGTCCGCGGTGAAGCCGGTCGAAACCAAGCAGATCGTGGTTGCGGCCTTGCCCCTTCACTTGGGCACCCGGCTCGACGCTTCGAAGCTGCGGATGATTTCTTGGCCCGCGGGCGAACCGGTGGAGGGAATGATTACGCGGATAGAAGACTGCCAGAACCGCGCCTTGATTACTCCGGTCGCAGAGAATGAGCTCATCCTGGAAAGCAAGCTGGCTTCGAGGGAAGCGGGTGCCGGTTTGCCGGCAACGATTCCGGAAGGAATGAGGGCGCTCTCGGTCGCCGTCAACGAGGTGGTTGGCGTCGCCGGATTCGTCACCCCGGGGACGATGGTGGACGTTCTCGTCACGGGGCGCATTGTGGGCACCGGGCACGGAGACCAGACAAACATTACGCGAACGATCCTGGAACAGATTCGCGTGCTGGCGGCCGGTCAGAAGTTCGAACGGGACAAGGAAGGGAAGCCGCAAACTGTGCCCGTCATCACCCTGCTGGTTACGCCAGAGGATGCGGCGAAATTGGCGATGGCCAGCACCCAGGGAAAAATTCAGCTCGCCCTCCGGAGCACAGTTGACACCAAGACGGTGGCCCCGCCCCCGGTGCTCGAAGCTGTGCTCTTCGCTCCGTGGGGTGGTCCCGCGCCGAGGCATTCCACAGCGCAGAAGTCCGCCCCTCCACCGCCTCCGCCTCCATATACAGTCGAAGTCATCATCGGCTCCAAGCGTGAGACCAAGAACTTTCCAAATCCGTGAGGAATCCACGAAAGAATCGAATGTCCGACCAACACATACGATCGAACTTCAAGCGTTTCCGTGGGCTCTCCGTCCTGGCTCTTCTTTCGCTTCTCGGCGCAAACGGCGCCGCGGCGCAACAGCAACAGCCAGCTCCCGCAAAGCAGGCACAGACCACGCAGCCGGCCCAGGCGGCCAAGGGCAATCCGCCCGCGCCGTCTTCACCGGCGCCGCCGGGCGCGGCTTCGGAGGCGGTAGCTCCGCGGGCGGCAGAAGCGCCGCAATACCTTCATTTGCTTGTGGGACGATCGATCGTCATCACATCCCCCATCCGGATTAAGCGCGTTTCGCTTGCCGACCCTACGATTGCCGAAGCCATCGTCGTGAGCCCGTATCAGATCATCGTGAACGGAAAGGCGCCGGGCGGCGTGTCTCTCCTGCTGTGGGACGAAGCGGACCAGAGCCAGGCGTTTGAAGTCTCCGTGGACATTGACGTTCTGAATTTGATTGAAAAGATTCACCAGGTCTTTCCGTCCGAGCCGGTGCAGGTGGAGACTTCGAAAGACGTCGTGATGCTTTCGGGACGGATTTCATCGGCGGTGGTGGCGGACAAGATTCTCGAGGCCGTCAAGAATGCCACCCCCAAGGTCACCAGCCTGATGGAAGTCCCTGTTGCACCAAGCGCTGGCGAAATCATGTTGGAAGTCAAGTTTGCGGAACTGGACCGGAGTGCGTTGAGCCAATTGGGCGTCAATCTGTTTTCTACGGGGGCGCTCAAGGGCATCGGCTCGACCACAACTGGGGAATTTGGCGGTACCTCACAATGGAAGATTGATGACGTGTTCCCGGTTCATGGCCCCCAACCCATTCTGGGCGAGGTGTTTAAGAGCCAGCAAACTATCAGCGACGCCTTGAACATCTTCTTCTTTCGTCCTGATATTCACCTGGGAACTGTTATCAAGGCATTGCAGCAGAAGAATTTGTTGCAGATTTTGGCTGAGCCAAACCTGCTGACCGAAACAGGCAAAGAGGCGAGCTTCCTGGCGGGGGGAGAATTTCCGTTTCCGATAGTTCAGCCCGGGCAAGGGTTCACTGCTGTCACCATTACGTTCAAGGAATTCGGCGTCCGCCTGAATTTCAAGGCCACCCTGACCGTGGACGGAAAGATTCATCTCCACGTACGGCCGGAGGTGAGTTCACTGGACTTCTCAAATTCCCTGACGATCAGCGGCTTCGTGATTCCCGCGTTGTCCACGCGCCGCGTGGAAACTGATATGACCTTGGAAGACGGACAAAGCTTTGCAATCGCTGGTCTGGTGGATGACCGGGTCATTCGGACCCTCCAGAAAGTTCCGGGGATAGGTGATATCCCGATCCTGGGAAAGCTCTTTCAGAGCCGTGCGTTGAACAAGAGCAAGAACGAGCTGCTCATTATTGTCACCCCGCACATCGTGAAGCCGCTCAACCCGGGCCAGGTGCCCTCCGGCCCGGCATTCCCGCAACCGTTCCTTCCGCCTACCAGCGCTAAACCGCCGGTGCCGCCCGCGCCCAAATAAGGTCGACTTCCAAATGAAACAGTGCTTCAAGGGGCAGCGAAGTCCTCAAGATCAAGTTACAGGAAAATTCTGTCTATGCTGACGGCGGGGATTGTCACTAGCGATACGACCGGTTCCGGACAACTGCTGGCAGGCTTGCAGCAAACGGGCCTTGTCAGTTCGGTGAAGCAATGGACGCTTCCTGCGGATAAGCTTCCTGATGCGGGCGAAATGATCCCGGAGATCGTACTTCTCGACCTGGCCCGTGACCCCGCGCCCTTTTTCGCTTTGGGGACGCATCTTCGGCGCCTGCGCCCGGCCGTGCGATTGATCGCCTGTTCCGCATCATTCCCGCCGAGTCATCAGCTCCTGCTGGAGGCCATGCGCTGCGGAGTGCAAGACTTCATACCCAAGCCTGTTACCGCTCTCGCTCTGGAAGAAGTCCTGGCGCGCCTCCACCAGGAAGGCCCGACCATGGAACGCCGGGCCGTCGGGAATTTGATCGTGGTGATGGGTGCGAAGGGAGGCGTAGGCACGACGACCGTGGCGGTGAACTTGGGCGCGCAACTGTCCACCTTTGCGCGCAAGCGCGTCGTCCTGCTCGACTTTGGGCGCCCTCTCGGAAATGTTCACCTTCTGCTCAACCTGCATCCGCGCTTCGGCATTCGCGACGCCGTCGAAAATCTGGACCGGCTCGACACTCACTTGTTTGGTGGCCTGCTGACACAACACAAAACCAAACTGGAAATCCTTGGAGGCGCCTCGCAGCCCGAAGAGTGGGATAACATCCCCGTCGTGCCGATTGACCGCGTGGTGAACGTGGCCCAGACCGGCTTCGACCTGGTCCTGGCGGACATGGGCTCGCAATTCTCCTCGGACTGGAGCCCGGTTTTGAAGTCAGCCCGGATGGTTCTGCTGGTGGCGGAAGCCAACGTGCCGGCGCTGTGGACATTACAACGCCGTTTATTGGCCCTGACTGGCTTCGGGATCGAACCAGAGCAGATCCGGGTCATCATCAATCGCTGGCACAAGGGAGACGAAGAAGTGCTGAAAAACATTGAAAAGGATATCAAGCGTCCCATCTTTGCGTGCCTGCCAAACGATTTTCGGAAGGCGAGCGAAGCCGTCAACTTAGGGATGCCGCTGATGGAAAATAACAACAACACGCTCGCCATCAGTTATCGCCACCTGGCCTCGCAATTGACCGGGATCGACGCAGTCCCGGCGACGAAGCGGGGAGGCCTGAGTAACTTTTTCGGATTTTCGAAGAAGAGGTAAGAGCCCATGTCGCCGATACCCGTTCCTGCCACGCGAACCGATTTCGGCGTGGTGAAGACCGCGATTCACCGCAAGCTGATTCAGAAACTGAACCTGAATCATCTCACCGAGGCCAAGCGGGAAGACGTCCGCCGGGAAGTGGCCCAGATCCTGGAATCACTCGTGGTGGGCGAATCCACTCCGATGAACCTGCAGGAGAGAGAGCGCCTGGCGCAGGAAGTCCTGGACGAGGTGTTTGGGCTGGGGCCCCTGGAGCCGCTTCTGGCCGATCCGACGGTCTCCGACATCCTGGTGAACACCTACAAGCGCGTCTATGTCGAGCGTAAGGGAATGCTTGAACCGACGTCGGTGCAGTTTCGCGACGACGCGCATTTGATGAGCATTATTAGCCGGATCGTCTCTGCGATCGGTCGCCGCGTGGATGAGTCCTCACCAATGGTGGATGCCCGCCTCGCCGACGGCTCCCGCGTCAACGCCATCATTCCTCCGTTGTCGGTGGACGGCCCGTGCCTGTCGATCCGGCGGTTCGGTCATGATCGCTTGACGGCGGAAGCACTCGTCCGCAATAAGACGCTCACGCCGCAGATGCTTGGTCTTCTACAGGGATGCGTAAAGGCGCGGTTGAATATCCTGATTTCGGGCGGTACGGGAGCCGGCAAAACGACCTTGCTCAACGTCCTGTCGTCCTACATTTCCAACCGCGAACGCATCGTGACGATTGAGGACGCCGCGGAGTTACAGCTCCACCAGGAACACGTCGTGCGGCTCGAGACGCGGCCTCCGAATATCGAAGGCAGGGGCGCGATTCACCAGCGGCAGCTGGTGATCAACTCTTTGCGCATGCGTCCCGACCGCATTATCGTGGGCGAGGTGCGCGGCGAAGAAGCGCTCGACATGTTGCAGGCGATGAACACCGGCCACGACGGCTCTCTGACGACGATCCACGCCAATTCCCCGCGCGACGCTCTTAGCCGCCTGGAGACAATGGTGGCGATGGCCAGCTTGAACATTCCCGAGAGCGCCACTCGCCGGCAGATTTCCTCAGCGATCGACGTGGTCGTGCAGGTCAGCCGCCTGAGCGACGGCACCCGCAGAGTGATCAGCTTGGCGGAGATCACGGGAATGGAGGGGGAGATTGTGACGATGCAGGACATTTTCGTCTTCCGCAAACGCGGCGTTCGCGAAAGCGGGGAAGTCCTAGGCGACTTTGAGCCCACCGGAATTCGTCCCAAATTTGCCGAGCAGTTGCTGGTTACAGGAGTTGAACTCCCGATATCCATGTTCGAAGTTCCGCGGCGATTCTAAGGAGCTGCATATGGCAACGTTCCTCGCAATCCTCACGTTTCTCGTCGTCGTCGCGATCTTTCTCTCTGTCTGGCTGTTTGCGGGGGCAAATACCCAGCAGGAGGTGGTTCGGCGCCGGATGGAAGCCGTGGGCAAGGCGGAGCGCCGCGGCGAAGTCTCCCTAGGTCTGCAACTGGTCCGGGATGAAATGCTCAGCAGCGTTCCTCTGCTTCACCGGTTGATGATGCGGTGGTCCTGGTCCAGCCGACTTCAGGAATTCATTCAGCAGGCAGGAATGAGTACCAAAGCCGGAAAGATTCTTCTGCTGAGTGGCGTCCTCGGGCTGGGGGCGTACAACGTGGCTGGACACTTTTACCGGCACTCGCCCGCGACGATCGTCCTGGGACTGGTTCTGGCGGCAGTTCCACTCATTTTAATCGCTTGGAAACGCCAGCGGCGCCTGCGGCAATTCGAAGAACACTTTCCGGGAGCGCTGGATCTGCTGGGTCGTGCTGTTCGGGCAGGCCATGCTTTCACCACCGGCCTGGAAATGATTTCCAAGGAGTCGCCCGAGCCGATTGCGAGCGAATTCCGCGCCACCTTTGAGGAGCAGAATCTTGGCTTACCCTTGCGGGATGCGCTTCTGAATTTGACCGAGCGAGTTCCTTTGGTTGACGTTCGGTTCTTTGTCACCGCTCTGCTGGTTCAGAAGGAAACGGGAGGCAACCTCGCGGAGATTCTGGATGAGCTGGCTCGCGTGATTCGAGACCGCTTTCGAATATACCGCGAAGTGCGCGTGAAATCGGCCCAGGGAAGACTGACCGCCATAATTCTGATCTCCCTGCCTCCATTCATGATGCTGGTACTGGGAATGGTGAATCCGAGTTACATCCGAGTGCTGTTTACTGACCCGCAAGGCCCGACCATTCTGGCAGTTGCGGCGACCATGCAGGTGATCGGGTCGGTGATTCTCTGGAAGATTATTCACATCGAAGTTTGACCGAAGGAGATGCAGAAATGGTCTGGGTTGTCACATGCGGAACATTTCTAGCGACGGTGACCGTTCTGGTGGCTCTGGTCTATGCCTTCACGCCCGGCGAACAGCGAGTTGCCGGACGTCTCTCTCGGCTGCTGGATTCACCCGTCCCCTCTCAGGAAGAGAGATTCTTAGAGAAACAGAAGAAACGGGTGCGCGACGCCCTCGCTTCCGTCGGCAAACTATTGCCTTTTGCTTCCGGGCAGACGTCTCGGGCGCAGCTCATGATGATTCGGGCAGGGTATCGCCGCGCGGACGCCATTCTGGCCATACGGGGTTTGAAGCTCTTGCTGCCTATTGGTCTGGTCACCCTTGTCTTCACCTCCGGAGTGAACCGGCTCAATCCCTTTTTATTCCCGGTCGGGGCGGCGGTCTTGGGCTTCCTCATTCCTGAAGCATGGCTGGTCTGGCGGGTTCACGTGCGCCAACATCACCTGCGCCGGGCACTTCCGGATGGTCTGGACTTGTTGGTGATCTGCGTGGAAGCCGGCCTCGGTCTTGATCAAGCCCTCCTGCGAGTGTCGCAGGAGCTGCGGATCACCCATCGCGAGCTGAGCGATGAGCTGCAGTTGGTCAATCTCGAAATGCGCGTGGGCAAAAGCCGGATTGAAGCCCTGCGGGAACTGGCACGGCGGACCGGCCTGGACGATATCAAGGCGTTGGTTGCCATGCTGGTGCAGACCGAGCGTTTCGGCACGAGTATTGCTCAGTCCTTGCGTATTCACTCGGATGACCTGCGCACGCGGCGGCGGCAACGCGCCGAAGAGATGAGCGCCAAGACGACCGTGAAGATGGTACCGCCACTCGTTTTCCTTATTTTCCCGGCACTCTTGGTCGTACTCCTGGGCCCCGCGGTGCTCACTCTGGTCCGGCAGTTGCTGCCAGCACTGAAGTGAGTGGCGCAGTCACGGCAGGCCTGGCGGATGCCGTGAGCAGGGTGAATCCTAAATGGGAGGAGCAGAAACATGGATAATGTGACGTTGATTCGAATGGCTGCGGGCGTGTTGGCGGTAGGTGTTCTTTTCATCATCGTGTGGCGGCGCCGGCGCAAGGCGTCTTCTGAGTAGCCGCTTCGGGAAACGGGTCGGACAAAACTGAGGGGGAGTGACGAGTGGCGAATAACCACGGCAAGGTGTACGGGTATAACAACGCTCGCGAAGCCTTCGTCGCCACTGAGGTGACGGTAGCCGATACGTATTTGAGCCGGCTGGTTGGTCTCCTCGGAAAAACGAAGCGCTGGGCACGTTCGGGCCGAGGTCTCTGGATCGTGCCTTCTCGGGGGGTTCACACGATCGGGATGCTATTTCCAATCGACGTGGTTTTTCTCAGTAAGGAGAAGACGGTTCTTCATGTCCAGGAATATGTGCGTCCCTTCCGCATCTCAAAGGTTATCCTGAAGGCGGAGAGCGTGTTGGAATTCCCTCCCCACACCATATTCCAATCAAGAACCCAAGTAGGGGATTGCCTTGAGATACTGCCTCGCCGCGTTCTGGAAAATGGAGTTGCTGAGACACGGTCTGCCGACAGATCGAACGTAACTGCGTGAGAAACCCCCAGCCGCGCACCGAATGCAGCTCAGGGTGCCAATCGAAATCGGGAGCGTGGTTGAGGCAGCCGTCCCGCGTCTGCGATTTATCGACCCGAGATGAATTGTGCGTACGCTGCCACGAGGAGGCCCACAATGGCGAGCAGAACAACCACGTATGGAAGTGTGCCCACAGGCGGGCGATCGCTTGGGTTCTCCGTATTGGACCTCCGAAGGAAGCAAGTCTTCCCTGCAGGAAATGTGCCAAGTAGCAGGTGGTCTTGTATCGATGGGAGTACAAAGGAGTTGCTTGAACAATTGCTCGTCGTTTCGGCTGCTTGACGGGTCTTACTGAAGGTAATAGAGAGCACGATTGTTGACTCTGCGACGGCGAGATGTAACCAAGTTGTGACAGCACGCGCTCCGCCGCAGACGCCGAATGCTACATTGATGCCATAACGAAGCATCTCCCTCAACTCGCGCGATGCCATGTTCAGAAGATTCCTGCCCTCGAGAAGGATAGTGCCGCGAAGAATCCTTCCATTCAGGGGGAGTACATAGAGAGGAGTCGCCGCAAGATTGCTCTTTCCTGCACCCGACTCGCCGATGCA
>OBEQ010618341.1_pt1 | contig 17625 bp, 30 predicted proteins | sample 1670901 | NCBI WGS metagenome assembly OBEQ01 (sample SAMEA104232315, study PRJEB22302) | groundwater metagenome | biome: forest; feature: aquifer; material: groundwater | place: USA | collected 2011-08-07 | depth 5.4 m
AAATAAAAACTAAAACCATGAAAACAAACACACAAACAACAACCAAAAAACAATCTCATTTCTCCCTTAAACGCATTGAAGGAGAAATGACCAACGAATGGATGATGGAAAAATTAGAACTTTCAGTTTTAGAGTATAATACTATCAAATACAATTTAGGTCTAGAATTCTTAAATGAAATTCATCCTGAAGACTCTCTGATTTATAAAAAACACTTCTTGGATATTTCAACAACAGCAACCTTTTGGAAATGGTGGAGAAGTGAATGGGATTTAGAGCTTCAAGATTATGTAAACTATTTGATTGAACATAAAGCATTGTTGTTGCCTTCCATATTCATCGAAGAAATGAGACAGCTAGTTCATTACTCAAGTACTGAACAATCATTTTATCAATATTTAAAACTGTTCAAATAATGTCGGACAATTATATCAGAGACTTAAAATCTCAGAAAAAAGAGAAAGAAAAACAACTACAAGAGTTGTACAAAAAGAGGGATTCACATTCTCATATTAAAGAGAACTGGTACAACACACAACAAGCAATAAATATCACTTCGGTAGACATTCAAACGATTCAAAGCCGAATTGATAACTATGGAAGGAAAGTAAATCTTCCAGACCATACCAATGTAGAAACAATAATTAATCAAATAAAGTAAAACAAATGAAAGCAAAAATTCAAACGTCGAAAGACAAAACATGGATTGATGAATCAGGTATTCAAATTCCATCCAATCGTATTACACCAGCAGAGCGATTAAAAGAAAAAAATGCAGGTTTTTTAGTTAAAAAAGCGTTAGGCTTACAAAGTATATTGGTTGCCTTTAAAGAAGAAATTGCCAATAAATCAGATGAAGTTCTAAGTGCTGTAGTTGGAGAAGTAAAAGCAACAAAAGATACTAAAGGAAATTATACTTGGTACAATTTCGATAGATCAGTTAAAATTGAAGTTTCAGTTAATGAAAGAATTGCTTTTGATGATTTAGAAATCATGGCATGCCAAGAGAAATTAAATAAGTACATAGCTGAAAACGTTACCACAACAGAACCTTTGGTAACTGAATTAGTAGAATCTGCATTCTCTCGTAAGAATGGCAATTTGGACGCTAAAAAAGTTATGTCATTATTGAAGTATAAAGAACGAGTGAAAGCTCCTTTGTTCTTAGAAGCAATGAAACACTTGGAAGCTTCTATTAGACGCCCTGATTCAAAAACATATTACAGAATTGCGCTTAGAAATGAAGAAGGGAAATATGAAAACATCGATACAAACCTTTCATCACTGTAAGTATGTGGATTTTAAATATTTTCAAAAGAAAGAAGAAACAGCAAATTGAAAGGTTTGTTGGTGTCGCTCCAAAAACGCCATTAGGAAGAATTAAACCCAAACAATACATCGCAAAATGTGCAATGGTTTACAACGGTAAAATTATCAGAGAATTTGATGTTACGGAATTCGGTTACTCTCGAGACAAAGTCTCTGAAAAAATAGAAACAAACTTCAAAATCAGAGTGTCTGCTATTCATGTAAAAAGATAGTGGTATGAAAAAGTGGAAATTCGATATAAGAAAATCTTTATTAGCATTAGGAGAAATACAAATACTTCTACTTACTACTAAATTGATTACAATAAAATACCATACAAATCTAAGTTGGGTTATTGTATTAATTCCACTTTGGATGATCATTATTTCTTCTATAACGATTATTGTTATTGGCTTATGCATGAAGTTTAATATGCATGATGATGATATTGACCAATTATAAATTTCAATCCCCTTGCTGTTCTGCAGGGGGATTAAATAACCTTTAAATTATGACAAAGCAAGAAAAAGAAGAGCAACACAGAATTGAACAATTAGACAGGTTGAACAGGCTTAAATCAATCAATTTGGGTGTAACCGCAAAAGAAGCTACTGGTAGAATTACAAATTCTTTTCAAAATGTAAGGTTTGTTGAATTGTTCAAGCCACTAGTAAGTTGTCTTGAAATAAAATTTGAAGCTTTTGGTCAGGTTCACACCACTTTTACTGAACATGAAAACATTGGGCTTATTTATCCAACAATTGAGAAAATATGTGGTACTGTTTTCATTCATGAACCTGTTTGCAATACGTTGGTTTCACTAGAAGTATTTGATAATAACAATCTAAAACACATTAAAGCCTGGAATGAAAAAATAGTAAATCTTTTAGGCGAAGAAATTGATTGAAAATGAAAGGTCTTAAAACAAATTGGTCCAATGAAATGATTGAGAAATTAAAAATAGAATTTCCAAATCGTTTCTCTAGAGACATCGGTAAAGAAATGGGGATTAGTATTCGAACAGTAATTAGAAAAGCTAGAGAATTAAAACTTGAAAAAATCGAAAACTTTTTAGATCAAAATAGAAGTGAAATTACTCGATTGGCGCAAGAAAACAAGCCGCCAAATCCAATGAAAGGTGTAAAAGGGTTTGTGGTACCAGGAGGAGTAAAACACCAATTTAAAAAGGGACATATTCCAATGAACAATCCTGAAAAATCGAGGAACACAAGAAACGAAACAATCCAAAAAGAAAAACTCCGAATCAAATACGGTCTTCCACAAAAGACAAAGTTAAATCTTAAAAACGTATACTAATGAGCACATATAAAGAATACTTCGCAATAGAATCAAAGCTAAAAAACCAAGGTTTTGAGGTAGAACGCTCCGATATCATTTTGCAATTCTCTGAAGGTAAAAAGAAAGGCTTATCACAATTAACCCATTGGGAATACAAAGAACTCTTAAAATGGCTTAATCTTAGATTTGGAACTGCTACAGTAGTACAACCAAAGGTTTTAAATCCAGCCGAAAACCTCCAAAGAAGAAAAGTGATTGCATTGTTCTGTAAACAAGGTTATGTGAAAAATGAAAAGCCTGATATGTATAGAATAAACGGTTGGTGTATGAGCCACGGACATTTACATAAAATGTTGAACAATTACCACGGAGCTGATTTAACCAAATTAGTATCTCAAGCAGAGCAGGTTTATAAAACATTTATCGAAGGACAATGAAAAAAGCTATTTATCAATTAATACAAGAAGATGCTTTCAGAATTGAATACAGGGAAAAAGAAATGTTTTTACTGACAGTTCTGACTACTGATAAAATAACCTATGACGGCTTAAAACACCATATAGAATTCTACGAATCGGACTTAAACAAACAACTTTTTAAACGTATAAAATGAAACTAAAACTAAACAGAGATGAATTAAATGTATTAATTCACGCAATGGAAGGTGGACCAATGATAAGATTTTCTTCTCCGTTTGCAGGGAAATTAACAACATGTATCATGAGAGATTTTCTAACTAGATTAATGAAGAAATCTATTGATCTGCAGGAAAAAACATCTATTGAATTAGATGATCAAACATTGCTATCGTTAGATTATGTTTTACCTAAACTACCAATTAGCGATCCGTATGAAATGGCAATTATGAGTAAAATAACAACTAAAATCAATCAAGAATGTCTAAATATTTAATAGAATTCAAAGAGAGCAATGCTTCTGTTTTGGTTGAATATGACGAGCTTGGATTACTCACTAAATTTGAGTTATCAAAAGGAGAATTCACAGAACACCAGGTGCGTTTTTTCAATGGTAAATTTCCGAGAATAAAAGAAGATTTAGAATGGTTCAAAACCAATACGAAAGCCAAAATAAAGGAAATAGCAATGGATTTATCATTTCAAACCTTTTGGGATGTTTACGCAAACAAAGTAGGTAACAAGGAAAAAGCAATTAAAACATGGGATAAATTACCCGATACCGAAAAAGTAAAAGCGTTGAAATGGCTACCTACTTATGAAACCCAAATAGCAATACAGAAAGTTGCTAAGATGTACCCCGAAACCTTTTTGAATCAGAAAAGGTGGAACAATTAATCACTATTTAAATAATAATAAAATGAGTGGAATGACGAATGAGTGGTTTATGAAACTTACTCCAGAAGAAATGAAAATGCAACTAACGGCTATCGTAGAAAAATATCCTAGTTTATCACTAAATGAAGAAACGAAGGTTTATGTTAATACGACATGTGGCAGATCACTTGAAAGTAAAAATGAGAGGCACAGAACAAAAGGTTCTTTGTCAAGGAGAGAAAGAAGAATAAACGAACGTAAAACACAGAAAAAATGATATTAGCATTTAAAGAACAATTCGTGAACCCAATTTTAATAGGTAAAAAAATTCACACACTTAGAGAAGATAAAACAAATAGATGGAAACCTGATATGTCTATTCAAATGGCAACTGGAGTTCGAACGAAAAAGTATAATAAATTTAACGATGATACTTGTAACTCAATTCAGCAAATCGAAATACAAAGAACTTCTGATTTTTTCGAAGATACCATAGTTAAAATTGATGGTAGAAAATTAATTGAAGATGAAGTTCAACAATTAGCTTGGAATGATGGTTTTTCAAATCTCGTAGAGTTTTATCTTTGGTTTAGTGAGGGATTTGAAGGTAAAATTATCCATTGGACTGATAAGCGTTATTGAAATTAATTATTAAGTTTACAATTAAAACAATATAAATATGAAAAAATCAATATTAATTTTCGTGCTATTACTTTCAAATTTTCTTTTTTCTCAAGATTCGATTCAGTTAACTTTTAAGTCTAAAGAAGAAGCTATAAAATTTACTAAAGATATAATTACAAGCTCTGAAAACGCCATAATTTACGATAAGGACACTATCTTTGATCAACGCTTTTTGATTAAATATACATCAACGGTAACAAGTTTAAAAGGTGTATTGTTTGAGTTTAAAGTTACTGGAGATTTTGGTAAAGAAATATATGTATTTAAAGTTGTAGTTGGTACGTATGAAGTATTATTTCCAGCTTGGAAAAAGTATTTTAACCCAAATGCAAATTTTGAATCTACAAAATCTCAAAATTATCAAGTTAGATCATTAAATTTCGATCATGATATATTATTTCAAAAAGATGTTGATGTATGGAAAATTGGAAATCTAAAATTATCTAAATGAATTAATAGAAATAACTATTATAACTGATAGTTATTTCTATTTTTGAATCCTAAATATTTAAGTTATGATTTTAAAAATAAATTTTCTAGGCGGTTTTTTAATTGTCTTTTTATGTTTTGGTATGATATTGTTTTTATTAAGTAATGTTTTGCGTAGCTATGAACAAAAAGGTAATAAAAGGATAGTGTCAATTATTATTATTGGAGCATTAATAGTAAGTTTTATGATATTGAAATGGATTTATGATATTGATTCAGCTCCTGTTAAAATTTAACTTACAAAACCTATCAACATCGTAAAATTTAAAACTTTTTTACGTTCATCTTTAAATCATTACATAAAAATAATATCTTTGCAATACAACAATAGTTTATATGCGAGGACAACAATCACTATTTTCTAATCTATTTGTAGCAACTTTAGAAAAAGGAAGTGATAAACAACGACCTCGAAACTACTACCAACCCGAACGAAACGAAGCCTTAGTACACAGATACTATTTTCATGCAGAAATGAATCGTTTGCGTTACGACGATTGCATCGCTCAATTAGAAAAAGAATTTCACATTACTTCTCCTCGTATCATTTCAGTATTAACTCAATCTCATGGAATGATTGAAAGCGTTATCAATTCAAAGCCAACGTTGAAAGAATTGGAGAACAAATTTCCGTGGTACTCTTGGCGTGTTTTGAAACGTGCTTAAGTATTTATCACAAAGGAAACAGGACTAACCGCAACTAGAACAGGCTCAGCTGAATTATCAAAATAACTAAATTCAAACGTTAACGTCATTACTTTTAGTTGATTGTATCTCTTCATAAATTCACTAGAAACACGAGACATTTTAGAAGTCAATTGAATTGGATCTACATATAAAGCTTTTCCTTGAAATAATAGATATATCTTTTGAGTTAACTCCATTACGGCATTAGGTTCATCTTTCAGATTGAATACAACACAATGAAGTTTTATTCGCATTGTAGCAACTTGTAATCCATTGCTTCCATCCTGCCAATTTTGAGGGTCTAATATTTCAAAATAGACAGCTGGATAACTTTCAGCTTTTTGCTTTTCAGTATTTACATATTGTTGATTGAACCAATCAAATGATTTTACTTCAGGTAAACCATTTGTAATTACAGTTCCTGTCTCTTCTTTTAAATCGATGTACATATTATTTTAGTATTCGTAAAATATCTCTTGTAATTTCTTTTTCTAATTTAGCTTTCAATACAGCAGATTTACCCATAAATTGACGCTTAGGCATTTTAGACCCTAATTTACCAAATACTTTCATTGCTCCTCCTTCGTTGTGTATTTGGGCGTATATCTTAGTATTAAAAACAGTTACCGACCTACTTGACTTTCTAACTTCGAATGCATTTAATAATTCTTGTGTTTCTCCAGATAAAATAGGTCGCTTAGTTGCGGCATCAGAATAATTTGTGGTACCACCTTCTTTCTTTCGATTTTGTCCTGGTCTACTTGCTGTAGATTTATACTTGAATCCATACCAAGGACTTGCTGAATCGGTTCGTTTAACTTCTTTCCATTTTTCCAATGAAGTATCAGTAAATCCTTCTTTTTGAAATGAATCTTTAAAATGGTTAACCGCTTCAATACCTATAACATCCAATGCATCATTCTCTAGATACTGTTGCACTCGATCTAATTTTTGAATAATATTTTGAAAGTGTTTCATTTTATGTTATATTTGTTATACTAAACGATTGGTTAAACATTGTTTAAAAGACATTTAAGACGATACGCAGCAATGCTAAGTGTCACCCTGAAAGAGAGAGTTGCTTCATAGTAGTTCTCTCTTTATCGTTCGGATAATATCGTTTGTATTTAATAGTTTATGATTATCTAGTTTTAGTATCTTTTCTCCATTTTTCAAGAGTATAAAAGGTAACTTATTTCTATAATCAGTCATCTTACTATTTAATTGATTCGCTACATCATTAACATTTTCTGCAGTTAATTTTTTATTAAAATCATATCCTAAAAAGCATTTTTTATCACTCCCTAATTGCTTTCCTATTCCTAACTTTCTGAAACCTCTACTTACATAGCTTTTAATATTTTCGCCTTTAAATTCGGTTCTATCGCCTCTTATTTTTAATCCAAAGTATTCAGGATTTTTAACCTTCTTTTCTGTTGAATGAGCATTAATGGTAAAATCAGATTTAAGTTTTTTGATAAACGGAACGATGTAATCAATATTTTTAATGACATCTGATTGATCAGCCAGCGAAGAAATTGAAAGATTGTTTTTTCCTACTTTAATGTTTAATAACTCAACATTACCTTCTTTTAAAGTCGGTAATTGTTTTTTTATTGAATCCTTTTCAATCTTTGAAGAGTTCACAACATAAGGATGAGAAGCAGAAAATATAGTACCTGATTTTCCACTATTTCCAGCAATACCAGGAATAGGTTCTAAAGGTTCAATTCCATCATTATTTGTGACATCATCTCGTGTTTGTTTTGTTCCACATTTACACTCCCAATCACCAGGGGGCATGATAGTATCCCATATAGGATCATCAATTGAAAAAATTAAATTGTAATACTTCATGTGAGCACGTCGTTGATGTGCCGACCGAGATGGTATGTACTGAAGGTTTGGATATAAATCCTTTTTAGATTCATATTCTTGCCATTGCTTTGCACTTCTAGCTTGGCGTGTTGCTAGGTCGAATTCAGCTGATAACCATTGTTGATTGTATTTAGAATCGACCTTTAAAGCTTCGGTTCTAAACTGATCAAAGGAACGTTGTTTATTATTCTCATCAACCAAAAGTGAATGAATTTCTTTTTGTTGCGTATGACTTTTGAATGCAGAAAAAACAGCAGCGTTTTCTTTCAGTTGAAGTACCATTTTTGGATCATTAGAGTCATAACCTATTTTACCATAACCACCATCTATTCCACTTGAAATTGTTGAATATGTTGCATCGTATAACTCCTTTGGAATTGTACCTTCTTTTAATTTACCATCAAAGATGTTTTTAATTACTTGGTCAATATCTTTTTTTGAGATAAATGCTGCTGCAGTAATTTCTAAGTTTTCTTTACCAAGTAAATTAGTATATAAATCCGTAAGTTTCGCCCCAATTGAATTGAGGCTTAATCGAAAAAATTGCTTTGTGCTTTTGGCTGAGTAGTTGTTTTTGATGGTTGAACTACTATTTCATCTAAAGGAATTCCAAATTCGTCCTGTACCCATTCTAATTTTGGTTTATAACCTGCTCCGGTTAATCCTACTACTATTTCTAATAAGCTTTTTAAATCCTTTGGCTTTTTAAAATCAAAGCGTAAACCGTCAAATGGATAACCTAGTAATACTAATTTTGGAATACCGTATTGTTTCATCCAGTTTTCAAACCAAATCATATCAGCTAAAGTAACTAAGTTACTTATTTCAGAGCCAACCTCTTCTTTAGAACGAGAGCCTCCTTGTGATGCTTCTCCAATAACAGCTCCATTAAGTATCTTAGAAATCTTAGCAGAGCAAACAGTCATTAAACGTTCATATACTGTACCGTCTGATTTACCAGCTTCAATAAATTGAATTTCTTCATCTTTATCAATTACAGCATAAGAAGCTGTTGCCATGCTAATCAACATGTCTTCCATTCTGTTTAAAGAAGTAACGTCTTTAGATTGTGTTTTACCAACACGTAAAGGCATAGCAAAAAGCTCACAAAATTCACTCCAAGCAGAAAGTGCAAATCTTTGAAATAATATGTAAGGAGCACAGATATTTAGTAAGCCTAAATCGTTTGTTTCTCCAACTTCGATTAACCATTGATTAATTGCTGGATCAGTTCGGTATAAAATTCCCTTTTCGTCTCCTACTTTTGTGGTAATTATACCTTTCTCAGGCAAAACATGTTTACGATATACAAGTTCTAAATTGCTTATCAAACCTGTACTGTCAATGTCTTTAATTTCAATCAAAGAATGTCCCCACAATTTAGATTCTAAAGCAAGATTAAGCAATTGATTAAACCACATACTTCGAAGCATATTGGTTGCCTCTTCATTAGGTTTATTATTTACATCTAATAAATGAAAGTCAGTAGCAATAAAGCGTAATTTTCGCTTAGTTTCCCATTCTGCAAATACATCCCCATCTAAAACTAATTCTTCAAATAAACTATAAAGAAGTGTTCTTTTTGGATTTTCTGCATTTCCTGCTTGATTATTAGCTGCAGTCCAATCAGCTATCTTTTTTCTTCCTCTCGCTTTGTTTGAACGGATTAGTTGAGATACAACTCTATCAGGACGTTCAACAACTTCAGTTGTTGATTTACTGTTGTAACCTATTTGTTTCTTTGCCATAATTAAAAATATCTTTCTTCTTTTTCACTTGTAGAGCCATATCTTAATGGCGTGGTTGGATCGGTTGTTTTTGCTGGAAGCATTGGAGCAATGAATCCATCTGCTGTTTTTTCTAGCCAACCTAATGCGTTCTTTTGACGTGTTTCTCTCAATGTTGGAATATTATCAGGCATTATTGAAGCATGAGCATCATACAACAGAAGATCAACCATTGTTTTAGTAATGATTGGAATTTTAGCCAATGGATCAAAACATTTTTCTAAATCGTAACGAATGTTTAAATATCCAGCCATTTCACCCATTACATTGGCTTCTATTAAATCTAAATCAACTCCTGTTCCAACGGTCAACTCATCTAGTTCCTCTTGACGTATTACCGTTAATATGTCTGCTGTTGTTAAATATATCATGTCTTAAAATTTACGTGATTCTCTTTTGTTAAAACGAGCCTTTGTTTGTAATGAAGCTTTGAAAGAATCCAAATAATCAAAAGCATACTTGTCCGCATCAGGAGCATCATCATGTGTTTTATATCCTGGTTCAATTCCTTTCAATTGTTCCAAGCCTACTTGTGTGTCATTGTGCGCTTTTAATTTATTGTTGTAGTAAATCTTACCTTGCTCGTATTGCGGCAACATCTCAATCATACGATCATATTTATTGGTTTTAGAGCTGTCTATTTTAATAAGATTCAAGTTTATTTCTTGCTCGTCTTGTACCTCTTGAATCGTTTCTGTTACCGAATCATTCCAAAATTGAGATTCAAAACCAATTTGAATAGAAATTCCTATTGGTAAGTTCTTTTGAAAGTCTGCAATCCATTGAACAGCAACTTTTAATTTAGATTGCTTTACGAAACAGTCAATCAAATATTTCTTACCGTCATGCAGTCCCCAGATACGAATGGCATTGTAATCGCTTTTTGAATTTCCGCCATAAGCAACATCCCACCGTCCTGTAAAGGCGGTAAATGTTTTCAACCTTGGCAAATCTGCCCATTGAATCATTTTATCTGTGAATAGTTTACCTTCCGTGTGCGGTTGGTGGTTGTATTCAGCCATTGCATTGATTGTTCCAATTTCCAATTCTACCTCACGCCAAAATTGGGCTGTATATTTCTGGTACCATGTTGGTGCATACGTTACGGGATCATATCCATTTACTTGGTCAACATCCCAGTATTTATTCTCTTCTACAATTTTAGAGAAGATCATTCGAGGTGCGAAGTGATTTTGACAAATTAAAACACGTCTATTCTTATTGTCCATAGCAGGGATTACACCTGTTAAAAACCACTTAGAATATTCATCTTGTCTTTTCGGATTTTTAAGTGTTTCCTTTGTTTCCCAGTCATCGGCTGCAATATAATCAGGTCTATCAGCAACAACACGAATACCACGTGGGTCTTGTCCCATACCAATGGCTTTTGCTTTAAAACCTGAAACAGTTGTGAAAAATCCACTTTCCCAACTACCAGTTACTTTTTGAGCTCCAAAATCGTGAATGAGCAGTTTGTTGTGTTCGAATTCTGCTTGTAAATCTCCAAGTAATGTTGTTGCTTTTGTTTCATTTTGACCAACTACTAAGATGAATTTTATATCATCATTAATCCATAACCAAAGCGGAAGCAATACAATTGCTACAACTGATTTAGCATGTCCACGAGCCCATTTTAACCAACCTTTGTATTTTCCATTTCTTCGAACTTTACGAGCGAGTTTAATGTGAAATTCAGGAGTTTCAGCATCAGAATAATGTTTAAAATACGTTTCTACAAAGCGTTTAAAATCCTTTTTAGCTTTGTTTACACGATCTAATTGTCCGTTTTTTGTTTCGAATGGATTAATCTCATTTGATTCACTGATTGTGGAGCACAATAATGAATACCGTTTTAATGCATCTTTATCTTTATTGATGAAAGCAGCCATTTATTTACGTTTTGAAATGTGAGAAATAAAAGCCTGAGATAATTCAGCAAATCGGGTTAAATCGGCTGGACTTGTATGAGAAGTGAATTCGATAAACTCCTCGAAAACTTCTACATACTTATAAATTGGTTGGTGTGAGAAATGTTCTATTTCCTTTCTTATGACACCTTTTGCATCGCTCAACTCCTTGGTAGGCACACCTTTAAAATCAAGTTCAATTTTTTGATTAATGGCTCTTAATTGATTGTATGAATCCTGTAGTAATTGAGCACGAGTAATTGTTTGAGAGTTTTTTAAATCTTCCCATTCATCCAGTTCAATCCAGTTGCGTAATGTCTTTTCAGTAACATTAACCTGCAGCGCAATTTCCTTTCTAGTCATCGTTGATTTAACGAATAGACCTTTGGCTAAAATCTTCTTTTCGGCATTCTTCATACTTCAAATGTCGCACCTATATAGGCTAAAAAAAAACAAACATTTTAATACGGTAAATTCTCAAAACCATTATGTTACAGTTTTGTATTCGTTGTGTTTTCTTAATTTTTTAACTCCAAAAAAGCCCCTAATCTTTGTAATCACGAAAGACGAATTAAGTCGAACATTTAAAACGAAAATATGTTTTTACAAGCGGAAGGAAATGAAGTAAAATTATACGGTACAATTTGGTCGGGTGACGGTCAGTATATTGTAAATGAACTTGCTCCAATCCTTAAAAAGAATACGGATGTAACTGTAAGACTTCATACACCAGGAGGATCTGTTTTTGATGGAAATTTAATTTTTAACGCTTTAGCTCAATCAAAATCAAACATTCATATTGTAATAGATGGTTTAGCAGCTTCAATGGGTTCAATCTTAATGTTGGCAGGAAAGAAAGTATCAATTGCAGAAAACGCCTTTATAATGATTCACGCACCAAGTGGAGGAGCACAAGGCGGAGCGAAAGACTTTACAAACATTGCTAAATTATTGACTTCCCTAGAAAGTAACTTCATAAAAAAATATGTTGCGAAAACAGGTAAAACACAAGAAGAGATATCTGCTTGGATGCAAGGTGATAATTGGTTTTCTGCAGATGAAGCATTATCTGCAGGTTTAGTAGATGAAATTATTGATCCCGTAATTGAAAATTTAGACATCACTGCCTACACGGAATTTAATATGGTTGCACTTGCAAAAGCATTTGAGCCTTATGATGTAAAAGCAGAGGAAACAACTCCTCAATCCAAAAAAGTAACAATTTCTAAAACAAATACAAAAATGAAACTAAACGCCAAAAGTTTAGAAGTTCTTGGTGTGTCAGCTGATGCAACAGAGGAACAGATCAATGCTGCTATTGAAGCTAGTCATCTAAAAACAAGAGATGCTGAAGCTAAATTAGAAAAGCATAGAAATGATCAAGTAGAAGCATTGGTTTCTACAGCGGTTGCTGAAGGAAAAATTCTTGCATCCGAAAAAGATGAATACAAAGAATTAGCAGTTGCAAATTTTGAATTAGCATCTAAAACACTTGCTAAATTGTCTCCAAAGAAAAGTGTTATAGCTTCTTTATCAACAGAAGGTAGACAATCAACTGAGATAACAGGACGTGAAAAATGGACTTTTCAAGAATGGTCTAAACAAGACACGAAAGGTTTGTTGGAAATGAAAGCAAACGAGCCTGATGCTTACAAGGAATTGTGCGATAAGTCAGGAGTCAATTTTTAGTAAATAATCAATAAAGTTTAATAAAATGAAAAATTTAAAAGGAAAATTCTACGCAGTATTTGCAATTGCAATGTTAACTGTAGTAGTAACAGCAATGACAGGATTCAATTTCTTGGCAACTGGAGGAGTATTAACGGCTTTGTCATTTCTTCCGAGTGGAGAAGTAGGAGTTGCATTAATAGGGTTAAATAAAGAAATTTGGACGACCGATTTAATGGAAGGATTCTACGAAGACGACTCTTTCTTATCTGAAATGGTAGATATGTCTGCATTTGTTATGAATGATATTATCAACTTGGCAGAGGCAGGTGTTAATCCTGATGTTTTAGTGAATAATACTACTTATCCTATTCCATTTGCACAGCGTTCTGACGTTCCTTTAGCTTTGACTTTAGATACTTATGACACCGAGAATACTGAGATAAAGTCTATTGAAACCGCAGAATTATCTTATGATAAAAGAACTTCAGTAATTAATGGACATAAACAATCTCTTAGAGATGTATTTAAGGAAAAAGCAGTCCACAATATAGCACCGACTACAGATACTATATTAACACCAATTGTATTGGCTACAGGTGGAGATAATGGTGACGGCTTAAAAAGATTAACCTTTAAGGATGTTATTTCATTAAGAACACGTTTTAATAAAGCTAAAATACCTGCACAAGGTAGAATTTTAATCTTGTCATCACAACATGAAGAAGATTTATCCATCGAGAATGTGACTTTATATAACCAAGTGACGGACAAAGGGGTGATGTATGGCTTTAAACTTTACTTCTTGTCTGATGATTCAATGCCGAAATACAATAAAACTACAGGGGTTAAAAAAGCATACGGAGCAGCTGCTGCGCCTTCAACTGATTCAAGTGCATCGGTAGCATTTTATAATAAAGAGGTTATGAAAGCGCAAGGATCTGTTGACATGTTCTCAAGAGAAAAAGATCCTGAATTACGTAGCGATATGATTGGTTTCCAAATGAGAGGTTTATCAATTCCAATTAGAAATAAAGGTATTGCTTCTATTTACTCTCCAGCAGTCTAATATTATAAGATGGAGCATTGCTCCATCTTTACCAACTAAAAAACGATAAAAACGCACCAAGCATGAAACTCGCAGATTCAATTATACAAGTAGCTCAATCACAATTAGGAGTGCAAGAAATGCCAAAAGGCAGTAACGCAGGTCCACAGGTAGAAATCTATCTCAAGAGCGTAGGATTAGGAAAAGGTTTTGCTTGGTGCATGTCGTTTGTTTATTGGGTAGTCAAAGAATCGTGTGCAAAAACAGCTCATCCAAACTTACTCTTAAAAACAGGAGGAGTAATGGCACAATGGAATAAGTGTATTAATCTTCGAGTAATCAAACCGCAAGAAGGAGACATATTCATTATGGATTTTGGAAAAGGAACAGGACATACTGGAATTGTCACAAAAGTACTTCCTAATGGAAACATTGAAACAATTGAAGGAAATACAAACGATGACGGTTCTAGAGAAGGATATGAAGTTTGTAAAAGAATCAGAAAAATTTCGACCTGTAAAGGGTTTTTAAGAGTGGATATCTAATGGAAAATCTTTTTATATACGTAATAGGACCAGCTGTAACAATTCTTTTAACATGGTTAACAGCTATGAGGAAATACAGAGCTGAAACCAAAACAGACGAACTGGCAAATGTTACTGAAGCAATTAAAATTTGGCGTGAACTCGCTGAATCGTTCGAATCGAAATTAGCGGAAAAAGAATCGGCATTCAAAGAGTTAAAATCACAATTAGAATTCATTACTAAGCAGAATGGAGAAATGATTGAGAAGATGACGGCACTCGAAAAAGATTACAACAAGCTTCAAAAAAATTACAACGATCTCAAAAACTCATTAAAATAATGAAAACGCTTTTTTTCATAGTAGCCGTTGTTTGTGTAACACTTTCGAGTTGTAGGACTGTCAAAGATAAGTCCTCAACTTTGGAGGTGCAGCATATCAAAGATTCGGTAAACATTATTCATTCTCAAATTATTGATACGATTCACGTTCCAACTCAAAAGATAAACGGATCTATTCCAGTTAGTGTTTTGAAACAATTAGGAGAGTATTCAATTAATAAAAATGGACTTACCACACGAGTGGTTTATGTTCACGATACATTGGAGATTGAAACCACAAAAGATTCAACAATGATCTTTACGATTAGAGAACTGTTCAAAGAATACTCCTCAAAATCCAATTATCAAAACAAAGCAATTCACCAGGATAAATTCACCAAAATTGAACGATCTAAAAATAAATTCCGAGCTCCTTTTTGGGTGTATTTAACCCTGTCATTAGCATTATTTATCACAATTTACTTAATTATTAAAAAGGTCATACCATGAGTAAAATAGCATACAACGAAGCAGATGTTAAACATGTGTTTAGTATCAATCCAACAATTGATCATGTATTTGTAACTGCAGACGATCATATTTTCATTCCAAAATCAATAGGTTTTTGTAAATCTCATTGCAAATTAAACAATATCGAATCACAAAAAGTGTATCGGTATGAAGTTGAAGAGGAGTTGGAACAGGAAGCTTCAAAAGAAAATACTCCAGCAACTTCTACTGAAGAAAAACCTTTAGAAGAATTATCATTGGCAGAATTAAAATTGATTGCACAAAAATTTGACCCTCGTTTTACAACGACTAAAAAGGTAGATGCAATTGCTTTTATCAATTCAGCAAAAGGAACGGTTGAGCCAAAAAAATCAGAAGATTTAGACCAAGAGCTTGATCCAGTTAAAACTCCAGTAGATTCTACTGAAAATACAGAAGAATAATGTTAAACGATGTAGTAATAACCAAAGTAAGTGGCGGTTTAGGTCGTACAACTTCTTCTACTGACATGATCAGTGGATTGGTAGCTAGTGCTGTAGATGTAATAGGTGGAATGCAACTTGGAACAGTCTATAAATTTCAACGCGTCGATGATGCAATTGCTATTGGAATAGATGAAGCATACGACACAACGAATGTAATTCTAGTTTATGAGCACATTAAAGAGTTTTTTAGAATCAATCCAAACGGTGTTCTTTGGTTTATGGCTGTCGCTAAAACAATATTATTCAAGGATATTGTTGATCCGACAAATGCTTCAGGTGCAAAGAAGTTATTAATTGCTTCAGGAGGAGATATTAATCAATTAGCAGTTGCTTATAACCCAACTGTTCCAGTTACTACAGACGCTGCTTTACTATTAGCAATTGCTAAAGCGCAGTTATTGGTAGCTGCTGAATTTGATTTACATCGTCCAGTACATATTCTTTTGGAAGGTGCTGGGTTTGACTCTGCAGATATAACTGATTTACATACTTTATCTGCTCCTGGTGTTTCTGTAATGATTGGTCAAAATAAAACAATAGCTGCTTCAAACTCAATATTTGAAAGATATGGAGCAGTTGGTACATTATTAGGTGCCGTCTCTTTAGCTGCGGTACATGAAGATGTCGCTTGGGTAAGAAAGTTTCCTTTATTAGGGGATAATCTTCTTGATTTCTCAATCATGAATGTTGATTCTTTGACTTTATCTGAATCATTGAAAAACGATATTAATACTGCAGGTTATATTTTCTTTAACCGTCCAGCTCGTAAAACGAATATCTACTTTAATGATTCACACACATGTGCTGAAGTAACTAGTGATTTTCTATTTATTGAAAATAATCGTACAATCAATAAAGCAACACGCTTGATTTATGATGCCTTATTACCTGATTTGAATTCACCAGTTTATGTGGACTCAGTAACAGGGAAACTTTCTCCAGTAGTTGTTAAAGCTATGGAAGCAATTGGAAATAGAGCGATCAATGAAGGTATGCAAAAGGCTGGTGAATTATCAGGCTTCACATTTGAAATTGATGAATCACAAAATATTCTTTCAACCTCTGAATTGGCGTGTGAACTTTCAATTACACCGACAGGAACAGCTAGAAAGATTTCTGTTAAAATAGGATTTACAAACCCTTTTAATTCTTAAATAAAATGAATCAAGATTTACAACCAATGATTAATGGAGTGAGACACTCTTGGTCATCAGTTCGAATTAACATGTTGGGTAGAACCATTACAGGAGTAGCATCGATTGATTATGATGACACTTTGAATATTGAAAACCTATACGGAGCTGGAAACATGGTTTCACACCGTGGAAATGGAAACTACGAAGCTGCATCGGCTCTTGAATTATTTCAATTTGAAGTTGTTGGAATTCAATTAGCTACTGCGGGACAAAGAATTCAGTCTATTCCTCCATTTGAAATAGTAGTTTGTTACCTACCTGAGGGACAAGATGTACTTGTAACAGATATTATTAGAAATGTACAATTCAAGAAAAACGCTCGAAGCCTTAAACAAGGTGATACAATGAGTAAAGTGCCTATGGATTTAATTGTATCAGATATTAAGTGGCATGGTCAAACTGCAGTTTAAGCAATAAATAGAAATAATATAAAACACGTAGAGATTGGTTTTTCTACGTGTTTCAAACAACAACAACAACAACAACAACAACAACAACAACAACAACAACAACAACAACAACAACAACAATGAAAATACAAACA
>OBEQ012267965.1_pt1 | contig 17623 bp, 16 predicted proteins | sample 1670901 | NCBI WGS metagenome assembly OBEQ01 (sample SAMEA104232315, study PRJEB22302) | groundwater metagenome | biome: forest; feature: aquifer; material: groundwater | place: USA | collected 2011-08-07 | depth 5.4 m
GCAAGAAGCGCAGTGCATGCCTTTAATCGTAAATGTAAGTTTTTGCATATTATTCTATTACCTTAATGTTACCACGGTACATTCCCATCGAGCACATAAACGGGATGTCGCCAACCTTTTCTGGCGTAAACTCAAAAACATTTTCACCTTCTTTGAGTAACCCCCTAATGCCGAGCGACGGGGCAATAAGTGACGCAGCACAGGAGTACGGGAAGTTGGCATTGATAATCCATCTGACCGGAATTCCCTTCTTCACCATAAAATTATTCGGGACATATCCAGAACGCTCTTCATTCATACGCAATATCTGAATTAGCTTTCCGTTTTCTGTAATTATTTCTGCTGAAGTTGCGGAGGTTGAACCTCCGCCAATTAAATTTGACCAGTCGATCTTTGGTATGGGGATGTTGATACCGTTTTGTGCCAGCCCGTTATTGATATTAACGAGGGCGAACAGTATTACAGCCAGGCCAGCAATCTTAAAGAAGTATCTACCAAACGTACCCTTTACATATGAAGATAGCCAGCCGATGCCCACAAGCATGGGCATTGTGCCTAGTGCGAACACTCCCATGACCAGCACGCCCTGCACGAAGCTCCCCGTGCTGACGGCATATAACTGCATCGCCTGGGTGAAGCCACAAGGCAAGAAGAAGGTTGCGGCTCCGAGCAAAAATGAGCCGGTGTGAGAGTACTCTTTTCCGTCACGATGCAGTCCTAGCATTTTACTAATTTTCTTTGGCATAAATGCGATACCACCAGAAATTTTCGGGAATATGCCAATAAGTGAGAGTCCGAGTACCAGCATCACGAATCCGACCAGAACAGTAATTATCCCTAACCAGTTTTGTGACAAAGAGAATACAGAACCTAGGTAACCAATAACTCCACCAAGCAATGCGTAAGAAATTATTCTGCCAAGGTTAAAGTACAGATGCGGGCGGAAGTTCTGCAGTGGCGTAGCCGTGGGATGTGCCACAGCATGCTCTGCCGAAAGGCCCAACACAAGCCCTCCCACAAGCGCCATGCAGGATGATATCCCTGCTGTCAGTCCAATTAAAAGTATTGTCGGCAATGTGAGTTTACCCCCACTTTTTACGGCCACATCGAGTAGGCCGGTTTTAGACAATACCGCGTAAAGCAAAAGCACGATTGAGGCCGAAGCAGCCAACTCTGCATAGTCCATGCCATTGTGCGAGAATGAAGACTTGGAAGCAGAGCGTCCAAGTGAATATCCTGCAGATTTTACGGCCTTCTCGACTGCTTTCATATCGAGCTGTTCGTCTTCATGCGAGATGTGCGCAATACCCGTCTTGTGATTTACATTTACCTTTTTGATACCGGGAACATGCAAAAGCTTCTTTTCGGTCATGACCTCGCATGACTTGCAGTGCATCCCGGCAATTGAGATGTTTGTATGATTCATTACAAAGTGTTAACGAATAATTCGTCTTACTGTGCAATGATGGCGTACAATTTAGGATTCAAAATCCCGTTGCTAAATAATAACGAATATAAAAGTTGAAGTTGTGTAATACGTTCAGAAATCCAGTCGCGGATACGGTGCTTAAGAAGATATACAGAAAATGAGATTTTACGTTTGTAAAAAAGTACAAAAATAGAGAGCAGACGAAGCACAATAAGTATTTGCGCAAAGCTAAAAGTCATCTCCTTGAGAGGCGCGAGCTGAATGTGCATATTCATAGCACAGTCAACGGACATAGAATTCATCGGGCAACAAGCGCCAATGGCGAGCAGGCTAAATAGTAGGAATAGGACGAGAAACTTCTTCACGGTTCTATTCTATCATACTCGTCAAGTTTTACAGAAAGCACTCTTGAAATAGCGTCACTGCCAAGTGTTATGCCATACAGGATACCCGCATGAGCCATGGTCTCTCTATTGTGCGTGATGATGATCAGCTGAGTCTGGGATGATAGCGACTCGAGCATGTCGCCGTATTTTTTTGAGTTGGACTCGTCGAGCGCTGCGTCCGTTTCGTCTAATACTAGGAATGGTGGCGGATTTACCTGCGTTACGGCGAACAATAGCGCGATGGAAACGAGCGTCCTCTCTCCTCCCGACAGCAGATCCAATGATTTGATTTTCTTGCGTGGTAGCGAGATGTCTATTTCTAATCCTAGTTCTGGTTTATCTGGAATTATTGGTGCTAAATTCTGCTCAAGCTCATCTGCAACTTTTGCTCTCTTCATTTTTTCTGCAACTTTAAGCGATGCCGTTCCCCCACCGAATAACAGTTCAAAATATTTTGCGAACTCCTTGTTAATTTTTTCTATGCCGGACTCAAACTGCGTTTCTAGCTTCTTCTCGAGATCATTTTTTATCTGCTCAAGAGACGCTCGACTTTTTTCTAAGTCTGCAACTTCAGTACTCAAGAACAAGTCACGCTCTTTCGTCGCTTCGTACTCCTTGAGCACTTCCGGGTTTGGCCCACCGAATTCTTCGATGCGCGCACGCATACGTTCAATCTTTCGCCACAGAGTTTCGAGCTCGTCTTTGGTCAGCCCCTCCCTGCCCTCCCCCAAGGGAAGGGTTCTTGAATTCGAATTCCCGACCCCCTCTCCTTCGGAGAGGGCGGGGGTGAGGCTGAGGTTCTTCTGTATAACATACGAAATATCAGACAGTGCTTGCTTCTGCATCTTCTCGCGTTCGAGCAACTGCGAGATAAGCAGCTGTAAGATATCTATTTTTGCAACCAAACGTTCAAGCGTTATATCCTCTTCATGGAATTTCTTCTCGGCATCAAGAGACTCTTTCGCCAGTAAATCTCGCGAACTTCGCAATCTACCAATTTGCTCCCGCATCACCCTCTCCTGTGTATCTCGCTCACTAATCTCATGCCTTTGCATTTCAAGATCAAATGATAGCGCAGAAATTTCATTCTGAAGTTCTTGCTTACGCACTTCATTTTCATCTCCCGCATCATCTCCTCGGTGATATAACCCCTTAATCTCTGTAATAAGCTCGCGAACCTTCGTTTTTAAGTAAGCAATATCCGCAAAACTTTCGAGCTCGTGAAAGAGCGCGTTAGCGCGACCAACGAGCGTCGACAAATGACTTTCTGATATCTTTACAAAACTCTCGGCGGAGCTTCTAGCTGGCGTAGCAAGCGTCGTAATAGTCCTATGTTTTTCCGCAAGAATTCCCTCAAGTTTGCCAACTTCCCGCGTCAGCTCAACCTTTTCGTAATTTAGTTTAGAAAGTTCTGCTTCAGAGTCACGGATATTCTTATCAAGTTCTTGCGAAGCACGGTTCTCATTCGGCTTCCCCACATGCGCCCGCTCTCTCCTTCCCAGATCTATTTTCTCTTTATCAAGCTTATACTGTTCAAGCTCATGATGAAGTGTTCTCTTCTCTTCATCCAGTCGTAAAAAAGTATCCTTAAAATACTCACGCGCCAAAGTCTCGAGCTCCGTCCTTACCGCTTCGGTCTTCTTTATCTGCTCTACCTGTTTCTCAAGATACTTAAGATGCGGCGCAAGTTCTTTACGTAAAAGTTCTACCTGTTTTAAATTTTCTTCGGTTTTTGCTAGCTTGCGTTCGCTCTCGTCTTTTTTATACTCTATTAAAGACAGTCCCAAGGCATCCTCAATCATTTCGCGGCGTTCAGTACTTGAGGCATATAGAAGCCTATCAGCCTCGCCTTGGCTTATAATATGATGCTGTGAAGTACCGAGTCCCGCACCGGCCAAAAGCTCTACAATATCTTTAAGCCTAACTTTAGAATTGTTTAGATAGTACTCGTTAACCCCATCGCGATACACATGCCGCGCGATAGTGACTTCGTCAAAATCTATATTTAAAAACCTGGAAGTGTTGTTTAAAGTAATAGCAACAGATGCATGTTGCAGTCGTTGCGCAGTCTGTGAACCGTGAAAGATGAAATCCTCACCCTTCTTCGCACGCATGCCCTTGGCCGATTGGTCACCGAGTACCCAGCGAAAGGCCTCAACTACATTACTCTTGCCACTACCGTTAGGCCCCACCACAGCAGTCACCGGTGAGCTAAACACAAAACTAGTCTTCTTCGCAAAAGACTTAAAACCAGCTATATCGAGCTGTTTGAGGTACATAGAAACATTTTACCATGTATGTGCGTTATCAACTGTGGACAAGATGAGCCCGTATGCTATAGTCAAAATCATGAAAAAGAAAATCAGAGTTGGGGTACTTTTTGGGGGTAAGTCGGCTGAGCATGAAGTTTCTTTACAATCTGCGCGGAATGTTATAAATGCATTGGATACAAATAAGCATCAGATTACAGAAATACTGATCGATAAGAGTGGAACCTGGCCTATTGATAATAGTTCTAAAAATCTAAGGGAAAGCTTCGATGTGATCTTCCCGGTCCTGCACGGGCCTTTTGGGGAGGATGGGAGTATTCAGGGCTTACTCAAGGTTGCAAACGTTCCATTTGTCGGGGCAGGAGTACTCGGCTCTGCTGTCGGCATGGACAAGGAGATTATGAAAAGAATTTTACGCGACTCTGGTTTACCTATTGGGAAATTTGTTACTGTTCGGAGTCACGAAGAAATTACTTTTGTACAAGCGAAAAAACAGCTTGGCTTACCAATGTTTGTGAAGCCTGCAAATATGGGTTCGTCGGTCGGCGTGAGTAAGATAAAAAATGAAAAAGAGTTTAAGGCCGCACTTGTCGAAGCATTTAAGTACGATACCAAAGTTCTCATTGAAGAAATGATTGTGGGACGCGAGATAGAATGCTCGGTACTCGGCAATGAGCACCCGATAGCATCAGTCCCCGGCGAAGTTATTCCACACCATGAGTTTTATTCTTACGATGCAAAATATATAGATGAAAACGGGGCAGGACTCGAAGTGCCAGCGAAACTCCCTAAGAATTTAATCAAGAAAGTTCAAGAGTATGCAGTCAAAACTTTTCTAGCATTAAACTGTGAGGGCCTCGGCAGAGTAGACATGTTTCTCAAAAAAGATGGGAGTATCTTTATTAACGAAATCAACACCATCCCGGGCTTTACGAAAATAAGCATGTACCCCAAACTCTGGGCTGCATCCGGCATGCCCCAGCCGAAGTTACTTGATAATCTCATCAAACTAGCAGTTGAGAGATTCAAGCGGGATCAGAAGTTACGGACCTCCAAATAATTTTGCTTTGGGGTGGGAAGTGTTAATATGACCAGAATTGCGAAAGGAGGTGAACTATCAAACGCAAGACTCGGGCAAACCAGCCCACCAACCCGATGGCAGTGTTTTTGGCTGCCCAAGCCCAGTATCAGGATGGCATGATTAAGGCCTATCGGCGTCTCTCGGAGATGTGGACAGAAGGCCGGGCGGGGAGAATCGACATGCTGATAAAGGCTGTCGGAGCACTCTCGCCTCGCAGGCGATCCTGATTCACCTTCTTCGATGGTCGTCCTCGCGGCGACCATCTTTTTTTTCAAGCCAATATTTAAATACACAAGACCGCCTTGTGTGCTACCAGCCGAGTTTCTCGAGTGCACTGCGTGCCGCATCCTGCTCCGCTTCTTGCTTTGAGGGGCCTTTACCTTTGCAGATTAGGTCGGGACCGAGAAAAACTCCTACGGTAAATACTTTATCGTGGTCGGGGCCTTCTTCACCTGTCACTTCGTAACGCGGGGTTACATTTCTCTTTTCTTGGGACTGTTCTTGTAGGCTACTCTTGGCATCGCGCCACAATTTTTTCCTTACAATTTCGTCAGTCTTTGGGATTAACGTGCGGCCAATAAAATCTCTGGCTACGTTATAGCCTTGGTCGAGATATATAGCACCGATGATTGCCTCGTAGGCGTTTGCAAGTATTGACTGCCTCGCGCGGCCGGTGTCTTTCGCCTCGCCTTTGGACATGAGGAGGTACTTTTGCACGTCAAGCGTACCGGCGATTTGTGAAATGCTCACGGTGTTTACCAATGCCGCTCTATATGCCGTCAACTCCCCTTCCCACACCTTTGGATATTTTGTGTATAAAAATTCTGTGACAACGAGTTCTAGCACCGCGTCACCCAAAAATTCTAGCCGTTCATTGTGCGAGAGCTGAAAGGCTGGATTCTCGTTTAAATATGACCGGTGCGTGAGCGCCTGCTGCAGGTACTCGCGTTTTATAAAGCAAACTCCGATGTTTTTTTCAAATTGTTCTAACATATTGTCTGTCTTTAAGGTTCAACCTTTTACTTGCCTAAGGTTGAACCTTGGCCAGTGTTAATTAATTATTTAGCTACTTGCGTAATTGCTTTGGTAATAATCGGAATCAGGTCGTCGTAGATTTTAAGATGGACTACTTCGTGAACTTGGAACCAACGTGCGTCGTCGAGGCCAGTTGAGTTATGCTCCAATTCATGGCGACCGTCTGCCTTGAGTAAGAAATACGAAACCTGTCTACGCACTTTGCCAACCCTCTCATCATTCGCAATGTACTCGTTGGCGCCGAGTTCCGACTCTACGGTTGTATCGAGGCCGAGCTCTTCTTTGATCTCTCGCATGGCTCCGGCTGCGGGCTCTTCGTCCGTTTCAATATGGCCCTTTGATAGGGTCCAGAAGCCGAAAATGTCATGCACTAAAGCTAGATAAATCTCGTGATCTTCAACACAGTAGACTACGCCGCCAGCAACCTTCTCGATATTCATTGCGCTCAATACTTCGGGCGCATAATCCTGCGCTTTGTTGCGCGAACCTTTTTGCTTTTTCTTGGGCTTTTCGTTTTTACCCGGCTCGCCCATTTCTTTATATACCGTGCCGAGTACGCCGTTTACAAATCTGCCCGAAGATTCGCCGCCGAACGTCTTTGCAAGTTCTATAGACTCGTTGATGGCAACCTTGGCAGGTACTTCGCCTTTTTCTGCAAACAAAAGTTCATACAGGCCGATGCGCAAAATATTGCGATCAACCATTGATATTTTATCAAGTGGCCATTCGGGGGCGGCTTTTACGATAAGCTGGTCGAGCGCCGTGCGCTTACCAGCAACTCCTTGGGCGAGAGCGTCAACGAAGTCACGGTCTGTTAAACCGGGCCCAAACTCTTCTACGTTTTTATCTAAAATATGCGTGAGATTAGCCAGAGGCTGACTACGAAAGTCGAGCTCAAAGAGTGATTGTAAAACAATGCTTCTGGAAAGGTGCCTATTGGCCATGTCGGACTACATTGTATCTAAGGTTCAACCTTAAGCAAGTAAAAGGTTGAACCTTTCTGTGGAAAACTTATTTCTGTTTATTTGCCTCTGCCTTGCGTTTCTTTTTGTCTTCGGTTTTCTTCGTCTTCTTTAAGACATCGATGACTTCTCGGCCATTGTAAGAGCCACACGCCATACACAAGGTGTGTGAGCGTACAGGAGCTTTGCACTTGGGGCAAACGCTCATAGGCGTCTCGGTCAAAGCGTGATGGGATCGTCTATTGTCGCGGTGTGCCCGCGTATGTCGCATGTGTACTACCATTGCTAAACTATAACTTATTTTGCGCAAAAACGCAAATTCGTCATTCAGCCCCTCCCCGTCCCTCCCCCAAGGAGAGGGAGTTAGAATCCGAATCCGACACCGAGTGTCTTAGGGAACCCGACACTCGGTGTCTAAAGTATTTGTATTTAATCACTGAGACACGGCGTGTCTCAGTTTAAGAAATCACCACAAATGCCTGCTCCCCTGCGTTTTCACACAGGGGAGCAACGGCAGCCTTGATCGGGTTTCCGGCCGGGATGAGTCCGAACAAGGAAACCGCTGACGAGATAAGGCGCAGATGGAGCGAAGTGCTGTACCAATCGCCCTTTAGATACCCAGCGGCAGACTCGGTACCGTCGAAGCGCATGTACTCAACGCGCTTCTCATTGGTTCCTTCTTCGGTGAATTCTACCTCTGCAACATACCTGTTTCTGGGATCCATCTAGGTCTCCTTGGATTTTCATCCGGTCACCAACTTTGTACAAAAGTAGTCTACATCATTTTTAAGAGAAGTAAATACCACCACAAAAAAATAAAATGCTAGACTAAGACACTCGGTGTCAAACTCCCAGATACCGAGTGTCAAATACAAAAATTCAAAATCATGAAGCCTTTCGTCCATCTTCACACACATTCGCATTACTCATTACTCGATGGGCTTTCCAAGACCGAGGAGCTTATTAAGCTTGCCAAGGAGTATGAGATGCCCGCTTTGGCGGTTACCGACCACGGCAATATGTACGGTGCTATTGAGTTCTATCAGTATTGCAAGAAAAAGGATTTGAAGCCGATATTCGGGCTCGAGGCATATGTGGCCAACCGTACACGCTTTGACAAAACACCGGGTGTTGATAACAAGCGGTATCACTTGACCTTGCTCGCCGAGAATTATACGGGATATAAAAACTTGATGAAATTGGTGACAAAGTCTTCACTCGAAGGGTACTACTACAAACCACGAGTTGATAAAGAGTTACTGAAAGAATGCGCAGAAGGAATTATTTGTTTGTCTGGTTGCCTTGGTGGTGAGCTCGGACGTGCGATACAGACAGATGATGAGGCCGAAGCTTATCGTGTGATAGAGGAATACAAAAATATCTTCGGCACGGGGAACTACTTTTTAGAAATCCAAGCGCACGACAGTATTGCGGACGTAAAGAAGATGCGTGAGTTCCTGATCACTGCATCCAAGCGTACCGGCATTCCGCTTGTCGCAACGCAGGATTCACACTACTTACATGCTGATGGTAAACATGCGCACGAGACCTTGCTCGCAATCAATACCGACGGAGTGACCACCGATGCAAACAGATACTCCTTCGGCGAAATGGATGCATCATTTCTTAATGGCGACCAGATGTGGGAATTTTTTAAGGAAATTCCTGAAGCGTTTGATAATACCTTAAAAATTGCCGAGCGCTGTAATGTTGAACTCACGTTAGGCAAATTTATCTTTCCCAACTTCCCTCTTCCGGAAGGGAAAAATGGTGATGACTTTCTGCGAGAAAAAACTCTGGCAGGAATTGAACGTCGGGGACTTACCGGCCGAGCTGACGTTTTAGAAAGACTGGAATATGAACTGGGGATTATTAAGATGAAGGGCTACGCCACCTACTTCCATGTGGTAGAGGACCTCATACGTTTTGCCAGCGAACGCGGAATTTATACAAATATTAGAGGCTCGGTGGCAGGTTCGATGACGACATATCTTTTGGGCATTACAAAAATTGACCCATTAGAGTATAAAATCCCGTTTGAAAGATTTTTGAATCCTGAACGACCTTCGGCGCCGGATATCGACATGGACTTTGCCGATAATAGGCGCGAAGAGGTACTCGACTATACGAAAGAAAAGTACGGCGTTGACCATGTGGCACAAGTTGGCACATTCGGCACCATGATGGCGCGCGGTTCGGTGCGCGATGTTGCACGAGCCCTTGGTCATCCATATATCATGGGCGACACAATATCTAAACTTATCCCGATGGGTTCGCAGGGCTTCCCGATGAGTATTGACCATGCGTTTGAGCTCGAGCCGGAGCTGAAGAAAATGTACGACGCCGATACAAAGGTCAAAGAAATAATAGACATTGCAAAAAAACTTGAAGGTTGTGTGCGCCACGTTTCAGTACACGCGGCAGGTGTCGTCATTGCGCCAGAGCCAATGATCGAGTACGCACCCCTTCAGTTTGACCCAAAGGGCGGCAAAATTATTACGCAGTATGATATGTATACAGTAGGTGAAGATGGGGTGGGTCTTACGAAGTTCGACTTCTTAGGAATCAGAAACTTGTCGATTCTTGCAGACGCAGTGCGAATCGTAAAAGCCGTACATAATATAGACATAGATATAGAGGCGATACCGATGGATGATAAAAAAACTTTTGCCATGCTCACTCGTGGTGAGACGATGGGGCTCTTCCAACTGAACGGACAGGGAATGACGAAATTTTTAAAAGATTTGAAGCCAACATCCATTCACGATATCAACGCCATGGTGGCGCTCTACCGGCCGGGTCCCATCCAATTTATTCCTGAATACATTAAACGTAAACATAATCCGGAACTGATTAAATATCTTGACCCTGCGCTTGAGGTAATTCTAAAACAGACGCATGGAATATTGGTCTATCAAGACGACCTTCTCATGATGGCGCACAACTTGGCAGGCTATAGCTGGGGTGAGGTGGACAAATTCCGCAAAGCAGTCGGTAAGAAAATCCCGGCCGAAATGGAAAAACAGAAAGAGAATTTTATATCTGGCTGTGTGACTGTCTCGAAATGGCCACGAAAGAAAGCAGAGGAGATTTGGGCCTGGATCGAGCCCTTTGCCGCCTACGGCTTTAACAAAGCTCACAGTGCCTCCTACGGCCGAGTGGCATACCAGACGGCATACATGAAGGCCAACTTCCCCGCCGAGTACATGACCGCGGTTCTGACCGCAGAGTCGGGTGATGTAGAGGAGATCGCGGCAATCATTGACGAATGTAAGCGCATGCACATCCCGGTGTTGCCACCTGCGATTAATGTGAGTCTGGGCGATTTTGCAGTTGTAAAAAAAGAAACGGGAGATGAAATTAGATTTGGTCTGTACACGATAAAAAACATGGGGACGGAAATTGCAAACGCAATTATTGAAGAGAGAAAAAGGAGTGGTGCGTTTGTATCTTTAGCTGATTTCTTTGACCGTGTGCGCCACAAAAATTTGAACAAAAAGTCGTTAGAAGCATTAATTAAAACCGGTGCCATGGACGAGCTGGGTGAGCGCGGAGCGATGCTCTTTAACCTCGATGGTGCACTGCAATATAATAGAGAGGCAGCAAGTACGGCCCACCAGCCGTCACTCTTTGGTGGTGCCGATGAGCCGCACAAGGCCGCAGACCTAACTCTACAACCTGCACCTGCGGCTACACTCATGGAAAAGTTGGCGTGGGAGAAAGAGTTATTAGGCCTGTACATTTCTGGCCATCCATTAGAAAAACACAGAGAGAAAATTGAAAAGTCCGGCATCACCATCACAACGATAAAAACCCAAGCAGACGGCGCGAACATCCTTTTCGCCGGGTTGATAGAAGAAATAAAATCGGTCATTACCAAAAAAGGCGACCACATGGCGTTTATGAAAGTGTCTGACTTTACGAACCAAATAGAGGTCGTCGTCTTCCCCAAAGTTCTTGAAGAATTCAAAAGTACAGCAGTGTTAGAAAAGTGTGTAGCAATAAGGGGCCGTCTGTCATATAGAAACGGCGAGCCGAGCATTGTAGCAAGTGCATTTAAATCTTTAGACGAATAGCTAACTTCGTGCTTTAATAGCGAGTGGAAGCGAAAGGATCTCCGAATGGCGCTGATTGTCGATTTTCCGGGCAGAACCAGAATCGCGAAGAAGTTTGAGCACATGCTCGACCTTCTTCGCGCGGGGGCCTCGAGGGTAAGGATTGAGTCCCCACGTCCAAACAGGTTGGCAGATGACGTCATGAGCTATTTGTCTCAGGCCGTGTCTGTCCAAAAAACGGAACTCTTCTCGGTCAAGACCGGGAAAGGATTCGTTGAAATTTCGTGGTACAAGGAAGAAGCAGGCGAAAGGAAGATCTAGCGGCTCATTTCAGAAGCTGCCGTTGAGAAGCTGTCTATGCTTCCAAGGCAGCTTCTCTTCGTTTCTGGTTGGTTTTCTATTTTACTCTTGCATGATAGTATATAAAGACTTACTTAGCTAAAGAAAATATATGAACGAGGACAAACTACATAACATACGACATACGTTAGCTCATCTCTTGGCATCAGCAGTACTTGAATGGGACCCTGCGGTGAAGCTCGCCATCGGGCCGGTTATTGAGACTGGGTTTTATTACGATATGCTTTTCTCGAAGCCTTTATCAGAGGGAGATTTGAAGAGCCTGCAAAAACACATGGAACATCTGGTCAAGCAACGATTACCGATGACAGGAAAGGAAGTGAGCTACGCAGAAGCGCGGGATTTTTTTAAAGATCAGCCGTTTAAACTTGAGCTGATTGCAGACTTAGAAAAAGAGGGGCAGAAGCTTACATTATATACTGTTGGCACATTTACTGACTTGTGTCGCGGTGGCCACGCAGAAAATACTTCAGAAATTCCCGAGCATTCGTTCAAACTTGATAAACTCGCGGGGGCTTATTGGCGCGGGAAGGAAGACAATGCGCAACTTACTCGAGTCTATGGTCTTTCGTTTGAATCAAAAGAGAAACTTGAGTCACATCTGACGATGATTGAAGAGGCTAAAAAGCGGGATCATCGCAAGCTTGGCAAGGAACTCGATCTGTTTGTATTCTCTGAACTTGTAGGTTCTGGGCTACCGCTTTATACACCCAAGGGTACGATTCTACGCAAGGAGTTACTTGCATTTTCTGAAGGATTGCAAGTAGCCGCAGGTTACCAAGAAACTTGGTGCCCGCACATTACCAAAATTGATTTATATAAAAAATCCGGACATTGGGATAAATTCGGTGCAGAACTTTTCTTGGTCAAAAGTCAGGAGACAAGCGATGAGTTTGCCATGAAGCCAATGAACTGTCCGCATCACACGCAGATATATGCATCCCGCGCGCGTTCGTACCGTGACCTGCCAATCCGCCTAATGGAATCAACGACCATGTACCGTGACGAGAAGACCGGAGAAATGGCGGGACTTACACGCGTTCGCTCACTCACCCAAGACGACGCGCACTTGTTCTGTAGATTGGATCAAGTAGAGGCAGAATTTGAGACTATCATGAATATGATCAAGACCGTGTACTCTACACTTGGCATGAAATTCAGAGCGCGCCTGTCATATCGTGACCCAGCGAAGCCCGAAAAGTTTTTGGGTGATGTTGAGAAATGGAATCAAGCACAGGAAATCCTTGAAAAGATTTCAAAAAAACTTGGGCTTGACTATACGATTGGCATTGGAGAGGCAGCGTTTTACGGACCCAAGATTGACATTATGGAGACGGACGCGATTGGCCGTGAATGGCAATGCGCCACTGAACAGCTCGACTTCGTCCAGCCAGCCCGTTTTGAACTTGAGTACACCGATAAAGACGGCTCGAAGCAAACACCGGTGATGATCCACAAGGCTCTGCTCGGCACCATTGACCGCTTCCTGGGTGTATATATAGAGCACACGGCAGGCAACTTCCCTACCTGGCTCTCGCCGGTGCAGGTTGCAATTCTGCCTATTTCTGACAAGCATATTGAGTACTCGCGAACTGTTGCAGATGAATTAAAAAAATCTGGCGTACGGGTTGAACTGCATGAAGAGAATGATACTCTGGGCAAGAAAATACGAAATGCAAAAGGTACGAAAGTCCCCTATATGCTCGTCATTGGTGACGCAGAAGTAAATGATAAAACCGTGACTGTTGAACATCGCGAGAAAGGAAAAATCGGCGCACAGTCTGTGGCGGAATTTGTTGCGCAAATTACTGAAGAAATTAAAAAACGTTTATAAAAAGTAATCTAAACATATGAGTACAACAGCGAAGTGGGTAGCAGGTGTCGTCGTGTTACTGGTTTTGTTTTTCTTTATGAAGGGTTCTGGTAGTACGCCAGCACCGATGAGTGAGCCAGTTGCGACAAGCACAACACAGACAGTTGCAGGTAGTACGACTACTACGACGGCACAGCAGCCAGTGGTAAAGAAGGTACCATCAGTAAAGGCTCCCGTATACACCTCAGTCGTAAAAATCATTGATATTAATGGCCCTTCTAAGGCTGCAGTTGGCATACAAAACAGTTGGATAGTAAATTCAACTTCTCCTGCAACAGAGATGACCACCTACAGCGTAGATTGGTCGGATGGTTCTCCTGCCGAAATACAGGAAAGTAACGTTCTGACTCACATCTACAACAAGCCAGGTCTTTATGTGATCAACTTCGGCGTGAAGAATCCTCACAGCAAACTTGTGACCGAGATGAAGACGGTAAGCGTTATCGCACGCTAGGTATCAATACATTATTTTTCTGGATCAAGATTCAGGCAGACAGAATTTATACAATAATGTTTGCCTGTTTTTGTTTCTGAATCTTCAAATATGTGTCCCAAATGTGATCCGCAGGTTGCGCAGGAGATTTCTGTTCGTGTCATCCCAAATGAAGTGTCGAGACTTGTGACTGTGGCACTGGGAATAACGTTATTGAATGACGGCCACCCGGGGTAAACTGAGGAGCTTTTTGTTCCGTCCTCCTGACTATCGGTTTTAAACAACGGAGCATCACACACCTTACAGTGATAGATGCCATCAGCGCTCTTTTGTAAATATTTGCCAGAGAATGGAGGCTCCGTACTTTTTTCCCTCAAAACTCGATAGGCGTCGATGCCAACCTTCTTTTTCAACTCTTCCTCATTAATTTCCATACTATTTTTTAGGGTTAGATTTTAGTAGCTCGGCGAATCTTTCTTGTACTTTCAGCACTTTGGGCTCTATGATTAGCTCGCAGTACGGGTTGAATCTCTTGTTCCGTTCGTAATAATCTTTATGAAAGTCTTCTGCCGGATAGAAGTTTTCGAGCTGTTTAACTTCAGTCACAATCGGCTTACCGCCCGGGGCTGACGCGTCGAGCTCTTTTATAAATTTCTCTACTTCACTCTTCTGTTCATCTTTGGTATAGAACACGGCAGAGCGGTATTCCGGACCAGTGTCGTATCCCTGCCTATTAAGGCTTGTCGGGTCGTGGGTGGCAAAGAATACCGTGAGCAAATCTCCCAGTTTAATATCACAAGAGTCGTACTCTATCTTTACTACCTCGGCGTGGCCGGTGTTGCCACCCGCGACTTTGTACCAACTCGGGTTCGTGGTCGTACCACCAGTGTATCCCGGCTCGACAGACACAACCCCCTTGAGCATTTGAAAAACTGCTTCAGTACACCAGAAACAGCCTCCGCCAAAAACAATCGTCGCCATACAATCCTTTTGTTGCATATACACAGTGTATCCCGTTACTCTTTACCCCGCAAGTGATAGAATGTATCTATGAAAACAGAAGAACTTGCAAAACAAATAAAGGCTGTTATTCAGGGTGACGTTGAGTTTGATGAAAAGACTCTTGAGACCAATAGCAAGGACACGAGTCTTTTTTCTGTACGGCCACAAGTTGTTGTATTCCCCAAAGACGGTAAGGATGTTTCTGCTTTGGTAAATTTCGTCAGTCAAGCTCGGACAAATGGAGAACTACTTTCGCTTACGGCGCGCTCTGCTGGAACCGACATGTCAGGCGGACCATTGACGGAATCTATTGTTGTATCATTCGGGCGATACATGAACAAATTGATTTCACTTGGAGGCTTAGCCTCCAAGTGCGCCGTCGTAGAGCCGGGGATGTTTTACCGAGACTTTGAGGCCGAGACAATGAAGAAGAATCTGCTGCTTCCCTCGTACCCTGCTTCGCGGGAACTCTGTCAGATGGGAGGAATTGTAAATAATAATTCCGGCGGAGAAAAGACTTTGAGGTACGGAAAAACGGCGAGGTATGTTTCTAGGCTGAATATGATTTTGTCAGACGGCAATGAGTATGAGTTCAAGAAACTTTCAGAACACGAACTGTTCTTAAAAATGGTGCAGAATACGTTTGAAGGCAGACTGTATAAAGACCTGTACTTTTTGATTCAAAAAAACTTTAAATTACTTCAGGAGAGAAAACCAAAAGTTTCTAAAAACTCTTCCGGCTACGCACTGTGGGATGTGCTTGACCCACAAGAGAAAACCTTTGATTTGTGTAAACTCTTCGTCGGTGCGCAGGGTACTTTGGGGCTTATGACCAAAGCAGAAATTCAGCTCATCCACCCCAAACCGTATAAGCGCATGCTTGTAATATTCTTAAAAACTACTGACTTTCTGGGGGATTTAGTACAAGACGTCCTCAAATTTGAGCCAGAAAGTTTCGAGTCCTACGATGACAACACCATGAAAGTGGCTCTGCGCTTTGCCCCAGCACTTATCAAACGCCTCAAGGGTAGTCTGTTCTCCCTCGCCAAGAGCTTTATGCCCGAAGCATGGATGGTGCTCACCGGGGGATTCCCCAAGCTGGTACTTATGGCTGAATTTACCGCCGATAGCGTCGAAGAGGCACTGGCTCAGGCAGAAGCGTGTCACCAGGCGATTAAGGCAAAATACCCGCCGAAAGTACCATTCAGGCGGGCAGGCAAACTAAAAATGCGCGTGACCCAAAGTGATACCGAGACTGAAGAGTATTGGATAGTACGCCGCGAAAGTTTTGCCTTGCTCCGTAATAACGTCCACGGCATGCACACCGCACCGTTTATTGATGATATTGCCGTACACCCGTCACACCTACCGACATTCCTACCAGAACTCAATAAAATTTTCGCACCTTACAAAATTCTCTACACAGTGGCCGGGCATGTTGGCGACGGTAACTTTCACATAATCCCGCTCATGGACCTCACCGATCCAAAAACGAAAGTAATCATAGAAGAGCTGGGGCCAAAAGTGTACGACCTAGTTATCTCCTATCAAGGCTCCATAACCGGTGAGCATAACGATGGTATTGTGCGTACGCCGTATGTAGAAAAGGAGTTTGGTAAAGAAGTGTATAATTTATTCGTCCAAACCAAAAAAATCCTAGACCCATTAAATATCTTCAACCCCGGTAAAAAAGTAGGTGGTACTATAGCCTACGAAGAGGCGCATCTGCTGACGAAGAATTAAAAATAGAGTCCGACTTAGACTGTCTAAGTCGGACTCTATTTTTTACAACATACTGATATCTCGGGGGTAGAACAGATTGACCGTCCACTCGGCCATGATTTTAAATCTTTTGCGCCAACTGGCGAATTTGAAGAGGTAGATGGTGCGCCAGATGAACCACATTATGGGGCCGGAAAATGTGAGGCCGAAGATGTCACCTACGGCGTTCCACTTACCCAATGAGATGAGAAAGCCTTTGGATTTGTACACAAATGTTTCGAGAGGCTCTTTCTTTATTGCGTGAATAATATTTTCTGCCACGATTTTTGCCTCTTGCACTGCGGCTTGGGCTAACATCGGCATCTGCATACCACCCGTTGTACCAGAGAATGACGCAACGTCGCCGAGCCCAAATGCATCGTGATACCCTTCGAGCTGTAATTGTTCGTTAACACAGAGTCTCCCTCCTTTTACGCAGGCTGGCGTATCATGCAGGAATGTTGGCGGCAGAGGCTCCACACCGGCAGCCCAAATGGTTGCAAATGAGGCGATAAACTGGCCGGACTTGAGTTGTATGCCATCTTCTTTTACCTCAATCACCTCTTCTTGCAGAATTTCGATATTTTTACTTTTTAAAATGGCGTTGGCCTTCTTTTGTAATGCGACACTGCCTTGTGTCAGAATAGCTGGCCCTCCCGTCACGACGATAACTCTGATTTTGGTACATTCCAATTCATCCCAACAGTAATAATTTGTTAACGTCTCTGCGATAAATTCTTCGAGTTCTCCTGCAATCTCAATTCCTGTTGGCCCACCACCAACCACAACGAAGTTAAGTTCTGTTGCGTCGTGTTCATACGTTTCGAACCGTTCAAAGATATTTATGATGTGATTACGTAAAGCATACGCGTCGGTAGCAGTTTTGAGCCCAAAGGTATGCTCCTCTGCACCCTTGATACCACGGTAGTTCGTTCCGGCACCTGTCGAAAGACCCAGATAGTCGTATGCTATGGGC
>OBEQ011057004.1_pt1 | contig 17622 bp, 11 predicted proteins | sample 1670901 | NCBI WGS metagenome assembly OBEQ01 (sample SAMEA104232315, study PRJEB22302) | groundwater metagenome | biome: forest; feature: aquifer; material: groundwater | place: USA | collected 2011-08-07 | depth 5.4 m
AAGACAGGATCTCCTCGCGCCGCACGCGCGGTTGGAAGCGCCTTAAGGAAAAACCCTCTCGCCCCTCAAGTCCCCTGCCACCGCGTGGTGAGGAAAGATGGCTCTCTGGGGGGATATTCGGGGCCTGGAGGAGTCCGGGCGAAGAGGCAACTTTTGGCAAAAGAAAAATGTCCTAATGTCAATTCTATTTAAATTTTATAAATATATGAAATAAATAAACTTTTTATGAATTTCTATAAGAAATCTTCCCTCAATCCATTCCTCTAATAAAACAAAATTTATCAAATTTTGTTTTATATTATTCAATAATACTAAAAAACGTGTTGTTTTAATCACTTATAATAGAATATGATTGGTATGTTCTCGTGTACGGTATCATTTACTAGGCACTATGAAAACAGGGCTTCAAAAGGGCTTCCTCAGGGCCGGTCTCTTCATTTTTTCACTGTGCCTTGCTTTATTTATAAAAATTCCAAACTCGTATGCGGGCATTGTCACTTGGGGCGGAGGAGGAACCACCAACAACTGGTCCGAGGCGGCTAATTGGGTTGGAGGCGCTCTTCCGGGCTCAGGTGATACAGCCAAGTTTGATTCGACCTCGACCAAGGATGCGACCATTGATTCTTCTTTTGCCGGGAGTGTGAATGGAGTCAACATCGCCTTGGGTTATACAGGAACCGTTACCCTTTCCCGATCCCTCACTATCGGAGGAGGAGGTTTCACTCAGGCCGCGGGAACTTTTACGGCGGGGTCTAATTCGATCGACATCACGGGGCCCTGGGATCATGCGGCGGGAACTTTTAATCAAAACACCAGCACGGTCACATTTACAGGGGCCTCAAACCAATCCAACGCCGATTCACAAACCTTCTACAATTTAGTCATCAACAAGACCGACAACTGGCTCGTGGATATTGGAGGCGGCACATGGACAGTGACAAACGCCCTCACCTTGACCGATGGACGTGTACAAGACGGCACGATCGACGCCCAGGGGACGGTCAGTATTAATGCCGCCTATGATGGCGGTAGCAGTGGAAGCGGTACCCTTAAATTCAGCTCCTCATCGGCAACAACCATCACACTCCCCGTCTTAACAAACACGGCCAAGGTTTACAACGCCATCAACATGACGGGATCCGGCGTCACTCTCAACACCTCAGGCTCAGGGACACTCAAACTGGGGGGCAGTCTGACTATTTCCGGGGGAACCGCCGTCAATATCAGCAATCTCATGAATCTCACCGGCGCTTACAACCAATCGGCGAATTTGACGACAACATTCAGCGATAATCTTGGCGGGACAATCCTCTTCAGCAGTACTTTTACCCTTTCGAGCGGAACCGTTAATTTCGGCACGAATACGACGGTTGAAATTGACGGGAATTACAGCCAGTCGGGGGGAACACTCACCGCAACCAATGTCACCACCCTCGATCTCAATGGTACCGTGGACATCACCAATGCCGGAGCGACTTTTACAGCCCCCTCTCCAGGGACAGTGACTATCTCGGGTCGACTCAATCATACCGCGGGGACACTCACCGTCGGGTCAGGAACCTTCACTTTTGATGGAGCCACAAATCAATCCAACCTGACGAGTGAAACTTTTTACAACCTGACAATCAACAAAACCGACGCCTGGATTGTCGATATCGCTTCGGGCACCAGTTTTACGGTAACGAACACACTCACCCTGACCGATGGCAAGGTAAAAACGGGAACACTGATCGCCCAAGGCAATGTGGTCGTGGCCTCTACCCTCGATGCCCCCACAGCCGTTCTACAATTTACGGGATCGACGGCGACCCAGACCTTTGACCTGACAGGGGCGACCAGTACGTGGGCCACCAGTATTACCATCAATAAGGCCTCGGGAACGGTGAAGTTGCTCTCAGCCCTCGTCATGAGTGCTGCCAGCCAAAATCTCACGCTCACCTCCGGAACCCTGGACCTCAACGGTAATAATCTGACCGTCAATGGAACCAGTGCCACGTTGACGGTGCAAAATGGAGCCAAGCTCCAGCTTCAAGGTGGTGAGACCATTACGGCCAATACCAATTATCCCCAGCTCGACTCAGGAAGTACCGTCACCTACAACGGCACAAGCTCCTACACCGTCAAAAATTACAGCTATCATCATCTCACCCTTAATGGATCCGGGGGTACCTTCACACTTGGGGCCGCAGGCTCTGTCGCCGGTAATCTCACGATTACGGCCGGCACCCTGGATCTCGCGGGACAAAATTTGAGTGTGACGGGAACCTTTTCAAATAGTGGGACCCTCCGCCTCCAAGGGGGTGAGACAACCGTCTCACTCACCATGGACACGACGCACGGGACCGTTATCTATAATGGATCCAGTACGTACACCTCTCTTAAATTAGGCAATACGTATCAGAACGTCACCTTTAACAATTCCAGTGGAACCTGGAAACACAGTGGTACCTTGACGGTGAATGGAAATCTTACGATTACAGCCGGCACCCTGGATAGTAACAGTCAGAACATCACCCTCACCGGAAACTGGAGCAATAGCGGCACCTACACGAGTGGTACGAATACCGTCACCCTGAACGGCACCAGTCAGACGATCAGCGGTTCCGCGACTTTTAGCAGTCTCACGAAAACAGTGACCTCCGCAGATACCTTGACGATTGCCGCCAGTACCACACAGACGATTGCGGGAACTCTGACCCTGCAAGGGGCCTCGGGACAAAATTTAAGTCTGAGAAGTGGAACCACGAGTACTCAATGGAATATTAACCCTCAAAGTACCATCAGTGTTTCCTACCTGGATGTGAAAGACAGTAATGATTCAGGATCTACCGTAATCAACTGCTGGACAGGCTGTACAAATTCTACGGGCAATACAAACTGGAGCTTCGCACAACCCTCGGTGGCATGGACGGCCTCATCTCAGTCCAGTAGTGCAGAATCAGGCACACTCACCGTCACCGCTCAACTCTCAGCGGCTTCAGGGGTGGCAACCACAGTCCCCTTTACCGTCACAGGCACAGCCACGGGGAGTGGCACCGACTATTCGATCACCGCCAGTCCTTTGACAATTAACGCCGGCTCCACGACGGCGTCGGCCACTATCACGATTACGAGCGATACCCTTTACGAAGGGAATGAGACGGTTATCTTAACCATGGGTAGCCCGACGAATGCCTCTCAAGGGGCAACAACGGTTCATACGGCAACGATTACCGACGATGATTCGGCCCCAACTGTCGCATGGACAACCTCTTCTCAGTCAAGCAGCGGTGAATCGGGGACAATGACGGTTACCGCCCAGCTTTCTGCAACAAGCGGCTTGACAACCACAGTCCCCTTTACCGTCACAGGCACGGCGACGGGGAGTGGTACCGACTATTCGATCACGGCTAGTCCTTTGACAATTAACGCCGGATCTACAACGGCGTCGGCCACCATCACTATCACCAGCGATACTCTTTATGAAGGGAATGAAACCGTTATCCTCACCATCGGTAGTCCAACCAACGCCACACAGGGAGCGACAACGGTCCATACGGCGACCATTACCGATGATGATCCGGCACCCACCGTGGCTTGGACGGCCTCCGCCCAAACCGTTGCCGAGTCCGCAGGGACAGCGACAATTACCGCCCAACTCTCGGCCGCCTCCGCGGTCACGACAACAATACCTTTCACGATGAGTGGAACTGCCACAGGCAGCGGGACAGATTATTCGATTACGTCAAGCCCCATCACGATCGCCGCCGGATTGACCTCGGCAACTATTACGGTCACCGTGATCGACGATGCCTTGAATGAAGCCAGCGAGACGGTTATTGTCACCATGGGTTCCCCCACAAACGCCTCTCAAGGGGCAACAACGGTCCATACTGTAACGATTACCGACAACGACACCGCACCCTCGATCTCCTTCACCTCATCCGCCCAAACCGTGGCTGAATCCGCCGGCACGGTCACCCTCACGGCCCAGCTCTCGGCTGTCTCCGGTCAGGATGTCCAGGCAGTCTTCACACAAACGGGGACGGCCACGGGGAACGGTACGGATTATGGTATTTCTTCAAGCCCCCTGACGATTGCCGCCGGATCAACCTCAACGACCATCTCAATCACCCTCATCGACGACTCCATTGCCGAGGATAGTGAGACGATTATTGTCACGATGAGCAGCCCGACCAACGCAACGCTTGGATCAACGACGGTCCATACGGTGACGATTACCGATAATGACACGGCCGGCGTGACGGTGACCGAATCCGGCGGCTCAACCAATGTCACGGAAGGAAGTACGGCTACCGACAGCTACACCGTCGTGTTGCAAAGCCAGCCGACGGCCACTGTCACCATCACGCCCAGTCCAGACTCTCAGGTGACCGTGTCACCCGCGACGCTCACCTTCACCGCCAGCAACTGGAATACGGCGCAAACAGTGACCGTCACGGCTGTCGATGACAGTGTCGCCGAAGGAAACCATACAGGGACGATCACCCATTCCGCTTCCAGCAGTGACTCCCGATACAACGGAAGCGGCGTGACAATTGCCTCCGTAACGGTCAACCTGACTGACAATGATTCCGCCGGCGTCAGCGTCACCGAATCAGGAGGTGCTACGACAGTCGCTGAAGGAGGAGCCACCGATACGTACACGATCGTCTTGACAACTCAGCCAATCGCTAACGTCACAATCACCGTCAGCGCCGATAGTGCGATCACCACGAGCGTGAGTTCCATCATCTTTACCGCCAGCAATTGGAATACGGCGCAAACGGTCACCGTCACAGCAGTCAATAATTCGAAGCAAGACGGGACCCACACAGGCACAATTACCCATACGGCAACAAGCACCGATACCCATTACAGTGGACTTGCCGTCAACAGGGTCACTGTCACTGTCTCCGATAACGATGTGGCCGGTATTACCGTCACGCAAAGCGACGGGAGTACGGCCGTCACGGAGGGCGGAGCCACCGACACCTACACGATTGTCCTCACGTCACAACCAACGGCCACTGTCACCATCACCATTTCTCCAAATTCGCAACTGACGGTCAGCCCCACCTCCACTACTTTTACGGACGCCAACTGGAGTACGGCACAAACCATCACCGTCACCGCCGTTGATGACACCACGGTTGAAGGAACTCACTCAGGAACGATCACCCATAGCGTTTCAAGTACCGATACCAATTACAGCGGTCTTTCAGTGGCAAGTATCACGGTCGCTATTACGGACAATGATACCCAGAATACTACAAAGACCAGCTCAGGACGGGATGACGGTGCCAGCGACACGACAGAAGTAACCTATACGGGTGAGGTCCTGGAATCTCCCCTGGTCTTCGCCAGCCGGGATGGGGCCACCAATATTTACGAATCGACCGCAGGCAATGGGAATCGGGAGCTTGTCATCACTGGCGGTGCCTCTCTGGGAATGGGTAGTTATACAGGAGATTACAACGTAACACTGACAAGTAATAATCATCTCGTGCTGACCCTGCCTGAATCAAGCAACTCTCGAGGCACTGTCTATATTTCCAGTGTCGCTGCCAATAAGTTGAGTAGCAGTATTGATCTTGATATCTCCTCCGAGAAAAAATCGGTCAACACGGACATCGCCGCCCTCGAAACAGGGACTCCCGCTAAATCCATTAATTTATCCCAGTTTACCCAAATCTCGGGGAGCCAGGCCGGCTCTAATATGGGGAAATATATCGGTGTGGGTGATATCAATAACGATGGTACCGATGAGGTTATTATTATGGCCCCGGGCGACGGACACTATGGCGTGGCTTATGTGTATGATTCAAGCGCTACCCTCATTTCGACTATCTTTGGAAGCAAGGACAAGCCGTTGACCTCTATCCTTGTCGACAGCTTTGTGGATACCTCGATCAGCGATCTCTTTTTTGGGCCCAATAATCCAGCGATTAATGCCAGTATCCACCTCCACCGGCATGATCCCATTACGAGCAAAGATGCGACTTCCTTTGGATTTCTAGTGGCCGGTCAATCCAATTTTACGGGAAATATTGATCTGGCGACTGTTTCCGCCGATGCAACTCTCGCAAGGAATTCAACACTCCAGTCAGCCGCCTTCGGTGATGTGAATCATGATGGCAAACGGGATCTTATCCTCGTCGATATGAATGGCACGGCCTATATCTATTTTGGGGATATTGCGAAAAACGCCGACCTCGGGGTAAGCCAGGCCGATGTGATCATCACCGGCGGATCGTCATCGGATAATTTTGGCCTCATGACAAGCACCGGGGATGTTTCGGGAGATGGTATTGACGATATTATTTTTGGCGCTCCTGCTTACGGAGACAATCTGGTGGGAGCCGTGTACGTCGTACTCGGAAGGACAATCTGGCCTTCGACCCTCTCTGTCTCTTCGGGAACAGGTGTGCAAGTGATCACCGGTACAACGGCTAATGGGAGAATCGGGAGCGACTTGCTTCTTGCCGATCGCGATGGTGACGGCCAAAACGAAATCTATACAACGGTCGGCGATAATAGTGTTCTCAGACTCAACGTTAGTATCAGCACGGCGACAAGCTCGAGTGGTACGGGTTATTCTGTCGGCAATCTCGATAATGCCTTTGGTTGTACCCTCGTCGTGGCCGACATCACATCAGATAAGACGAGGGCCTATAGCCTTCTGAGGTATTGGACGGCCTTCATAATTTTTTCAATCGCAGCCTCTATCTCCGCTTCTGTGTTAAAACGTCCTATCCCAAAGCGAAGGGATCCATAGGCCAACTCGTCACTCAATCCAAGGGCCTTGAGAACATAAGAAGGCTGGTGAGAACCCGTGGCACAAGCGGACCCAGAGGACAAGGCGATTTCACGAACCCTCATCAGGATGTCAGAGGCCTTCACACCTGAAAAACTCAGGTTGAGATTTCCTGGCAGTCTCTTTTCAGGATGACCGTTCAAAAAAACACCCTCTACCCCGATCCCCTCTAAAAGTTTTTGCCTCAAACGAAGCAGTCGAGGCGCCTCTGTGGGCATTTCGCGACCCGCAATCTCAAAGGCCTCTCCCATACCCACGATCCCAGGAACAGCCAGCGTGCCACTGCGCAAACCGTTTTCCTGCCCGCCTCCGTGGATCAAGGGAGCGAGTCGCACCTTTGGTTTTCGGGAGCGGAGATACAAGGCCCCTATTCCTTTGGGCCCATAAACCTTGTGGGCCGACATTGACATCAAATCAATCCCCATTTCCTGAACATCGAGAGGGATCTTCCCGCAGGCCTGAGCCGCATCCACATGAAATAAAACACCTCGGGCCTTCGCGATTTTTCCAATGGCTCCCAGGGGATGAAGGACGCCGATTTCATTGTGGGCCGCCATCAGAGAGATAAGAATCGTTTTTTCATGGATGGCCTTCTCCACCGCCGAAGGGTCCAGAAGACCCGACGCATTCACCGGCAACAAAGTGATTTGAAAACCTTGCCTCTCCAAAGAGTGAAGGGTTTCCAACACAGCGGGATGTTCGGTGACGCAGGAGATGATATGATTTCCCTTGTCCTGATAAAGAGCTGCCACACCCCTCAAGGCCATGTTGATGGATTCCGTTGTCCCGCTTGTCCAGAGGATTTCTTTAGGATCTGCGGCATGAATGAGAGACGCCACCTGCTCCCGAGCCTTTTTGACAGCCGCTTCCGCCTGCCATCCAAAGGCATGAACATTTGACGAGGCATTTCCATAATCCTTGCAAAAATAAGGAAGCATGACCTCTAAAACACGCGGATCTACGGGCGTGGTCGAATGATTATCCAGATAGATCATCGTCATCGAGGGGTATTTCACAAAGAGTATGGTTAGCAAATTTAGAGATGACTTTGAAACAGAATATTTTTATTCATTAATCTTGTCTTTTGCTATAGCATGGCGGTTCAATGAGAGGAAGACTGGGAGAGGAAGACTGGCGTGCAAAAAAAATAGCGCTGTGTGTCGGTTTACTCCTGATCACCTCCCAGGCGTGGGCCACAACAAATCGCTATTCACTTCTCTATTTAAGACCCTCGATGGGAGAGGGTGATTTCGTCACGACACTCGGCACCCAAAATCTTCATTCCCTTGAGTGGCAACTTTACACGCAAGGGGATTATATCCACAAACCCCTTCAGCTCACCCTTAAGAATAAGGTCATTGGAAGCATCGTCGACCATCTCCTCGTGCAACACATCGGCGGCGCCTTTGCCCCCACCTCCTGGTGGCAAATCGAGGCCTCTGTCCCCATCGTCTATTTGAATAAATGGACACCACCGACCGTTCCACTCGGTTCTTCATCCAATCAGATGGATATCGGCGATGTCTTTATTCGAAATCGTTTCACATTTTTGGATCGCAATGACCATGCCGTCGGTATTTCTTTTAATCCTTTCGTGACCCTGCCCACAAAACATCAGGATCACTTTGTGGGCGATCCAAAAATAACAGGCGGCGGCCTTATCGCGATTGACAGAAGGTTGGGTAAAAGAGCCGCCGTGGGATTCAACGTAGGCGCTGATATTCGGGAGCGGGTTCTTCTTTTTGGTCTTGATACTTCAAGCCGTTTGCTCCTCGGTGGGGGTGTCAGTGGTTTTCTGACACATCTCTGGGACATCAGGCTTGATATCTATTCCGCAACACCCCTCACCAACTTTTATAAAGAAAAAGAAAGTTCACCCACGGAACTTTTGCTGGCCAGCTCTGTTCGTTTGGGAGAGACCGGCCTCAAAGCTCAGGCAGGTGGGGGCTTAGCCCTTGTGCGAGCAGCGGGAGCGCCTCTCTTTAGAACAACCCTGGGTCTCTCTTACACGGGTTATCGAAAGATGAAGAAATCTCCCCCACCCCCGCCTCCACCTCCGCCTCCCCTCCTTCAGGAAGGATGGATCGAACCCATCCCCCTGACAAAAAGTACTGTTTATTTTGATTATAATCATACCGAGCTCTCCCGGGAAACGATCCAGGATCTTAATCGACTGATTGGGACTCTCCATGAAAAGAACTATGATTTTATTATTGTGTCGGGCCATACGGATAATCGGGGAAGCCAAGGCTATAACCTGGAACTCTCCCGGCAACGGGCTGAAAAGGTCACTCGCTATCTTGAGGAGAACGGAATTCTAAAAGACAAGGTCATGGTGCAGGGTTATGGAAGCACTCAACCGGCGGGAGACAACGAGACCGAAGAAGGCCGGCGTCTCAACCGGCGCGTGGACATTCAGGTGGCTTATCCAGCCTCCCCAATGCCCCCGGTTCCTACGCCCCCTTCACCAACTTCTCCAACTCCCCCCGCTCCCTGAGCTCCGTGAGAATGTCACACCCGCCGACAAATTCTCCATTGATAAAAATCTGGGGCACTGTCGGCCACTGTGTATAGCGTTCCAGGGCCTCCCACAGGGGATCATCGGAGAGAACATCGATCGCCATCAGAGGCTGGTTGAGCGTTTTCAAGACCTGTACGGCCTGGTTCGAGAAGCCACAACGCGGGGCCTCGGGTGTCCCCTTCATAAAAATGACGATCTTATTTTGTGTCACGAGGTCTTTTATTTTGCTTTGCAGATCTGACATGTTTTCTCCTTTTAGATTTAACTTTCGTCTTCTGTTGAAACGGGCGCGAAATCCTTTTTGCCTTGCAAAGCGGCACGCAGCGTATGCCAGGCCAGTGTGGCACACTTCACACGCATAGGAAACTCTGAAACACCCGAGAATACGGCCAGTTTGCCCACTTCAGCGGATACCTTTTGAATATCCGAGTGGCCTGTCACCATCTCATGGAATTTTTCAAAAAGGGCCTCGACCCGGGATTTTGACTGACCCTTCACACAGGTTGTCATGACAGAGGCCGATGCCTTCGAGATGGCGCAACCAGAGCCCTCAAAACCAATTTCCCGAATCACATCACCTTCCATATGAAGGTAGATGGTCAAACGATCTCCACAGAGGGGGTTGTATCCCTCGGCGGATTGAGTGGCATCTTCCAGCTTTTTAAAATTGCGAGGCTGCTTGTTGTGGTCCAAAATAACTTCCTGATAAAGATCGTGAAGATCAGACACCCAGCACCTCCTTGACGTGGTGAAGTGATTTTACCAAAAGATCGATTTCTTCCTGGGTATTGTAGAAGGCCAAAGAGGCCCTCGCCGTGGCCGGGATATGAAAGCGATCCATAAGGGGCATGGCACAATGATGGCCTGTCCGAATCGCAACACCTTCCTGGTCCAGGATGGTCCCTATATCATGGGGATGGGCCCCTTCCATGATAAAAGAAATCACCGAGGCCTTCTCACGGGCGGTACCTATGATCCTCACTCCCGGAATTTCCAAAAGCCTTTGTGTCGCCTCATGAAGGAGATCGTTTTCATAAGGAGCGATTTGATCCAAACCAACAGAATGCACATAATCAATCGCTATCCCCAGACCAATGACGCCGGCAATATTCGGAGTTCCCGCCTCAAACTTGTAAGGCAGAACATTATAAGTCGTCTTTTCAAAGGTCACGGCACTGATCATGTCACCACCCCCCTGGTAAGGGGGCATCGCGTTGAGAAACTTTTCTTTTCCATACAGAACACCGACCCCTGTAGGGGCAAAAAGCTTGTGCCCCGAGAAGGCGTAAAAATCGCAATCCAACTCCTGAACATCCACCGGCCTGTGGGGAACGGCCTGCGCTCCATCTACAAGGACGGGCACTCCGTGACGATGGGCTATTTCAATCATTTTTTTTACGGGATTGATTGAACCCAGGGCGTTGGAGATATGCGCTATGGAAACCAGCCTTGTTTTTTCCGAAAGCATTTTTTCATACGCTTCCATGAGAAGCTCACCCTCATTATTGATGGGGATAACCTTAAGAAGAGCCCCTGTTTGTTCACAGAGCATTTGCCACGGCACGATATTGGAGTGATGCTCCATCGCCGAAATGATAATCTCATCGCCCTTTTTGACCTTTGTCCTTCCATAGGACTGGGCCACAAGATTAATCGCCTCAGTTGTCCCCCGGACAAAAATAATCTCACGAAGGCTCTGCGCGTTCAAAAAATGCTGCACCTTGGCTCGGGCCCCTTCATAAGCCCTGGTTGCCACCCCACTCAGATAATGGACACCGCGATGGATGTTTGAGTTTTCTGTTTGATAATAATGTTTGAGGGCCTCAATCACCACCTGAGGTTTTTGAGAGGTTGCCGCGCTGTCGAGGTAGACAAGGGGTTTCCCGCGAATTTTTTCATGCAAGATGGGAAAGTCTCGCCTGATTTTTTCGATGTTGAAACTCTTGCTCATACCCCGACCCGTTCCGTTTGTGAGTCTTCCGAGTCTTTTGAGTCCTCTGAAGCCAGGAGACGCCTGAAAATAAGCCTTTCCAAGGCCCCCTGCAGGGAAACCACTTTGATCCTTCGAACCAGATCACTCGCAAAGGCGTAGGTTAGGAGATTGCGTGCACGGGTATTATCGAGACCTCGAGAGCGAAGATAAAAGATTTGATTTTCATCCAGTCTCCCAATGGTAGCCCCATGATTGCATTTCACGTCATTGGCAAAAATTTCGAGCAGCGGTTTTGTGTTGATCAAAGCCCCATCCGAGAGGATCAAATTTTTATTGGTCTGTCGGGCACTCGTCTTTTGCGCATCGGGCTTGACGAGTATTCTTCCATTAAAAACACCGCGCGACTGGCCGCTCAAAATCCCTTTGTAGAGTTCTTGACTTGTCCCATGAGGTTTCAAGTGTTCAATACTTGTCTGGTTATCGACATGCTGGCGCCCGGTGACCATGTACAAACCATTGAGAGTACATTCGGCACCTTCGGCATTGAGAGAAGAGCGCACTTCATGGCGGGCCAGACTCGCGCCCAAGGAAACAGACAGTGTCGAAACCCGGCTCTGAAAATCCTGCTGAATATCCATGGAGGCTATATGGTAGGATTGTCCGCTCTCCTGTTGAATTTTATAGTGATCAATCAAGGCCCCTGGTCTGGCGATCACTTCGGTTACGGCATTGGTCAAATAGGTTTCATTCCCACCACCGGCATATATTTCAACGATCGTCGCCTGACTTCCCTCTTCGGCGATAATCAGATTACGAGGGTGCGAAGCCATGGGACGACTATCGGCCCAGGAAAGATGACAAAGATAAATAGGCTCCCGAACAACAACCCCTTTGGGTAAAAAAAGAAAGGCCCCGTCACGCATCAAGGCCGTATTGAGAGTAACAAAGGGATGACCCGGGTCGAGGGAGGATTGCAAAAGAAAAGGCTCCACGAGAGAAGGATGGTCTCGCGCAAGTTCTGAAAGACTCCCCATCACGACACCCGCAGGCAATTGGCGAATTTGTGAAAGATCGGGAGCATACTGCCCATTGACAAAAACAAGCTTCAGGTCCTCGGACTTGTAGAATTCACTACGGTCCAATAAAGTGTATTCCGCCTGCCCGCCCTCCCGATTGACAGAAGCCAATTCAAAGGGAATTTGAGTCAGAGCCTCGACGCTCGTGTAGCGCCAGGATTCTTCCTGAGTCGTCGGGAAACCGGTAAAACGCGCCATCGCCGCCCGGCGCCTCTCTTGAAGCCAGGAAGGCCCATCGGATGAAATCTGCTCATGTTGTTTTAAAAATATATTCATAAATTAAAAGTTTTTTAATTATTGCGCCAGGGCAGCCGCAGGTTCCTTCTCAACCCAGCTGTAACCTTCCTCTTCCAGTTTTTGGGCGAGGGTTTTGTCGCCTGATTTGACGATACGTCCTTCGGAGAGGACGTGGACAAAATCGGGTGCGATATAATCGAGGAGACGCTGATAATGAGTGACCAAAATAACCGCGCGCTTTGGACTGCGCAGGGCATTGACGCTGCGGGCGACGAGTTTGAGGGCATCAATATCCAGACCCGAATCAATTTCATCCAAGATCGCCAACTTGGGATCCAAAACCGCCATCTGAAAGATTTCATTTCTCTTCTTTTCTCCACCTGAGAAACCTTCATTGACGGCCCGGCTCAAAAAAGTTTCTTCCATGTCCAGGAGCTTCATCTTGTCTTTGACGAGGGACAAAAACTCCATCGCATCCACCTCTTCAAGGCCCCGGTATTTACGGATCGCATTGAGGGCGGCCTTCAGGAAGTAAGCATTCCCCACTCCCGGAACCTCGATGGGGTACTGAAATCCCAAAAAAATTCCTTCGCGGGCCCTTTCTTCCGGAGACATCGGCAGAAGGTTTTTGCCCTCAAAGAAAACCTCTCCCCGGGTGATTTCATAATTCTCACGGCCCGCCAAGACTTGAGCCAGCGTGCTTTTCCCCGATCCATTGGGTCCCATGATGGCGTGGATCTCGCCGGCCCGCACCTCAAGATGGATCCCTTTTAAAATTTCGTTATCATTCACCTTCGTATGTAGATTTTTGATGATGAGCATTTTTACCCCACACTTCCTTCGAGACTCACGCCGAGCAATTTCTGCGCCTCGACCGCAAACTCCATCGGAAGTTCTTTAAAAACCTGTTTGCAAAATCCATTCACAATCATATTCACGGCATCTTCAGAGGACAAACCACGTTGTCGACAATAAAAGAGCTGGTCCTCGCCGATCTTCGAGGTCGAGGCCTCGTGTTCAATCTGGGCCGTACTGTTTTTTACCTCCATATAAGGAAAAGTATGCGCACCGCATTTTTCTCCCATGAGGAGAGAATCACATTGGGAATAATTGCGCGCGCCCGTGGCCGTCTTCTGGATCTTGACCAAACCGCGATAGGTATTTTGTCCATGACCTGCGGAAATTCCCTTTGAAACAATCGTGCTCTTTGTATTTTTACCGATGTGAATCATCTTCGTACCCGTATCGGCCTGCTGATAATTGTTGGTCACGGCCACAGAATAAAATTCTCCAACGGAATTATCCCCCATCAAAATGCAACTTGGATATTTCCAGGTAATGGCAGACCCGGTTTCGACCTGTGTCCAGGAAATTTTTGAATTTTTGCCCAGACACTTTCCACGCTTGGTCACAAAATTATAAATGCCGCCCTTCCCTTCCTTGTCGCCTGGATACCAGTTTTGAACTGTCGAGTACTTGATCTGGGCATTTTCCAGCGCCACGAGTTCAACCACAGCGGCATGCAACTGGTTTTCGTCGCGCATGGGCGCCGTACATCCCTCGAGATAGCTCACATAGCTCCCCTCCTCGGCAACGATGAGGGTGCGCTCAAACTGTCCTGTATTCGAGGCATTGATACGAAAATAAGTTGAAAGCTCCATCGGACATCGAACACCCTTTGGGATATAACAAAAAGAACCATCCGAAAAGACGGCCGAGTTTAATGCCGCAAAATAATTATCCGTCGAAGGAACAACGCTGCCCAAGTACTTCTTCACCAGGTCCGGATGTTCGCGGACAGCCTCCGAGAAGGAGCAAAAAATAACCCCCAATTTGGCCAGCTTGTCTTTAAAGGACGTCGCCACCGAGACACTGTCAAAAACGGCGTCGACGGCGACACCGCTGAGCCTCTCCTGTTCGGCCAGCGATATTCCCAACTTGTTAAAGGTTGCAAGGATTTCGGGATCGACTTCGTTCAGACTGTTGAGTTTCTTTTGCTTCTTGGGTGCTGCATAGTAGATGATATCCTGATAATTGATTTTTGAATAATGAACATTCTGCCAGGTGGGCTCTGTCATGGTCAGCCAATGACGATAGGCCTTTAAACGCCACTCCAGCATGAAGGCGGGCTCTTCCTTCTTGGCCGAAATGAGACGAATGACGTCTTCACTCAAGCCCGGCGGGAGGCTCTCGGATTCAACATCGGTGACAAAACCATATTTGTATTCCTGTTTTGTCAGTTCTTCGATTGTTTGTGCATCCCTCATGACTTGACCCTCTCCATCTCGTCAGTTGGGTTTAAACCCAACGTTATCGAACTCAAAACCCTGTCTTCTTTTTTAAGAGGCTTCATCAGATCCACCATCGTTGTCTCGGCCAGCAAGTGATAGATCTTTTGATTTAATTCATAGAAGGGATCTCGAATCATGCACCCATCCCACTGAGGGCAGGTAATTTTTTCATCTCTAAAGCACTCCGCCAGGGCCACACGCCCATCGAAGATCTCCACCACCTGAGCCACCGTGATAGACGTTGGCTTCTTGGCAAGGATGTAGCCCCCCTTTGTCCCGTGAATCGCCTTCACGACACCCTTCCCCGCCAACTTTTGCAACACCTTGGCCAGCAAGGGATAAGGGATATGATAGGCCTCCGAAATTTCACGGGTACTGGTGACTTCCTCACCTTGTCCTCCCGCTTTACGGCACATGTGCTCAATGGCAAGGAGGGCATATTCTGTCTTTCGATTAAAATGGAGCATAGCTCTACGATCCTTTAGGTCTTTTTAACAAGACCCAAAAATGCAATAAAATGATTATATTTTAAATACTTATATATTACCATCCTCTTGATCTCCTCTTATATAAGACTATTTTAGTCCTATATTACTGTCAAGGTCCAATATGAGCACTTGGGGTCAAGTGTCAAGTGAATTGAAGAGGCCTGGAAGGCAGACTTATAAAATGAAATTAAGACACAACTATTGCCATTTAGGGACGATAATGTATCTACCAAGGGGGAGGTTTCACTTCTTATGGAATTGTGGGGTTTTGAAACAAGAGGATTTGAGGTTGTCGGGGAGCCGTTGAGTCTCTTGCAGCAGGTCCCTGTCAAAACCATCCTGGCATCCACGGTAACTATCAAGCCCCGTGCAGGAACGACGGTGCCACCTCCGACACCCCCATCCGCTCAGCGACTCCGCGGAATTATTCCGGTACCTCCGGTGCCCACTCCACATTCCCGGTTCATAGGACCCAATCTTCTTGTCGATCTTGGCAGGGCCCGTTTTGGATTTTTTACAGCCTCTGAGTTGCCTTCGGCAACGATGCCCTTATTGAGGACTTTTTTGACCCCTCCGCCCTTGGCTACTTACACAAGACAAATTCTGGAAACTCCTCGAGAGATCCCCTTGGAAAATCATCCCTCCCTTGAGAGATCCCTCAATTTCATTGAGGCAGGGCGAGGTCACAGCAACCCAGATTACCCGATGGCAATCAGCACCGTGGCTCAAGTGGCACGGCAAGCCCCAACCCGGGGAAGCGCCCAAAAAGCCTTCGAAAGAATTTCTTATTGGGTGCGTGACACACGACGCACTGATCACAGACTCATTCTGAGGGCCTTCACCGCACCCGATCCAAAACTCATTCCTTATTCCGAAGTCCACATTGCTTTTCTCTTTGAGGTGGCTTCTTCTTCCTCAAAGGCAGCTCCCGATGCCATAGAGGCCTTGGCAACGGCGGGCTTGGTATCTTCAAATCCGATGAGTGAAACAAGTTTTCAACATCTTCTCAAATTAGCTTTGCCATCGGAAACGTCCAAGGCCGATCTATCCCCAACATTAGAAAAGATTGTTCTTCAAAATATCAGTCGCATTGCCGATTCACGCGGGCCGCTCGCCAGCCGAGCCCTCAATGCCCTGATCGAAGCACGCGAAATGGGGAGTCTCGTCGCCGATGAACTATTGGGAAAAATACAACTCCCCGCCGACCCTCTCTCTCACGCGCAACTCAACGCCCTGGTTGAGTCCGGCAATGTCCTGGCTCGTGTTCCCCTGATGAATATCCTCGAGTCCTTCTTACCGGTCATTCGCAAGACACCGGACAGGATCCTAAAGCCACTTCACGACGAAATGATGAGAAGTCTCATTATCATCGCCACCGAAGAATTACCGGCCCAATCCCCATGGCGTCCTGTGCAAAAGAGTGCACGAGAAACCCTAAACCGGCTTTTTTCAAACATCTACGATGCCAAATCTCTCGAGGCCTTGTTGAGACGGCTCTTTTTCCTCCGCTCTTTGGGCCTGTCAACCGCCGCCCATCATGGTTCCGGAAGAGATCCACGCCGATCGCGAAGCCTGGCCCTTCTCATGGCTTATTGGGACATGGTCACTTATCTGGATGGGCAAAAAGTGTTGGAGAAATTAATTCCCAGGAAGTCTACGAAGTAATCTACGCCAGCAGCCGCTGCATAACCTGAAGAAATCTCAGATTTTCATCCCGCGTCCCGATGGAGACTCGTAGGGCATGCGGAAGATTTTTTGCGCTCACGTCACGAATGAGAATACCTTCCTTCCCCAGTCCGTGAAAGATTTCCCTGGATCGTGGAGATTGAAAGAGAATAAAATTTGTCTGTGAAGGAAAGACTTTCAGCGACTTGATCTGGCCTAGATTTTTGTAAAGCCTCTCCCTCTCTTCAAGAATTTCTTTTACCAAAGATCTTACAAAACTGTCTTCCTCCAAAACCACTTCGGCAATGGCCTGCGTCAGAATACCAATGGTAAACGGAAGAATGACTTTGAGAATCTCCGAGGCCACCGCGGGATGAGAGAGCATATAGCCCAATCTCACGCCCCCCATGGAAAAGGCCTTGGAGAAGGTCCTCAAGAGAATCAAATTGGGAAACTGCTTCAGATAAGGCCGGAGTGTAAAACCCGAAAAAGGATAGTAGGCCTCATCCACGACAACGAGTCCTTGGGACGCCTTCAGCACAGAAACCAAGTCCTCTTCCGAAAAAAGATTGCCCGTCGGGGCGTTTGGATTGGCTAAAAAAACAATTTGAGGCC
>OBEQ010773891.1_pt1 | contig 17605 bp, 15 predicted proteins | sample 1670901 | NCBI WGS metagenome assembly OBEQ01 (sample SAMEA104232315, study PRJEB22302) | groundwater metagenome | biome: forest; feature: aquifer; material: groundwater | place: USA | collected 2011-08-07 | depth 5.4 m
CGGCGAGCCAGTGTTTCCATACCTTTCCGCGCTTCGCGCGGCCGAATCGGTCGGGCAAAAATCGGAAAGTTTGATATTGGTGCCCGAGGTGGGAGTTGAACCCACAAGTCCGTGAGGACACACGATTTTGAGTCGTGCGCGTATGCCAATTCCGCCACTCGGGCCCGAGAAATTTGAAAAGATTACACAAGAAGTATACAATTGAACTAGTTATATGGCAAGAATCATCACTATTTGTAACGCTAAGGGGGGAGTTGGGAAAACGACTACTTCGATAAATCTCGGAGCTTATTTGGCTGCTTTGGGTAAGTACGTTTTATTAGTTGATATGGATTCACAGGCCAATGCCACCGGTGGGCTAGGCATAAACATGGAGTATGACACCGAGAATGTCTATCATGCCATCGTTAGCGATCAGAATCCATTGCCCATGATAAGGAAGACATCAATCTTTGGTTTTGATGTCTTGCCAGCCACTCAAGCTTTAGCCGGAGCAACTGTTGAGCTTGTTTCTATGGAAGAGCGGGAATATCGGTTAAGAAATTCTCTGAATTCATTGAGGATGAATTATGATTATATTCTCATAGACTGTCCGCCTTCTCTTGGCTTACTGACTGTAAATGCCCTGACTGCCGCAGATAACGTCATAATCCCTGTTCAGTGCGAATACTATGCGCTTGAGGGTCTTGGTCAGCTACTACACGCAGTTAACTTGATTCGGGAAGGCCTAAACCCTGATTTGCAAGTGCTCGGCGTATTGCTTACAATGTATGATAAGAGGAATCAGTTGAACCGCCATGTTCTTAATGAGGTCAATAAGAATTTTCCGGGAAGAGTTTTTGATACTGTAATCTCAAGAACGATTGATTTAGCCGCAGCTCCGAGTTATGGTAAATCCATCCTTCAATTTAATCCCAGTTCTAAGGCGGCGAATGAATATCGACGCTTAGCGGAAGAAGTGATTAAATTAACACAATAACAATGTCTAACGGTGTTAAAAAAATGTTCGGTTTGGGAAAGGGTCTGGAATCGTTGATACCGAAAGGAAAGCAGATGCATCCGGAGTCTCAAAAAGAGAATGTCTTTTTTGTTGAAGTGAATAAGATAAGAGCAAATCCTGACCAACCGAGACAGGATTTTAATCAAGAAGGCTTAAAAGAATTGTCTCAATCAATACGCAAATACGGTGTTCTTCAGCCATTATTGGTTTCTAAGATGGAGGAAGAGAGTCCGCGGGGAACAAATGTTTATTATCAATTGATTGCTGGGGAAAGAAGGTTGAAGGCTTCGAAGTTAGCCGGTATTCCTAGTGTGCCAGTAGTAATTAGAGACGATTTTGTGACTAAGGGACAAAAGCTTGAAGTTGCATTAGTTGAGAATGTTCAGAGAAGCGATTTGAATCCAGTTGAAGAGGCCGAAGCTTATGAGAGGTTGGCTAAAGAATACGGATTGACCCAGCAGGAGATAGCCCAAAAAGTAGGAAAGTCGCGTGAAGTTATCGCAAATTCTTTAAGATTGATAGGTCTGCCCAAAGATATCAAAGAGTCTTTACGTGGAGGGATATTATCCCGTGCCCATGCTAGAGCTTTGCTTGCTTTTGGTGACGAGGATAAACAGAGAGAGGTTTACGGTCATATTCTTGGTGGAAGATTGTCGTCAAAGGATGTTGAGCAAATGGCGGCTTCATCAAAACCTTCAAAATCTAAAAAATCAAAGCTAACATCACAAGAAATAAATCGTTTTCAATCTCTTGAGAAAAATCTCGGTGAGATGCTAAAGGTTCCCGTCCTCATCCGCTCGACCGACAAGGGCGGTCATATCGTCATCAAATTCGCTGATCTCCAAGAACTCAATAAAGTCGCGAAGAGGATAATTGATTAAAAAATCCGCTTTAGGCGGATTTTTTAATGGACCAGCTCGCCGAGAGGATTCTTTTGCCATTGCCGGTCTTTTTTAGATTACTGCAATCAACGGCGTGAATTGTTACGCCTTGGTTAACTGTCATGTAGCCTTTTATGCTATCCCCAACTTTTGGCTTACAGCATCTGGCGATCTTATACATCAATCCGGTTTGGTTTTGAATGACCGGTACGCCGACTCTGGCTACCTCAACTTTTACTTTCTTTTTCCCGCCAGAGGCGGGTCCGCCTTTGGCGGAAATTTCTTTTTCTTCTGCCGGCTCTAAATCTTTAATCTTTTTTTCTTCCATTGTGAACCAGGCTTTTATTTTCTTTTTTGCATCAGTTGTTTTAGCTACTCTCAGCCAATCAGATGACGGTTTAAACACCTTTCCCTTTATTATTTCTATAACATCGCCATTTTTAAGCACATGGTCGAGGGGCACTATCTTGCCGTTGATTTTTGCGCCTTTTAGAGAATGTCCCAGGTCGGTATGAATGGCGTAAGCAAAATCAATCGGCGTCGCTCCCTCGGGAAGGTCTTTTACGTCACCCTTAGGCGTAAAAGCAAAAATTCTATTTTTAAAAAAGTCTATTTTTAAATTTGTCAGCCCTTCGCGAGGCTTCATCTCTTTAACGAATTCTTTTAGCTGATTAACCCACTCCGCCTCTTTAATATTGGCTTTAAATTGTTTTTTACCTCCTTCACTGTAGGCCCAGTGAGCGGCGATACCGTTCTCGGCATGCTCATGCATGTCCGGAGTCCTGATTTGTATTTCAACAATTCTTCCTTTCTCGCAGAAAATAGTCGTGTGAAGAGATTGATAACCATTTGGCTTGGGAAGAGCGATGTAGTCTTTGATGAGGCCCGGGAGAGGTTTGTAGTGCTTATGTATAATACCGAGCGCTTCATAGCAGGATTTAATATCCGGTACGATTATTCTCATAGCGACAAGGTCGAATACTTTTTCGGCATCCATGTCGTGGCGTTTGATTTTGCCATAAAGACTATAGTGATGCTTGGCTCGGGAATGAAGATCGACGACACTAATTCCAGCATCGGTAAGGTAGCGCTTGATGAGAGGTTTAGTCCGGTCGATGTAATCCATCCGGTCAGTATATTTTTCTTTCACATGTTTTATGAGCCAGGCATAATCCTCGGGATAGACATAAGGAAAAGCCAGGTCTTCAAGCTGGCCCTTCAAACGTCCCATTCCAAGGCGGCCGGCGATGGGTGCGTATATTTCGAGAGTCTCTAGGGCTATTCTTTTTTGGGCCGCCTTTGGTTGATTACGCAAGGTCTCCATGTTGTGATACCGATCAGCAAGTTTGATTAATATAACCCTAATGTCTTCGGCCATAGCGAAAAACATTTTTTTTAATGAACCAATATTCTCAAGAGCAGTTTTTCGGTTAGGTGAGTCTGGGGAGTATTCAATTTTTCCGAGTTTAGTTACGCCTTCAACAAGGAAAAGTATTTCTTGACCAAAGTCCCGCTTAATATCCTCGGGCTTAAGATTAGTGTCCTCAAGGGTGTCATGGAGCAAGCAGGCAGCAATTGTCGTGGCATCCATTCCTAGCTCCGACAAAAAGTATGCCGCATGAAGCGGGTGAGTAATATAATCTTCGCCGGATAGTCTTTTCTGTCCTCGATGAGCCAGCTCCGCGACGTTATAAGCCTTTTGAATTAAGGCCTTGTCGGCCTCATTAAAGCCGTCCTTATTTAGTATTTTTTCTAATAGGTGAAGCATAGTATATAAAATCATAGTATCGCTATGTCAGTTATTTTTCAATTCTTCCCGCCCAGCCCCATCTCTTTTTTGATCATGCTCCTCGCCTCATAAATTTGCTCAGAATAGCCCAGATTTTATATATAAAAATAACAGGTACCCTCGTCCCGATTGCGTAGCAATCGAGGATCCTCGATTGCTACGCAATCGGGACTTGCCTCCTCGCGGTCGCTTCTCTGGCTACGCTGCTCGGCGCTCGACCTATTATTTTTATATAAAATCTGGGCTATCTTCTTAAATTTATTCATCTCGTCAAATGACAAAAAAGAGACGGGGCTGGGCGGGAAAGTTTAACTCATTGCTGGAAAAATAAAAAACGGCTAATGCCGTTTTCTTACTTAACACGAACCGAATCAATACACACCTTCTTTTCTATTTGTTCAATTTTATATAGAAGCATACTTTCCCATGCGTTATTACGCTCTTGTGCAATCTTTCTGAATACTAGTTTTGCCTCGTCATTGGTCGTAGCCTCAAATTCTTTGTAAGTCGTGCTAGGTACGTCCCATCTGCCGCTGGTAATTCTATAGAGTATTTGTGCCTCAACTTACCGAAATGAACTGAATCATTTATAACTCTTCATAGCTAAAATATCAAGCCAATCCCTCTCCAATTTCTATCCTTCCGCAGTCAAGAAAATATCAGAGAACTAAAAAGGATTTACTCAATAATCACGAGGTCGAGGCGCCAAGTCTCTATGTTTGAGAGACGAAGGAGGCAAGCGAGGGTACCTGTGATTATTGATAGTAAATCCTTAGTTATTTTGAGGATATTTTAGAAGACGTCTCATAGTGGTCTCCTGACCGTGCTTTAGCCGGTCGAGGAACTCTGTAGGACTGGACTAGAAATTGGGGAGGGGTTTGGCTCACTACTGAGCAGGAACCTCTACTTTCTTTGTATTCTTACATTGAGGGAAGCGGCTGCAGGCTTTGAATTTGCCGTATTGGCCGTTGCGGATGACCATTTCTCCTTCTCCGCATTTGTCGCATTTTTCACCAGTTTTTTCTGGTGGAGGTCCTGCCGGTTTATCTCCCTTCAGGATATTTTTACAATCCGGGAAATTCGAACAGGCGGTAAACTTGCCGAATCTTCCGGTTTTCTCAACCATTTCACCGACTCCGCATTTTTCACACTTTGTATTTGCCATAATTATTTATTTTATTATTTCTTTTTGGTAAATCTTCGAAAGCCTCTTTTCTTCTTTTCTTCCTTAAATATCTCAAGCGCGCGGGGGAGTTCGATCTGGTAGACATCATCGGTCTTAAGGGAACGGAAGTCACCGTCATGAGCAACATATGGTCCGAACCTTCCGATATTAGCAGTAATTTCTTTTCCTGTTTCGGGATGAGTACCTAGTATGCGTGGTAGACTTAAGTATTTTAATGCCTCTTCAATCGTAACTATTGTCGCATCTTTGTCTTTGGGTATACCCGCTCGACGGGGCTTCGGATTCTCTTTTGTTTTTTCTCCTAACTGAACGTAAGGTCCAAATCTACCATCAAGTACAAAAATCTGCAAACCAGTTTTTTCGTCTATTCCAATGGGCTTATTGGGTTCAACTATCGAGCCGTCAATTCGACGGGCGCCTTTGCAGTCCGGATATCTTTCACAGCTCATGAATTTACCACTTCGGCCAAGTTTGATTATCATCGGACTTCCGCATACCGGACATTTCCATTCGGCTGAGGCCGAGCCTAAATTGGTAATCTTAGCTGTCTTCTCTTTAGCTTTTACATCTTTGTGGAATGGTCCATAAAAATCCTTCAGGGTCTTTACATAATCTCTTTTACCGTCGGCGATTTCGTCCAGCTCATTTTCCATTTCAGCGGTAAATGTATCATTGATATAGTCCATGAAGTTTTCTTCAAGAAATGTACTGACAACATCGCCGGTGTCGGTTGGCTTAAGGGCCCGGCCTTCTTTCTCCACATATTTACGGTCATTCAGAGTTTTTATAATAGACGCATAGGTTGAAGGTCGTCCGATTCCACGCTTTTCAAGTTCTTTGATAAGACCGGCCTCTGTATAGCGAGGTGGCGGTTCGGTGTGTTTTTCTTCGCTCGCTATATCTTTGAGGGTCAGTTTCTCGTCTTTATTAACTTTTGGTAGCTCTATGTCTTCTCCTCTGGCACGTGTATCGCAGGCAAGCCAACCGTCAAATAGAACACGTGAACCGGTTACGGCGAAATCAGGAAACTCATTATCCGCATTAGTGATGGTAGCAATAATCTTGGAGCGTAGAAGCTTAGCATCAGCCATTTGCGATGATATCGTCCGTTCCCGTATAAGCCGGTACAACTTTATCTGTTCTTCATTGCTTCCGGCATTAACTTGCCCGGCATTTGTGGGTCGGATAGCCTCATGGGCTTCTTGTGCATTCTTGCTTTTGGTCTTATAGGTCCGGGCCTCTACGTATTGCTTGCCATAGGTTTTCTCGATTAGGCTCAAGATTTGTCCTTGAGCGGAAGAGGCAATGTTAAGGCTGTCAGTCCTCATATATGTAATAAAACCCTGCTCATAAAGCTTTTGGGCTATTATCATAGTCCGTGATGGTGAAAAACCTAGACGTGAGCTCGCTGCTTGCTGGAGGGTCGAAGTTGTAAATGGCGAGCGGGGAGAGCGCTTAACTTCGCCTTCGGTGATATCCTTAATGTACCATGAGCCGGCCTTACCCATTTTAAGTATAGTTTCGGCAAGATTTTTATCTTTAAGTTCCTTTTCGCAGGTGACCTTAAAAACAACTTTATTATCTCCGGATACATCGGCAGTAATAATATAGTAAGCCTCACTTTTAAAAGCTCGAATCTCGCGTTCGCGTTCCATTATAATACGCAGAGCGGGTGATTGGACTCGTCCGGCCGATAGTCCGTAGCGAACCTTTTTCCAGATGAGGCCGGAGAGGTCATAACCAACAAGTCTATCAAGAACTCGGCGTGCCTCCTGGGCTTTTACGAGTTCCGGATCGATTAAGCGCGGATGCTCAAGAGCTTCTTTGATGGCTTCTTTGGTAATTTCGTGAAAAACTATCCTCTTTGCCTTTTTTAAGCCAAGAATTTCCGACACGTGCCAAGCTATAGCTTCTCCTTCACGGTCGGGGTCTGTGGCAAGATAGATCTCATCAGCTTTATCGGCAATTTTTTTAAGGTCTTCAATTATTTCTTTCTTGCCGACACTTATCTCGTAATGAGGAACAAAACCAGCCTCAATATCAATGGCCGCCTTGTTGCTTTTTGGCAGGTCTCGGATATGTCCTACGGAAGCGCGCACAGAAAAACCGCTACCAAGAAATTTGGAGATGGTCTTTGATTTTGTCGGACTTTCGACTATTACTAGATTCATATAATTGTCCCGATTCAGTCTAAGCACAGCTTAGTTACTGAATCGAGGATTCTCGATTTTATCAAATCATTTAGATTTGTAAAAATCGGAACATGTATATTTTCCTTGCCTTTGTTTAATCACTCCTTTTAATTCTAGCATCGAAATTGCGGCTAAGGTTTGTGATGTTTCTAAATTTGTTTCTCTAATTATTTCGTCGACAGATAATTCGCCCTTCTCGTTCAGTATATCAAGAATCTTTATTTGGACGGGGTCTTTTGTTGATATGTTTTTTTTAATATTGATATCTAACTCTAAATTTTTGTCGTATTCTTCGAGAATATCGTTGGCAGAAGTTACCATTTTTGCACCAGTCTTAATTAACTCATTGGTACCTTTCGAGACCATTGAAAAAATATTTCCCGGTACTGCAAAAACATCGCGGTTTTGGTCGGCGGCAGATTTTGCGGTTATGAGAGAACCACTTTTTTCGGCCCCTTCAACAACCAATACACCCTTTGAAAGGCCGCTAATTATTCGATCTCTGACGGCAAAGTTAAAGTTTTTTATAAAAGAAGGGTCGTTATATTCGGATATCAATAAGCCGTTGTTATTAAGTATTTCCTGGGCGAGCAAAAAGTTTGTTTTTGGTGCTATTCCTTCGTCATCTATGGTCGAGCCAAAGACGGCAATAGTTGGCAGGTCATTGTCTAAAGCTGCTTGATGAGCAACGGCGTCAACACCTAGAGCCAACCCGCTGACTATGGTCCAATTGGTGCCGACTAGTCCGGCAATTATATGTTCGGTAGCCTCTTTGCCGTAGGAAGTAATTTTTCTTGTTCCGACAACACTGAAGCAAAAAGTGTTTAAAAGCTCTATATTGCCCCTATAGTAAAGTTTTTCGGGCGGATCAGCTATTTGAGCAAGTAGCTTAGAATAATGCTTGTTTCCTATTTTGATTTCTTTGATGGGAAAAGACATGAGGGCAAGAATACTTCATATCGGTTCATTAGTCAATTTTAGATTTTTGTAACATGCTATATAATATGAATATGCGTTTATCAGTTATTATTCCAGCTTACAATGAAGAAAAGAGGCTCGAGGCTACTCTCAGGTCTATAGACGCTTATCTAAAAAGGCAGACTTATGACTACGAGATAATAGTCGTAAATGATGGCTCAAAAGATGGCACCGCACATCTAGTCAATAATTTATTATCCAGCATCAAGGGTTTAAGGCTAATAGATAATTACGAAAATCATGGCAAGGGTTATGTGGTAAAACAGGGGATGCTTGAGGCCAAAAGCGATCTTCGTCTTTTTACTGACGCCGATAACTCAACCTCGATTGATCATCTAGATAAATTTGTTCCATATATGGATCAGGGCTTTGATGTTATTATAGGGTCTATAGGCGTTGCTGGGCATAAAGTTGCTGCCGGAAGTGAGCCTTTGTGGAGAAGGGTATTGGGTAAACTTGGTAATTTATTCATTCAAATAATGGCAGTGCCAGGCATCTCGGATACTCAACGTGGCTTTAAGCTTGTGAGCTCTAAGGCCGCCAACGATATTTTCCCTAAGCTTACTATTACTAGATGGGGATTTGATATAGAAGTTTTGGCTCTTGCCAGAAAGTTCGGGTATAAAATAAAAGAGTTACCTGTTGACTGGAAGAACGACCCTAATTCTACGGTGGGAATAAACGCCTATAAGCAGGTTCTTGTGGAAACTGTTAAGATAAGGTTGAACTTAATGACTGGCGTTTATAATAAATAATATGACAAACGATACGGATAAAAAACCTTTAAATGAGTTTAGGCAGGATCTAGTCTCCGGAGAATGGGTCCTTTTTGCTACTGGCCGGGCAAAAAGTCTACGTAATGATGAGGATAAGGATTTCTATCAAACAAAGCGGGAGTGCCCTTTCGAAGATCTCACGCAACAGAATATTTTGTGGCGATATCCTGATTCGGAGGATTGGCGTGCCACTGTAATTAAGAATAAGTATCCGGCTGTTAGGCAAGGTCTATGTTCTACGGAGCAAACCTACGGCCCCTTTAAGATATTTGATCCGATAGGTGATGCCGAAGTTATTATATATCGCGACCATGACCACGGTATATATAAGTGCTCTGTTGCTGAGCTTAACGAAATGGTCAAGGTCTATAAAAAGCGTTTCAATGAACTATTCCAAAACCCAGAATGTGCTAAATATATATTGATATTTCATAATCAAGGCAGAGCAGCCGGAGCAAGTGTATATCATCCTCATTCTCAAATAATAACTATGCCTATCTTACCGCCTGATATTTACAGAAGCATCAACGGTTCATACGAGTATTATACAAAGCATAAAAAGAGAGTTTACAGCGAGCTTCTTGAGTGGGAACAAAAAGAGCGTAAAAGGATAGTCTATGAGAATAAAGAGTTTATTGTCTTCTGTCCCTATGTTTCAAAATATCCGTACGAGTTAAGGATATTTTCTAAACAAAGCCATGCCCATTTTAATCAAATGCCGGATAGCTCTGATGAGTTTTTCGCCGATGCCCTGTATACATCTTTTCAAAAGCTTAAAATAGCCCTAGATAGTCCGCCTTTTAATATGTTCATTCATACGGCACCGCTAACTGACGAATTCGGCGTGCACATGCATGAGTTTTATCATTGGCATGTTGAGATAGTCCCTCATTTAAAAATTGATGCCGGATTTGAAATGGGTACTGGAATTGAGGTAAATCCGGCCGATCCGGATGAGTCGGCAGAAATATTTAGGAACGCTAGCGTAGAGCCTGAAGTAAAATAATGACGAAGAAGCTTATAGTCGCTAATTGGAAAATGAATCCGGAATCCCTTGCCGAAGCCGAGGAGATATTAGAGTTCGTCAACGACTATCTGGAATCTCTGGCCGAGAATAAAGAGTTAAGCTTAGTTTTCTGTCCACCTTTTGTTTTTCTTGAGGAAGCCTCGAGAATACTGGCAACTTCTCATCTTGAGCACGATGCATTTCTGGGAGCACAGGACATTTCCATAGAAGATAAGGCGGCTTTAACCGGTGAAGTGTCAGGTCCGATGCTAAAGAGGCTGGGAGTGAGATATGTTATTATCGGTCATTCTGAAAGACGCTGGAAGTTGGGCGAGTCGGATACGACAGTAAATAAGAAACTAAAATCTGCATTGAGGAATGAGCTCATTCCTATTGTTTGTATTGGTGAGCGTTCGCGCGAGGGCGATTTTAAGGGGTTCTTGAAAGATCAAATTAAAAACACGTTTAAAGAATTATCTGCTGATGAAATTAGTAAATGCATCGTTGCCTATGAACCGGTCTGGGCTATCAGTACAAATGTGGGCGCTAAGCCGGATACTCCCGCCAGTGCTCTTGAATCAATCCGTATAATAAAAGATTTCCTGATTGGAAATTGGACCCGCCTGCCGGACGGGCAGGAATTGGAAATTGGAAATTTGCCGAAGGTTTTATACGGCGGATCTGTTAATTCGGCCAATACCAAAGATTTTTTAAGCCAAGAAGATATTGATGGTGTCCTTGTGGGCGGGGCAAGCATTAAAAAACAAGAGTTCGTTAAGATTTTGGATATCGCCTCTAAGATATAAAATATGAACATGTTCCCGGGGGTAAATTATCTGGATAATAAGAAGGTATTATTGCGCTGTGATTTTGATGTGCCTGTTGCTAACGGTCAAATTTCTGAGAAATTTAGGATTCTAAAGCAAAAACCCGTCATCGATTTTTTATTGAAACAATCGGCGGTTGTAATGGTTGCCCACATTAAAGGGGTTAAATCGTTCAAAGATATTATTCCTGAAATTGAGCACTTATTAGCACGAAAAATTGAATTGGTAGAAACCCTAGGGGATCTTAAGTCGGTAGTCATTAATCTGAGACAGGGCGAACTATATTTATTAGATAATATTCGAGGTTGGCCCGGCGAAGAAGAAAATGATGAATTGTTTGCCAAAACTCTTTCCGGCGGTTTCGACCTATATATAAATAATGCCTTTGCTGTCTGTCATCGAGAGCACGCTTCAGTTTCTGCTGTAACTAAATTTCTCCCATCTTATCCCGGTTTTTTAGTTGAAGAGGAGATAGTGCAATTAGATAGAATGTTAACTATCCCCAGTGAGGGAAAGATTATTATTATGGGTGGCGCTAAGACAAAAACCAAGATTCCCGTCATCAAGTATTTTATTGATAAGGCGCAAAACATTCTTGTTGGTGGAGTCGTGGCCAATGATATTTTAAAAGAGATGGGTGTGGATATAGGTTTATCCATCGCCGACAAAGATCCTACGGGTTTGCTTGAGGGCTTAGATATTAAAGACAGCAGACTAATGATACCATTCGATTTTAATATTTATGAAAAGCAGATTTTTGATATCGGTCCAAAGACTATCAAGGAATATGTAAACATAATTAAAAATGCTAAAGTAATTATTTGGAACGGGCCGATGGGTCTATTTGAGAATGAAAAGTTCTCTGCCGGAACTGATAGTATTGCTAGGGCAGTTGCTGATTCTAGGGCCTTTAAAACCATTGGTGGAGGCGATACAATTTCCGCCGTTGATAGGCTCGGCCTATTGGATAAATTTGATTTCGTATCTACCGGCGGGGGATCAATGTTGGCTTTTCTTGGCGGAGAAAAATTACCGGGATTAGAAGCTTTGGGTTACTATAATAAATAATATGAAAGATATTGTAATTTTATATCACGCTGAATGTCCGGATGGTTTTGGTGCGGCTTGGGCGGCTTGGAAGAAATTTGGAGACCTCGCTGAGTATATTCCCGTTCACCATAACTCTCCGATTCCAGAAGGATTGGAAGGCAAAGAAATATACTCAGTTGATTTCACCTATCCCGAGGAGACGACAAGAGGGTTGATAAATAAAAACAGACGAGTGACCGCTATAGATCATCATGTTACGAGAGAGGGTGCAATTAAAATGACTAATGATTATTTATACTCTAACGACCATTCCGGTTCAGTTCTTGCTTGGACCTATTTTCATCCCGATAAGCCCGTGCCTAAGTTGCTGGAATATGTAGAGGATAGAGATCTATGGAAATTCAGCCTCAGTAATACCGCCGAAATATGCGCTTGTATTGATACTCACGAATATGACCTAAATGTTTGGGACAAACTTATTAAAAACATGGAGGACGGATCTTTTGTGGCGAAGTGTATTGAAAAGGGCAAGATTATCCTTGAGCATGAGAAACGCTTAATAAAACGTACTATCGAAGAGGGGGCCAGGTTAGTAGATTTTGATGGTTATAGGGTTTATTCTGTGAATGCTCCCCATTTCTCGGCTTCGGATATAGGGGCCATGCTCATAGCTAAAAATCCGCCCTTTGCTATCATATGGAGCGAGGATAAGGAGAGGGTCAATGTATCTTTGCGTTCAGACGGTTCGACTGATGTAAGTAAGATTGCTGCTAAGTTTGGGGGTGGTGGGCATAAGGGTTCAGCTGGTTTTACTCTGCCCGCAATAAATTCATTTCCATGGAAAGAGATAAAATAAAACAAACAAATAATTTCATAGTGTATACCGACGGCGGTTCGCGAGGCAATCCGGGGCCGGCAGCTATTGGGATAGTCATCGATGGACCTACCGGAAAAAAAGATTATGGAGAATATATAGGCGTGAAGACTAACAATGAAGCCGAATATCAAGCGGTCATTTTTGCGTTAAAAAAGCTGAAGCAACTAGCCGGCGGAGATAGCGCACAAAAAAGCTCTGTACTTTTTTACCTGGATAGCGAGCTTTTAGTAAAGCAATTTAACCATGAATATAAAGTTAAAGAAGAGAATATCCAAAAGCTTTTTCTCGAAGTTCATAATCTCAGGCTTGATTTTGGGCATGTTGAATTCAAGCATGTCTTAAGGGGTAAGAATACTAATGCCGATAAACTTGTAAATCAGGTTTTGGATAGGGAGGCTAATAAGCTGGACCTATAGTTGAATTTGTAATTTATTTGTGTTATAATCAGTTGGTCCTGTAAATGAGGTGATTACTCTTGTCGAAAGGCAGGAGAGGAAAGTCCGAGCACTCCCTTATGCAAATAAGGAGCAGGGTAGCGGGTAACACCCGTCGCGAGTGATTGTAGAGGTGCGAGCAGAAACGTTCTAAGCCGAAAGGCGAAGAAAAGCTAAAACCGAAACTATTGATATTTATCAAAAGTTTATAGCTTAGCTCTGGTGGCGGTTAAAACACCGGAGATGAAACGGCTAAATCCTTACTTGAGTGCAAGGTCAGCGTTTTTCGTCAGTAATGGCGGGATTCGAAAAGTTAGACCGCTAGAGGCCAATAGTGATATTGGTCCCAGATAAATTATCACTACCTTTTAGGTAACAGAACTCGGCTTACGTTTTACAGGACCGAAAATCCCCGAAAGGGGATTTTCGTTTGAAAAAAACTGATTTTCGTGTTATCTTCTCCCCAATAATCAAGACCTTCTAAATGAGAAAATCTGAGCTTTTCTTCAATGTTCTTAGGCTTCCGGTTGACTTTGTGATGCTCCTGATTGCCGGATTAACTACTTATTATCTTAGAACCGGAATCATATCCGTCCTTCGACCGGTTCTTTTTGATTTCAGCCTTCCTTTCATGAGGTATCTTTACTTAGTGGCGTTCGTTTCGGTAATTTTTATATCTGCTTATGCCTTGTCCGGGCTCTATAATATGAGGTCCCGTCTTAGAATAGCCGAAGAGTTCTCTAAGGTTGCAATAGCTTCTTCGGCCGGTATTATGATAGTTATTATATATATATTCTTGCGGCAGGAGCTCTTCAACTCAAGGTTCCTAGTATTGGGTAGTTGGTTCTTCGCAATTATATTTGTATGGTTTGGGCGTCTAGCAATACGGTATGTACAGATAATTACAGTTTCAAAATATAATTTTGGAGTCCAAAAAATAATAATTATCGGAGAAGACAAGGGGGCAACGGCATTAGTCCAAAAAATAAAAGACGATCCCCCCTCCGGTTATCGAATCGTTAGACAGTTCCCCAACCTCGATTTAAATGAAGTAAGAGAGGAAATATTGAAGTCAGAGATAAACGAAGTTATATTAACTCACCCCCACTATCCCGAAGTGCAGATTCTTGAGCTTGTTGATTTTTGCAACGAGAACCACATCGTTTTTAAATATGTCCCCAATATATCCCAACTACTCACCAGCAATTTCTCTATCGATATATTTCACGGCATTCCATTTATTGAGATTCAAAGGACCTCATTGGACGGCTGGGGAAAAGTAATCAAAAGAGTTGTGGATGTTTTCGGTGCATTTGTGGGCATGATGCTACTTTCGCCAGTTTTTATGATTGTAGCCTTTGCTATAAAATGGGAGACCGAGGGACCGGTTTTTGTAAGACTTAAAAGAGTAAGCAGGAATAAGGAGTTTGACTTACTAAAATTCAGGTCGATGATTGATAACGCCCATGAGTTAAATCCGTATCTAAGATCTGTTGCGAATGATAGAGCCAACGCTGGACCATTATGGAAAATGAAAAATGATCCAAGAATAACCAAAGTCGGCAGATTAATAAGAAAAGTCCGCTTTGATGAAATGCCTCAATTTTGGAATGTGTTAAAAGGAGATATGAGCTTGGTTGGTCCACGTCCACATCAGTCCGATGAAATTGCTAACTATCTAAAACATCATAAGAAGGTGCTGACTATTAAAGCTGGAGCTACGGGTCTGGCACAAGTATCCGGCAGTTCGGATATAGGCTTTGAGCAGGAGGTTGCTATAGATAGTTTTTATATAGACAACTGGTCACTGTGGCTTGATTTTAAGATTATCATAAAAACATCACTCAAAATGTTTTTCGATAAATCAGCAGTCTAATGCGAATTGCTTTTGTTCATGAATATCTAAATCAATTTGGAGGAGCTGAAAGGGTGCTCCAGGTTTTGTGCGCTATGTTTCCTGAGGCTCCAATATACACTCTTTTCTATGATTCGGAAGCTACCGGAGGAGTGTTTGAGGGCAAAGAGATACGAACCTCATTTTTGCAGAAAGCCCCTTTTGTAAACAGATACCACCATTTCTTCCCTCTATTAATGCCCCTAGCTATTGAGCAGTTTGATTTTTCTGAATTTGACCTAGTACTCTCAATATCAGCCTCTTTCTCGAAGGGGATTATCACGAAGCCGGGTACTAGGCATATTTGCTATTGTTTAACCCCGCCACGCTTTCTATGGGACGATAGCCAGAAGTTTGTAGAGGAGTTTAAGTACCCGAGCTTTATTAAGCGGGTTATGCCACCGTTTATTACGTATTTGAGGCTATGGGATAGAGAGGCATCCCACAGGGTAGACGAGTTTTTAGCTATCTCCGGATTTGTTAAAGAACGAATAAAAAAATATTATCTGCGAGATTCAGAACTGGTATATCCGCCGGTTAATATCAGTAAATTCTATATTTCGGATAAGATAGGGGATTATTTTTTTATGGCGGGTAGGCTCGTCTCGTATAAGCGGTTTGATGTTGCGATTAAAGTTTTTAATGACCTCGGCTGGCAACTTAAAATAGCAGGGACGGGTCCTGAAATGAAAAGATTAATGAAACTGGCCGGTAAGAACATTGAGTTTCTTGGCTTGGTTTCGGACGACACTCTGGCTAAATTATATTCCGAGTCGAAAGCGTTTATATTTCCCCAAGAAGAGGACTTCGGTATAACCCCTCTTGAGGCAATGGCGTCGGGCCGCCCGGCCATAGCCTATCGTGGCGGGGGAGCTGTTGAGACAATTCAAGAGGGGAAGACCGGCATTTTTTTTGATAAACAAACTGAAGACTCTCTTAAAAACGCATTGGTATCTTTTGATAGCAGTAATTTTAATCCTCGAATTTGTCGCGCGCAAGCAGAAAAGTTTGATGTCCTGGTGTTCAAGGAGAGAATCCTTGAACAGCTCACTAATCTATAATAATAAATAGCTATTGCCCCTATGATTATAGGCATTGATATTCGCGTGTTAGGAAGCAAAACCAAGAGTGGCGTAGAGGAGTATACAGAGAATCTTCTAGCCCACATGCTACCTATAAATAGAGACGTAAAATACAAGTTATTCTATTCGTCGTTTAGCTCTAAGCGGAACTCTTATCCATGGTTATCACTACCTAATGTCGAAGTACATAACTTTAGAATTCCTAATAAACTGTTGTTTCTTGCGGCTAACTTTTTAAAGCGACCTCATATCGATGAGATGATGGGCGGGGTCGATGTCTTTTTTTCACCACATTTCTTTTTAACTTCGTTATCTCCATTATGTAAACATATTATAACCTTCCATGACCTATCGTATGTCAGATATCCGGAGTTTTTTTCTTTAAGAAAAAGAATCTGGCACAGTTTAGAGATGAGGCCGAGGTATCAATCAAGATATTCAGACAAAATAATTGCGGTCTCCGAATCAACAAAGAGCGACCTTGTTAATTTATATCAGTTAGATCCGGCAAGAATAGAAGTAATCTATTCCGGGATATCGCCGAATATTAAGAAGCCTAGCGAGGATGAGTTAGAGGTGTTCAGAAACAGAATGAAGCTCCCTAAAAAATTTATCTTGTTTCTGGGCAAGCTTGAACCACGTAAGAATATCCCAAGTCTCATCAGGGCTTTTAATATAATAAAAAGAGAAGGAAGATTCGATGATCTCCACTTAGTATTAATAGGTTCTAAGGGTTGGCTGTATCAGGATATTTTTAAGGAGATAGATAATTCAGAATTTAAAGATAAGATTATCACGATTGATAACATACCCGATATAGATAGAAGCTTCTACTATAGCTTAGCGCAGGTCTTCGTCTACCCCTCATTTTTTGAGGGTTTTGGTTTCCCGCCGCTTGAAGCGATTGTATGCGGGACTCCGGTCTTAGTCGCTAACAACTCGTCTTTACCTGAGATAGTCAAAAGGGGTGCAGTCGTGATAGATCCGCACAATATTAAAGAAATAGCCTTTTCCATAGCTTCAATTTTAACCAACAGCCGGCTAAAAGAAGCATTAATGTATGAAGGTTTAGGTAGGATAAAGGAGTTCGATTGGAATGAATCAGCAGAAAAAACATTAAAATACCTGATAAAATAATAAGTACTATTAACCTTTATAATGCTAAGTGATTTAGTTAAACATAATTAATCAATTTCTTAAATCTCTACCTGAGTGTCTCATCTCTGGCTCAAACCTTATCTTTTCGTACTTATTCATTAAAAATAGGCTCGGCTATGATAATTGTCGGCGCTTATCCGGTGCCCTAAAAGCCTGTAATATAGGGGCTTTTAGGGCTTAAAGTATTTCCCCAGAATCTAGGAGCCCGGCTCCTAGATTCTGGGTAGGGATTAGCAGAAAATCTAGGAGCGAAGCTCCTAGATTTTGGACCCCAAAATTGATCAAAATTTAGGCATAGTTATCCACTTGTACAGGCATCGGAAAATCTAATATAATATACATAGTTACTGAATTCCTCGCGGTTCTCGTGAATCTCGAGACTTGGTATCCTTGGTGGTAAGATCGTTGAAAATTTTTCTGCGCTCAATGGAGTTTTTATTGCCGTTGAGTTGTATGAAGAAAATCTTAAAGAAAA
>OBEQ011312858.1_pt1 | contig 17602 bp, 14 predicted proteins | sample 1670901 | NCBI WGS metagenome assembly OBEQ01 (sample SAMEA104232315, study PRJEB22302) | groundwater metagenome | biome: forest; feature: aquifer; material: groundwater | place: USA | collected 2011-08-07 | depth 5.4 m
CATAACCCTTGGCCTTAAAGAGGTCGTTTGAGAGCGCCCCGCCGATGAAAACAGCGTCAGCAATCTTAAGAAATTTTTTGACCAGCGGAAATTTTGTTTCAAACTTGGCGCCGGCCAAAACAAACACAAAGGGTTTTGGCGGATTGAAAGCTCGAGATAAATGAGAAACTTCTTCGGCAAATAGTAAACCAGCGTAACTCGGCAAAAATTTTGGCAGGCCGACGATTGAGGCGTGGGCGCGATGAGAAACCGAAAAGGCGTCGTTGACGTAGATATCGCCGAAAGAAGCGAGAGTTTTGGCAAAGTCAAGATTATTAGCAACCTCGCCAGGGTTGCGGCGGAGATTTTCGAGAAAGAGAAATTCGCCGGGCCCTAGTGCATTGAGGTGCTCGGGCAATTCCGCGAGTGACGGCACAAAAACTAAATCAATAAACTTTTTGAGATAATCCGCCACAAGCGAGAGCGAATCCGTTTCCTTGCTGTCGGTGTGGCTTATGATAACGGTCTTGGCGCCGCGAGCTTTAAGAAACTCAAGCGTCGGCAGGCTGCGCTTGAGACGGAAATCGTCCCGAACAACACCTCCGACAATCGGCAGATTGAGGTCAAGCCGTAGCAAGACGGTCGTGCCTGAAGAAATTGCCGCCTCATCGAGAGTTTTAAAATTAAATTTCATTGATGACACGCAGAAGTTTTGTAAAATTTTCCGGGTCAAGACTCTCCCGACCAACCAAAAGCCCATCGACATTGCCCTCTTTGATAATCAGTCCGGCATTTTCAAAATTGACCGAGCCGCCATAAAGAATCGGTACGGTAATCGCCACATCCTTGCCAAACAAATCGGTCAAAGTCTTTTTGATAAAAATCGTCATTTCATGGACATCAGATGGCTTCATAGCATCCTGGAAACTTTTGCCGATAGCCCAGAGGGGTTCATAAGCAATCAAAACCTTCCGTAAATCAGTCGGTCGCGCGCCTAAAAGTGACGCTTTGATTTGGTTTTTGAGAAACTCAAAATAGGCGCCGCCCGAATCCCGCTCCCCTTCGCCGATGCAAAGAATCGACCGCAAGCCGCCGCGCGCGGCGGCCAAGACTTTTTTTGAGACCACCGCATCGGTTTCCCCTAGTGCCCTGCGTTCGGAATGGCCGATAATGGCGAAAGAGGCGCCCAGTGCCAGAACCATTGCCGAACTAATCTCTCCGGTATAAGGGCCGCTCCTTTCCCAAAAAATATCCTGCACTCCCAGAGAAAAATTTTTACCCAAGGGCTTTTTAAAAAGCGAGAGATAGACTGCGGGCGGACAGACGACAACCTCAACTCTCTTCAATTTTTTCGCCCGGCGGCTGACCGCTCTAAAAATCTCCCGCGCGCGCTCGGGCGTTTCCGGATTCATCTTCCAATTGCCGACAATTATTTTCTTTTGTTTCATCCGCCATATTATACCGCAGAAATCACCAAAAAAAATCCTAGCCCCGCCCGCGGCGGGCGGGGCTTTCTTAACTTTCTAACTTTAAACTAGCTATTGCACCTCCCGCCACTTATCAAACACGTAGCCGCCAGAAGGTCCCGACGTAAACAGAAGATTGACCAGGCCCGTGTCATAGACCACCTGCGCGCTATTGCTCAAACGAAGTCGGTAGGCTGTCACTTCTTTAAGACTGACGCTATTATACAGATGAATCTCGCCGTGAGCCGCGTATAAAAGAACCCCGCCGCTAACGCTTTGTTTGGCTGTAATCGCCTCTTCGCCGCTTCCGTTGCCCCCATTTTCAGCGCGGTTATTTTGCGAGAACAACGCCACAAAAGAACCCTTTGTACCCGAGCCTTGAAATTGAGCCGAGTTGTCCAAGGTAATGATACTGCTGTCAGTATGGTCGGTTGGCTTATCGGCAATGATGGCAACACTTTTATTGCCAAGCGAGGGGTCAACTTTAATGACGGCGGAACCAGTAACACTGATATTGCCGGCCACCCAAACCGGCCCCGTGAGCGTAACGGTGTCACCGGCAATGTTGACGGTATCGCAATTGATTTTTATAGGACCAAGCATAACAGCGTTCGGAGTGTTATAGGGACACGACCCCGAATATGTCCCGCCCGCCGCCGCGTCAGCTTCCATAGTAGCGATAGTGGCGTCAGAAACCGGAAGCGTGGTCGTAGCTTGGTCTGGGCTATTTGAGTGTGAAACCCCGCCAACGCTACTGCCATTAATCACTTGATAATAAGCATCTTTATCAATCGTAGAATTTTGTATGGTATGCGCGTAAGCGGAACTGGTGGCGTGCACGCTGTCAACTTTTCCGTTTGGCCCGGCAGACACCGCGTCGCCTTTTATAAGGTTGCTTCCTCCACCCGTCACAGAACCGTTTGAGTAAAGGTTGCCGGAAACCGAGGAAGTATTTTCAAATATGACGCCGCCATTGCCAACCTGCACGCCGTAATTAAATGAAACGCCGCTGCCGGATGTAAGATGGGTTTGAATGTTCCGGATGAGATTGAGGGCGTTGCCTGAAGAGTCGATTTGAAATCCCCCCACAACTGTTGTACTCGTGGCCGTCGCGCTGTAGCCGTTGAGAGAGAGGGTGGAAGGCGAGGTGAATTTTTTATTAGTCTTCAAGCGATACAGAGCGTCTTCGTTGACCGATTGGGAAACGAAGAGGCTGGCGCGAGTCCGTGCGAAATCATCAGCCTGTTTTACCTGACGAAGCACCGGATTAATAACGCCGATACCGACAGTGGTGGCAATTATCAGAAAAAATACTACGGCAGTGATGAGAGCCTGCCCGCGAGAATCACGAAACATGGAACATGGAACATGGAACATCCTAAAAAGTTGTTGCTCTTTTTTACCCTGTTTTATGTTGTGTGTTGTGTGCTTCATGATTTAATATGAGTCTCTCAAAACCGCCGTGGCGTAGAAATTGGCCGTATGCGTGCCGGCCGTGAGAGTCAGCTCAATCTTGACCGCCTGGGAAATGCCGGTGTTCATCTGTCTAAATATCAAATTGCTCACGGTAACGTCCGAGAGAGTCAAGGGACCCAAATCTCCGCCATCCTGCTTGACCCGGAGTGCGCCGCTCGAAACATAAAATTGAAGCGTCTGCGAGCTACTGGTTGCGGTCGTGGTGTTGAGCGTCAGCACCCCGGGACTGGCGCCCAAGACGCTCTGCGGCATATTGACGCTCTGGGCGTTCCTGATGTCTCGAATCACCCTATCGAGAGCGACCACGGCGGAGCTTTGGATGTGCCGCGAGAGTTTGAGATAGCTATAGGCTCGAGCCATGCCAAGAAGCATATTAACTAAGGAGACCAGAACGAGCGCGAGCAAACCGACATAAATAATCATTTCAACCAGCGAAAAACCTGCACACGAATAGCGCGCCTGCGTCCGGAACGGACTCCGGCAACGCGAATGCCCGCCCGCCTGGACTTCGTCCATGCGAAGTCGGGCAGGCGCCCACACGAATCTTTTATTTGTGTCATTCGTTTTCATTCGTGTATTGGTATCGTGTTCATGGTCAATTATTAAACAAATTGGTAAGGTAGCTTGAAATTGAACGGAGGGTGGTGGTCGCGCCGTTTGACCAAGAAACATAGACCGTAAGTTTTTTAGTGCCCGGGTCGACAGTGCCGCTCGCCGCGATATTGTCATTGGCATCACGGGTTACGTTGGCAAGAGTAACATAACGATTGTACAGATTGTCGATTTTTGAGGCAGTGGTTGTGGTAGTCCAGCGCGTGCCGTTCCATGAGAGATAATAGTTGGCGCCGGGGGTCAGGTTTGCAATGTTCCCACTCCAACCGTAATCCCGAATAACGCTCATGGCTTCAATCCCTTCTTCAAGAAGGTAAGTTGCTTCTACGGTGCCGAGAGTTGTCAATCCGGCGCGCACAAAAACATTGTAAGCGGTAAGCAATCCGGTAATGGCCATGAGCAAAATGGCAGTGCCAACAATAACTTCAACGAGGCTTACGCCTCGTTGAAATGGAACATGAAGCATGGAACATGGAACATTAAAAAACTTAGACAGCCGCGCGCTTCGCGCGCGGCTGTCTTTCTCCCCTCTTCTGTTCCATGTTCCATGTTCCATGTTCCTAATTTGATTGCGCTACGCCGGTGGCGAATATGGTAATGATTTTTGTCTGGGTGGAACTGGCCAAAAGCGAAATCGTCACCGTGCCGCTCTGTGCCGTCTCGCCGGTTAGGCGTTTAAAGACGACTTCGCTTCCGCCGCCGACAAGGGCAATGGCTGAAATCGCAACCAGAGGATTCATCGGTTCAACAACATTTGAAGCGCTCGATGAAGAATAGGTGGAACTGGCGAAAAGTGCCGCCTTGCTCGCCTCAAAATGGACCCCATAGACCGAGGCATTTTTGGCCGAAAGAGTTTGATTTCTGGCTTGCTCAAGAAGAGAAAGGATGATGGCGGTTTCTTTATCAAGCGCCTCGCGGCCGGTCGCTTTGGAAAAGGCGCCGGCGACAATAAGTGTGATGATGCCAGCGAGAGCTAAAACGATAAGTATTTCAACCAAAGTAAAACCCTTGATAGATTTTAGTTTGTAGTTTGTAGTTTTTAGGGAAAACATATTAATAAAAATCCTCAGACTAACAGCTAAAAGCTATCAACTAACAACTTCTGCTAGACATTATTCAAAACCGAATACATCGGCGTTATCATAGCCACCGCGAAGAAACCAACGACAACCCCGATAAAAACCATAAGGAAGGGCTCAATCACTGTGGACATATTTTTGGTCTTTTGGGCCACTTCGTCTTCGTAAAAAGTACCTACGCCCGCCAGCATTTCGGAAATTTTGCCCGTTTCCTCCCCGACCGCGAGCATTTCAGAAAGAAAAACCGGATAGAGAGCCTCGTGCTCCATGAAAACCGCCGAAATGACCGAACCTTTCTCGATGCTTTTTTCCGCTTTCCGTAAAATCTCTTTGTAATAAGAATTTTGAAGCACGTCGCCAGTGATTGCGAGTGCGCTTGTCACCGGCACGCCGGCCACGAGAAGCGAAGAGAGGGTCCGGGCTGTGCGGGCGGTGTTCGTTTCCTTAACAATAGTCGAAATGATTGGGAGATGGAGTATTGTGAAATCAAAAGAGCGCCGGCCAATCTTAGTTTTGGCAAAAACATAAACGAAAGCGATAAGAGCGGCGAGCATACCGATGCCCACAAAGGTATGGCTGCGCAGGAAGTCGCTCACGGCAATAACAATTTTGGTTGAAACCGGCAGTTCACTGTGAAGCTCCTTGAAAGTAGCCGTCAAGGTCGGCACGACATATATTAAAAGGAGAGTGCCGATGACAAGCATCACCGAAAGAATAATCGCCGGATAAATCATGGCTCCGCGAACCTTGCGCTCGAGCTCATATAAAGTGTTCATCTGAAAGGCGACGGCTTTAAGCGAAGAAGACATGCCCCCGGACTCCTCGCCCGCTTTTACCATTGACACGAAGAGAGGCGAAAAGATGCCCGGGAAACTCGCCAGGCTGTTGCTCAAAGTTTTGCCTTTTTCGATACTGTCATTCAAATCAAACAGGAGTTCCTTCAGTTTTTTCTTTTTACTTTGGCGTTCCAAAACGGAGAGCGCCCGAGAGAGCGGCAATCCGGCCTCAAGCATCGAGCCGAGATTTCTGGCAAGCGTTATCTTGTCGTGCATGCTAATCCGACCGAAAAACTTGATGTAGTTCATGATGTTCCATTTTTTGGGCGGCGCCGCCTCGGCAGTGGCAAGGACAACGTCGCCCTCTTTCCTGAGGTCTTTGTAGAGAGTGAACTTGTCGAGGGCTTCCCGCTCTGCCTCATACATTTCACCGGTGGGCTTTTGAGCTTTGAATTTAAATTTCATATAATACGAACCTACGAACTATTTACGAAATACGAACAGATACAAAATTACGAATGCCTCTCTTTTCGTATTTCGTACACCGTTAGTAGTTCGTATTGTCATTCTGATACAACACGGAACACCTCTTCAATCGTCGTAATGCCTTGCACCGCCTTGAAAATGCCGTCCTCAAGCATGGTGAGCATGCCTTCTTTTCTGGCTTGGGCTTCAATGTTGCTGCCGGGAGCGCCCCGCAGGATAAGCTCTTTTATGGAGGCCGAAACTTTCAGAGTCTCGTGGATGCCGACCCGACTGCTGTAGCCGTCCTTGCAATCGCTTGAAGGTTTGGCCTTGTAAAAAGGAATTTTCTCCCACTCGGCGTCTTTAGCAATTATCTTTTCTTCTTTGAGCGTGGCGAGCACCTTCCCCAAATCAACCGACTTGCCGAGCGTGGCAAGCGCGGTCTTGTTTAAAAAATACTTCTCCTTGGCCTGACAGAGTTTACGCACCAGACGCTGGGCGATTATGACGTTGACCGTGGATACGATAAGAAACGGCTCCACTTTCATGTCAATCAAACGCGGAATGGCGCCCGCGGCCGAATTGGTGTGCAGGGTTGACAGCACGAGGTGGCCGGTGAGCGCGGCATTGACCGCCAGGCTGGCCGTCTCGTTGTCGCGAATTTCGCCGACCATGACAATGTCCGGGTCTTGCCGGACAAGCGAGCGGAGGCCTGAACCGAAAGTGAAACCGATTTCGGGTTTGACCTGGGTTTGGTTGACCCGCGGCATCTGGTATTCAACCGGGTCTTCAATGGTGGAAATGTTGACCTCCGGCGTATTTAAAATATCCAGAATGGTGTAGAGAGTCGTCGTTTTACCGCAACCGGTGGGACCAGTGGTGAGAATCATGCCAGTTTTGAGCTTGAGCCCTTGGTGAATTTTTTCAAGCGAGTCGCCGTGGAAACCGAGGCCCTCAAGGGTGAAGCCGGAGCCGCTCTCGCGCAAAAGCCGCATGACCGTTTTCTCGCCGAAGTAAGTCGGCAAAATGGAAACGCGGAGCGACACCTTTTCATTATTCATTTCAGTCTTAAATCGGCCGTCCTGGGGCAGGCGCTTCTCGTCGAGTTTTAAATTTGAAAGCACTTTGATGCGGGCGGTGATGCTGTCGCCGGCATTTTTGGGCAAGGTCATGGTGTCGTGGAGAATGCCGTCAATCCGGTAACGCACAAGCACCTGGTTTTCCATCGGTTCAACGTGAATGTCCGATGCGTCTTGGAGAATGGCGTGTTTCAAAAGAGTGTCGATGATACGCACCACCGGAAGGTCTTCGGCCATTTTTTTCAAATCTTTGGCGCTGGAACCGACCTCGCCCGTAATGTCCGGAATACTTTTAAGTTCCGCCGACTCTTTCTCTATGATATCGCCGAACTCCGCCTTGAGACTCTTTTGGTACTGGAGAAGGGCGTTTTTGATTGATTGAGTGTCGGTCAGCCGCGCCAAAATTTTCAAATGCACTTTTTTCTTGATGAAATCAATAGCCGCCAAATCATCCGTGTCAAGCATGGCCACTTCAAGACTGTCGCCCGACTTCTTAAACGCCACAATGTTGTGGCTTCGGGCAATCGGTTCCGGAATAAGGGATAGCACCTCAAAATCAAGCCTCTGGTCTTTGAGGTCAACGAACGGGATACCGAGAATGTAGGCCTGAACCTTGCGCAAGTCGTCATCAGTAATCTTGCCTTGACTGACCAAAATACTGCCGACGCTCTGGTTTTTCGCTTTAGCCTCTTGCTCCGTTACTTCAAGGTCGGCCTTGGAAACCAGACCAGAATCTTGAATAAATTCTCTAAGTTGTTTCTCTTCTATGAACATTTATCCTCCAAACTTTTTAGCTTGTAAAGTAATTGTGCAAAGTATGCTTCATAGTATATCAGAACTAACGGCGTACGTTTAGCGGTTGAAGGAACTTCTTTCCCAGCAAGGGATGTGCCTATTCAACACACACCCTCGCCCTAGGCATGGTGCGATGTTGACTATCTGCCCCTATAAAATCGTAGCGTAAAACGGTAAGATTTTATAGGGGCAGATAGTCAAGCTCCACAAAAAACGTTGACCCCTTGCCCTCGCCAAACGACTCCACCCAAATCCTCCCGCCGTGGGCCTTAATCATTTCTTTGGCAACGTATAGGCCGAGGCCGGTACCGAAAATATTAAATTTTGAGGCATCTTCCGCCCGGCTGAATTTTTGGAACAAGTGCGGAATGGTTTCGGGCCTGATGCCGACGCCGGTATCCTTGATAGCCAGAGTGGCTTGGCCTTTCGCTTTGTCCGAAACCAGCGACACATTGATGCTCCCCTTTTGAGTGTACTTGGCGGCGTTATCCAGAATGTTGCCAATCACTTGTTTTATTTTCCCCCTATCACCTCTGACATTAATCGGCTCTGGACATAGTGATACTGAAACCGCCAGACCTTTCTTCTCAATGTTCGGTTTGGCTTCATTGACCGCTTCGTTGACGAGCGCGCAGATGTCAAAGGTTGTGAGCTCATATTTCATCCTCCCCTGCTCTATGCGCGAAACATTTAGGAAATCATCGACAATCACCGCCAAAGATTTGCTCGACTGGTAAATCGTATCTATAGTCTCGCGCAAGTTTTGCGGCACCTCGCCATAATCGCCCTCCAAAATCATGGACGCATATCCCTTCATAGCCGTAAGCGGCCCGCGTATTTGGTGCGTGGCAAGAGATACGAACTCGCTCTTGAGCTGGTCAAGCTCCTTCAGCCGCTCGTTGGCCGTTGCCAATTTTTCATTTACCCGCTCCAAATCCCCCGCCAGTTTTTGAATTTTTTCCCGCTGTTCCACTTCTCGATAAACACTTCTAATGAGAAGGTAGCCAAAAACTGCTACTAGAGTGGCGAGGGCTCCTCGAAGAACAAACTCGGTTACGGACTGGGACAAAAGGGCCTGCGCGAACAAAATAATGGCGATGAAAAATACCAGAATCTCGGTTGCAATAACCTTTGCATTAAACAACTTGTACTTGAGCACCGAATAACCGAGGAGAAATGGAAAAGCCGCGACCAAAAAGTTACCATAGGGATAGATAGCTATGTCATACCACAAAGGAAAATTCGTGAGTCCTCCGCCAAAACCAAGTAAAGCCCCAAACAAAATGTAGAGGATCTGACCTTTCTTATCCGGTTCCGCGAGAAGGTAATAAAAACGAACTAGAAGATAGAACGTGTAGAGAATAAGACCAATATAAATATAGGAGAAGTAAACGCTATATGCGGTGCCAGCGCTTGGCCAATAGTCAAAAATGAATCTTTTTCCGACTCCGGAAATGAACAGATCGGTTCCAGAGGTAAATGCTATGACAATGGAGGCAAAATAGCTTAGGGTGATCAGAACGCGATGCAATTTCTCCTGACCAAGAACGCTCACAACCCAGTGGAAAAAGAATGTTGGGATAAAGAGAGAGCCTACTGACAAAATCCTTAACCACACGAGGGCAGTGTCATGGTCAACGCTTGAAAGCCATTTCCAATAGCCAAATCCCCAAATCGCCAGAGCAAGAGTCATAAGGAAAAACAGCTGATTGGCCCTCTCTCGCCAATTTTTTGATATAACCAATATGCCAAAACTGATTGCAGTTATGGCGTTTATAAGACCGGAAGCGGCAAAGAGTTCCATGTATCTTTATGCCCTGGCAACTGCGATACTATGCACGCCGAGCGGCTCAACTATTATATCATTGTCGCTCAAAGAAAAACCGGACTTGCGAAGGATGCTCGCAAGTTCTTCCGGAGTTCGATAATACATCGCGGGCCAGCCGGTCTTATTAACAAAAGGGATTTCTGAATTTGGCGCGACGTTGGCAATAATAAGCAACCCCGATGGGTTCATAACTCTCTTTGACCTTTCCAAAAGGTTTTTCATTCTATCGACCGAAAGATAATCAAGGAGACCAACAATTTCAACGATATCAAAAGTTTGTCTAGCAAAAAGAGAAACGAGGTCACTAGCCTCTCCATGAACCCAGCGGAAACATTCTCCTACCTGCGCCGCCGAAGCGATCTTGGCTCCTACTGCAAGTGCTGACTCGTCCTTATCAAGTGTGGTAACTATGACTTTGGGGTCAAGGCCTTCATTTCTTAAGTTGACTATTGAATCAATTAGCGAGCGTGAAGATCCTCCCGCGATACTCAATATAGATATAGGCTCTGTGTCTTTGCCTTTTCCCTTCACATCGATTATCCTTCTTAATTCTTCCGTCAATAAACCTCTGACAACAGTCAAGCGATTGCGCAAAGCTTTCGGTTGCGAGATCATCTGATGCCAAAAAAAATCCGCGATTCCTTGGGAAAAACCTCTCGAAAAAAAACTGCGATGATACCTCGTATACATTGCCTCAAGGGCATGGGTCGAGCCTCCTTTGGCCACCACCACTGAAGCGTCGTGACTACTTTTCTTCATCGTAAACTGAATAAAACTGGCAGGTAAATGGTTTAAAAGCGGCAGAGTAAAAAGCCTTAAAAATTTTATAAAGAGGTTATGGCTTTCCAGACCTTTAAACTTGGTTTGTAGCTTATCCATAAGTAACAACCATAAAAATGGTCCGATTGAATCGCTTCTTGGCTTAACACAAGGTAATTATAGCACGTCCTGTAACGAGGTTAATCATTTTGGTAGGCTGCTCTGTCATTACCAGCAAATCAATTACCTAGGGAGTGCGAAAGTGGGTGGCCCTATACAAATCATTGACAAATAATTAGTCTTGTGTAATGTGTACTCAGAAACCAAGTTCCTAAACATTAAAACAAAAGGTGAGCAAAATGAATGCTAGCCACACGGGAGATACCAAGCATGAATACTTGGTAACCCAAAGTCTCTATGACCACTTGTCTGCTTTCAAGCGAAGTGGTTTATCGATTCCATCCAGAGAATCTATTCAACATGTTGAAGATAAGCTCTTGGATAACATCCGAGCCTTCTTCAAAGACAAAGATGTCACTGTCGAGTCGCTACCCTTCCAGGATCTGTGTGACGGAATCGTAAGTCTGACCCACGAAGTCTCAAGCGCTTATCGGAACCCATTGGTCCTTAGTACAGCGCCACTACTTACCGCAGTGACTGGCGGTGAGTGTATTGAGATGAACCGTTTAGTTGATTTAAATGGTGAGATTCTCTCGATTGGACCGCGCCCCGGCAATCCCTCAATTCACACTCAAATTGTTGAGATTGAGAAAAAGCTCTCTGATCGACCCGTCATTCTCGTTGAGGACGGCTCATTCACTGGAGGCACGTTAAAATTCATCCTCGACGAACTCAAACACCACCCCGTAAAGGTAGTCGTGATTGTTCTGGGAGTTCTATTTCCAAAAGCAGAACGAGCACTTAAGGGGTGGTTTGCCGGGGAAGTTCATTGTTACAAACGTCTCAATCAGCCGATTGACTGGATGCCATCTCATGACTTCTTCCCTTTTGTGCCGAATTCTGGACGGGTCATTGGCACAAAACTTGGAAAAAGTGTTTTTCCAGTTTATTTACATAATGGTGCCAGCCTATCGATGCCTTATATCATGCCCTATGGTAATCCAGCCAAGTGGGCCAGTTTAGAAGGCTCTGGCCAGCAAGTTGCCGAATTTAGTATGGGGTGTTTGGATTCGATTCAAAACATCTTCTGTGAAATTCAGCGACTGAATAAAAGGGAAATCGTTGTGGGAGACCTCCTAAACTCATACCCCGCAACCAGCATCCCTATTTCCGGAGGTGAGGGCCCCAGTGAGTTTACAGGACTGATGGAGAAAGTCGTGGATATTATTCAGGAAGACAAAATATGTCTGTCTTAAATTTGTTCACAAAGGGGTAGTTGCAAGCGCGACTACTCTTTTTTATTTATTTTGTAGCTAGTTTAATTGCAAGGTCAACAGCGTCCTTTGGTGTTTTGGCAGTAACAATTTTCAACCGATTTCTTCCATCTAAAAAAGTGTTTTCTAACTTTTCACTCCAGCCTCCTGTCTTTTCAAGAACCACAATTGGAATACCCCCTTGATACGCAATCGCAATCTCAGTAAGAGTGCCGGAACCTCCGCTTAAAGCAATAATTGCGTCACAACTTAATACCAACGACATCTCCCTACCGCCACCTCTCTCTAAACCCGTAGCAATGATAACATCGGAGTATTCGTCGTCAAAAGTTTTTAGACCTTTACCGTAGGTAACCCCGACTGTAAAACCGCCGGCCTTCTTTGCGCCCTTACATGCGGCAGTAGAAAGTGACATGCCGTCTTTTTCTGCACCAAAAAACAAAATGCAGTTTTTTTTGGCAACTTCATATCCAATTTCTTCAGCTTTTAATTCCAAAGCTGTTGAATAGCCTAAATCAGCGGCAGAACCCATAACTCCTATTTGTAATTTTCTTTTTTTCATAATTGAATTTACATACTATAACAAAATGGATGGGATGTCAAAAAAGTTTTGATCTCTGTTGACAATCCTAGTTATTAAATGTAACTTATACAAAGAGTCCTTTAAATATAAATGCCTATGAAAACTGAAAATGATAAGCAGATTAGCCCGGAACTCAGCGGTGGATTCCGTGACTACTTGCCTGAGGATATGATTCCAAGGCAGAAGATGTTCGATACGATTAAAACCGTTTTTGAACGCTTCGGTTTCCTTCCGCTGGATACCCCGGGCATTGAGCGTGAGGAAATTCTCACGGGCGGAGACCCAGACTTCAAGATGCAAATATTCCGGGCCAGTCTGAAAAGTGGCGGCGAGGGTTTAGCATTACGCTTTGATCTTACTGTGCCACTTGCGCGAGTTGTTTCTCTCTACCCCGACAAAATTGAAAAACCGTTCAAACGGTACCAGGTTGGCAAAGTTTGGAGGGGTGAAAAACCACAGGCGGGACGATTCAGAGAATTTGTCCAGTTTGATGCTGACATTGTCGGCTCAAACAGAACATCGGCAGACGCGGAAATTATTGCTCTTATGTACGAAACCTTAACCGCACTGGCGGTAGAGCGTTTTCGCATAAGAGTCAATAACCGAAAAATTCTCAACGGTCTTGCAGACTTCGCAGGATATAACAAAACCTTAAATGTTGAGGTGCTCCGGTCCATCGACAAGCTCGACAAAATTGGCTGGAGTGAGGTATCGAAGGAGTTAACCGAAAAAGGGTTGGGGGCTGGCCAGGTTAAAAAACTTGAGCAATTCATCAACCTCAAGGGTAACACCCCATCTGAGACCCTTATCAAACTTCTTGCTCTCATGAGCGAATCTCCAGAAGCTGTTCAGGGTATACGGGAGCTTCAGGAAATCACCTCTTCAGTAGAAGCTCTCGATGTACCGCCAGATTGTTGGCAGATCGATTTGTCTATTGCGCGCGGTCTCGGTTATTATACCGGACCGGTGTTCGAAACAACTCTTCTTGATTTGCCCGCCATAGGTAGTGTGTTCTCTGGCGGCCGATTCGATGACCTAGTCGCCCGATTCGGCGAGCAGAGTATACCTGCAACCGGAGCATCTGTTGGGGTAGATCGATTGTTTGCTGCCTTGGAAAAGTTGGGCCTGCTGAAAAAAGAAAGAACTGTGGTGGAAGCTATTGTTCTCAATTTCGACCAGGCTGCGGAAAAGTACTGCCAACAGATTACCACCGTACTGAGAAAAGGGGGAGTCGCTTCAGAACTGTATCTTGGAAAAGAAACCATTCTCAAGGCTCAACTTGGATACGCGGTAAAACAGGAAATACCGGCGGTCATTATTGCGGGTGGTAACGAGATGCAAAAAAAATCGGCCCAAATCAAGGACATGCAAAAACGTCTGCAGCAGGAAGTGCCTCTCGAAGAAATCCTGCCCGCTGTAAAACGTATCTTGACTTAACTGAAGCAAGTTAGTAATCTGCCGATCAGTGGGTACGTAGCTCAACTGGCTAGAGCGTTGGTTTGTGGAACCATTGGTTGTGGGTTCGAGCCCCATCGTACCCACCAGTTCTTCAACTTGCTGGTGAATTATTTTCAAAGCCTGCTTTCGAGCGGGCTTTTTTCTTTAAAAACCAAGAGAAATGAGAAATGGGATCAAGAAATGGGAGAAATGGGGTCAGCCACCATTCTTTGTACACCATTTGCTTTAAAGTTTGCTCGAGGCTAAATTTTTTAACGTAACGTTAAACTTATCCGCCATGGTTTCCGGAGTGACATACACTTTTTCCTCTATGCCCAGAATTTTTTGAATCGCTTCTTGGCTTAACACAAGGAAATTATAGCACGGAACACCGCCGCCAGCCGTCGGGGGGTTATAAAAGCTCGGCCACTTTTCGCATAATCACCCGAGCGGCGGTTTGGAAATCTTGCACCGTTGGATTTGGGGCTGGGGACAGGTCTTCAAAACTCAAGGGTGTGCCAAAAACAATTTTCACCTTCCGCTTCCGCAGGAAAAATTGAGACGGAGTGGTCAGATGCGCGCCGCTGATTCTCACCGGCACGATTACCGCTTTTGTGCTCCACGCGAGATAGCCTACTCCGCCGTGGGCAACAGCGCCGATTTCCCTTTCAGGCAGCCGCCCACCGTCAGGAAACATGCAAAGGCTGTGTCCATCATTGAGAATCTGAACATGAGACGCGAGGGATGTGGCGTAGTCATGCTTGCCGGATGCCAGACGGTGAGAACCCCAAAGTTTGAAAAAGAATCCGCCGTAGAAAAATTGCCGCCAGCCGCTATTTTTGTAAAACGATTGCTCGCGCGAAGTATAAAACATTGGCATCAATGGCGAAAGAAACGGCAAGCTTGCCGGCACCAGAATCGGGTCAAGCTCGCTTGAATGATTGGTGGCAAAAATAATGCCCTTGCCCCGGGGCAAATTTTCGAGACGCTCCAGCCCGTGAATTTCTAAATGCAGAAAAAAAAGAAACATTGGCCGAGTAATCGGCCAAATGGCGGTTTGAAGAATAAGCGGAGAGATGTAGAAAAAGCGCGACATGAGCATTTGCCCTAATTTGCCGTGTGCTTTTTTTGTAACCGCCTTTCCTTTGAATTGAGTGGTATTCCTTTTTCTAATTTTTTCTTAATCCGGAGAAGTCCTTCGTACTCTATTTTTGGAAAGATAACTAGTCCATTTCGTGCAAAATGTTTGGGTATAGTAATGACGGTCATGCTGGCAGTATAGCATGATGTGGAATCTAAAACAATGTCCGAGCAACCAGTTAAAAGCGTGCAACTTTCCGCACTTGCGCACTTTTTTAACTTTCAACTTTTTCAAATATGTGGATAACCAGTTGATAAATAAGAAAGGGCGGAGGCAACAGAAATCAAAAAGCCTCGAAGTTTAAAGCTCGTTCAAAAACTTGACAGAAATGGTGTATTGCGTTGGAATGTTGACTTTTTCTTGACTTTGCGGTAAAATACCAATAGAAGAATTTTGACAGGTTTAGAAGTACCGAAAGGTGGCTTGTGAACTCGATTCTTTCTGATTTCAAAATCAAAATCGGAGCTTGAACCGTAGTCTCGGAAGACTGCGGAACAACTCCACAACAATGAAAGGAGTGGTATGAAAATACTTACTCTGTTAGTGTCGGTGTTAGTCACTGTTGTGGAGACCTCAATCTCCGCAGCAATTCCCGCATTCTTGCCAATAGGTGATAGGTTTCCTCCGGATGATATGTATAAAGTTTGGGTTGAAATTGTCAACAACAGTGGGCAGGTTGGCTCAGTTCAAACTAATTTCATGTACAACAGGCAAACTTATGGGGATTTGAAAACGCGTATCGACTTCGAGCTGAAGAAGCTTGCCGACTCGTTTGTGCCGGTAGCCGGGCATGAGGGTGACGATTACATCCCAATGTTCGGTGTCGACCAAGCTCTTCATGGGAACGGTGAGTTTGGAACCCCAGTGGCCAATAACAATAATATTGGCAAGGTGTTCAAACTGGTCAGAGGTTCAGACAACCAACTGCACTTTCCCGCCGAAGCTCTCAATGTGGGAATCGTCTACCGAAGCTACATCGCCTCCCCTGCTCCAGGACTGAAATGGGTCAAGGTGGAAGCTACAACTCCGAACGGTCGCTACACCCGCGATGGTGAAAACGGCTCACCGAAAGGTTGTAGCTTAGACCGAGGCGGTAGCAATTACGAGGGGCCGGATGTGCTCCAGCTAAGCCGAGACGTTGTCCTGGGTAAAATGGAATCCGATGGCACCAAGCTCTCGGGCACCGTAACCCTCTACTTCTCCGACGACCGAAAGGTTTGGGGCAAGTACGACATCTCCACGGGGAACTTGATTGCCTCAAGCGCGCTGCCTCCTCTGTCTTTGAAGCTCTCCCTCACACCGGCTCAACTGCCAACCCTTGCGGGAACGCAGAGCCAACCGAGGTTTGGGATGAAAGTCAAGATTGCCGGCCCTTCGGGTAGCTCGGTTACCCTAGAGTACTCCGACAACCTGGCAACGAGCAGTTGGAAGCCACTCACAACTCTGTCGCTGACCTCCGGGTCGGCAGAGTACACGGACGAAGGAGCCAGTAGCTCCTCCCTCCGATTCTACCGAGCCGCGCTCGGTAAATAACTTCTAAACTTCAGTTTCACCAGCCTTGTCTACCAGACAAGGCTGTTTTTATTTATTTTTTCTTTTACAAACTACCTACTACAAACTAATTTACTATCCTTAAAACTCCTGAAACTTCGGCGTGGTGCCCACATTAAGCTCCACATTTTGGCTACGAGCAACGCCGGCCGAGCCGGTGCCTGTTATAATGAGCGTATATTTGCCCGGGGCTATGACCTTCTTAGCGGTAACATTCATATCAATACCTTTGGCGTAATTGCCGGCAGTAATAATTCTGCTACTCAAATTTTTCGTACCAGTGTCGTAATAATTGAGCGTCAAAGGGATACTGGCGCCCTTTGCGTCAGTGATTGAAACTTGGGTCGGCGATAGGGTAATAGTCTGTAAGCAATCCGGCGGGAAAATGCTGATATTGGTCGTCTGGGAAGTGGCTCTTGCACCAATGAAACTCATGTTGATAACGCTCGGGTAGACAACCAGACCGAAGTCGCAACTAGAGACGGTGCTGTCGGTAACAATAACTCCGTTTGAACAAGGTTTTTGAGGACCGACCACTTGTTGAGGACTGCCTGAATCCGTCACAGTGATTTGACCGCTTTTGTATGACGGTTTCGAATCCGTGTAAGAAAACTTGTGAGTATCCTCGGTACTGTAGGTGTTCAAGGTGCTATAGGTATTGAGGGGGTAATCACCGCTCCATTGATATGAATACGGGGGTGTGCCGCCTGAAACATTGGCTGTCCATCTAACATCATCATTGTGCGCCAAGTCAACTTGGCTCGGGGACACGGAGCAAGAGGCTTGAAGCGGCGGGGGCGTGGTCCCAGGCGTCACCACTGGCGCCGTAACCGTAACAATGGCCGTGGCCGAAGCGCTGCCGTTAACATTGCTATTGCTGCAAGTGATGCCGTAGGTGGTGTCTGAGACAGGCGAAACGGCTTCGGAGTCGTTGAGGTTCTTGCCGCCCGAGGTTGGGAAGTTGGGAATAGCGGTCACACCGGTAGCGCCGGGGCTGGCACAGACATCCGCGTTGTTTGATGTCCAGGTGAGAGTCGATGATTGGCCTAGGGTAATTTGAGAGGGCGTGGCAGTGAGAGTGACGGTCGGCATAAGACAAGTGCCTGAAGCGGTTGCAGAGACAATGTCCGAGTAGCGGTTGCCCCCGGGGCCGCTCGCTTTGAGTTGGTACTGGTAGGGAGC
>OBEQ012214194.1_pt1 | contig 17596 bp, 8 predicted proteins | sample 1670901 | NCBI WGS metagenome assembly OBEQ01 (sample SAMEA104232315, study PRJEB22302) | groundwater metagenome | biome: forest; feature: aquifer; material: groundwater | place: USA | collected 2011-08-07 | depth 5.4 m
CAAAGATTTTTCCGAAAAGGCATTCAGCCATTATAAAGAGGCAGTCAAAAATAGTGAGGATAAACTACCTAATACTTCTTTTGGCGATGTATCAAGTCTTCAACGACGAATTCAGAAGATGCAGATTGATACAATTATCTTCAATATTGACGCAATTTCAGGTCAATTTCAGGATAAAGAGAAGATTACAAAAATCTTCTTCAATCAGTTTAATAGCTTTAGGGGGTATAATGCTACAGATATTGCTCTTGCAATTTTATTGGAAAAGCATCTTGATGAAATCGGTAAATTCGAAGATTTCAAAAAGCAGATATTTGATCTATTCAAAAAGGATTGGACTACAAATTCTTCGACAATTGTGTCGCATAAGTTACAAGATGTATTAAAGATAGTCAGTAAGTTAGATCCTTCGCTTGACATGGACTCTCTCCGGACTAAATTACTCCATCCTGAAGATATTACCATTGCCCACCATCTCATTCCGGAATTTGTTGAATATCTTTCTAAAAAGGGAAACGATTATAGATTAGTGTTCCTCGTTGATGAAATCAGCCAATATATAGGTACAGATTCTAAATTATTGTTAAATCTTCAAACTATCATTGAAGAACTGGGGTCGAAGTGTAGCAATAAAATATGGGTGACAGCAACAGCACAGCAAACAATTGACGAGGTTGTTGGAATCATCGGTAACAAAAGCGATGATTTTGGAAAAATCTTGGGAAGGTTTGAAACGAGAATATCGTTAGAAAGTCAAGACACAACCTATATCACTCAAAAAAGAATCTTAGATAAGAATTCCGATGGGATTAAGGTTCTTACAGATTATTACAATAAGAATAAAGATGGAATAGACAACCAATTTATATTTCACCATGACCGGTATACCGGCTATCAAAATCGGGATGTGTTTATTTTATCCTATCCTTTTGTTCCATATCAATTTAAGCTTATTTCCGATGTATTCGAGAACTTTTCTAATCAGGGTTATGTGATAAAAGAAGTCAAAGATAATGAACGATCATTGTTGGCGATTACTCACTACACGGCTAAAATGTTCAAAAGTAATACCGTCGGATCATTTATAACATTTGATGCGTTTTTCAATGATGTAATGAAGCATAATATTACTCATCAAGCGAATAATATTTTGAACCCGGCATTTAGTATTGCAGAGATAAAGAATGATTCATTCGCACAAAAAGTAGTTTATACGTTGTTCATGATTTCAAACATCACAGATCCCAAAAAGTTGACTTTTCCATCAACGCTGGATAACTTAGTATTGCTTCTAATTGATACACCCGAAATAAATCGACTGGATCTCCAGAATAAGATCCAGAAGGTGTTAGATCTGTTAATCGAGAAAACGATTATCTACAAAGAAGAAGACCGGTATGCGTTTTATAAAGAAGAAGAAATTGATGTAGCAAAACAAATCTATAATACAACACTTACCTTAGATGACCGGTTAACAGCCTTTGATGAAGATATCTGGAAGTGCGTAAAATATGGTCGCAAGGTTTCGTTCGGGAATAATAACTTCAGTCTATCACTGAATATTGATGATAAAGAAATTATCAGAAACGGAGATTTTGGTGTTTTCGTCTCTGTTTTTGATAGCACTGATATTTCTAATAAAGCTCTCTCTGCCAAAAAGAGTGACTTGGTTTGTTGTATTAATGCTTGGTTTATGAAAGATGAATCATTTCGAAGAGATTATGAGCATTTTGTAAAGACCAAGAAATTCATCCGCATGAATTCGGACTCTGTTGTTGGCACAAGAAAAAGAGCTATGGAAAAGTTTGCTGACCAGAATAACAAACGTGGAGAGGATCTGCGTAAACGATTTACAGAAAAATTCTCGACAATCTCTTTCATATCGAATCAACAGATACTGAAACCAAGTGATATTAACGGGACAAACCCGACAGATCGTTTCCAATCTGCAATAACAAAACATTTAAGCGAAATTTACAAAAAGAATTCATTGGTTAATTCGTATGCCAGGACGAATGATGAATTACAAAAATCAGCCGCCAATCAACAGGTAGAGATTGATAAATCATTAACCGAACCTGAACTCTTAGTCAATTTATACATAGAGACGATGGGTGATAACGTAACACTGTATGATGTTATTGCACAATATCAGAAGCCCGAGTATGGCTGGCCCGATATAGCAACGATAGATGTTCTCGTCAAATTGTTTAAGAAGAGTAAAAGGAAATTTGAGTGGCGGAGTGATCTCATTGACCTTAAAACATTCGTGGAAAAGGCAATTAAAACAAATGAACGCCAAGCAATAATCATTAAACCACAGGAAACCTTTAGTACGGAAGATATAAAAAACGTCCGGTTGGCTTTTAGAGAAATATTCAACCAAGACGTTAAGGAAGATTCGGAGTTTAATCTCGTTGTTGAAGAAATAAAGAGAAGTGCACAGATTAAATTAATCCACTATCAAAAATTATCCGATGACTATTACGGGGTAAGACCATTTGGCAAGCATTTTAATGAATTTATTAAAGTCTTGACAAAGATTGGTGAGATACGCGATCCCAAGGCATTGTTTGATTATATCGTCACATTCAAGGATGATAATAAGAAACTTAATGATAATTGTAAAGAAAATGAAGACTTTATTGCAAACCAAATTGAAAAGTATAATGCTATTCAAGATTTTGTAAAAGCCAACGAATCCAATTTCGGCTCACTGGATGAAGCAGGGCAACAAAAAGCAACAAAACTGACTGAGTATTTTTTGCATGATGATATGCCGGGCAATGTATTCCCGCAAATGCGAAAAATCCATGAAGAGCTTTCTAAGCATCTTCAAGAACTTCTTCAGACCTTACGTAGTGAGACGGTAAAGTATTATGAGAAGATATTTGAGGAAATTGATGCTCAATCGAAGAAATTTGCAGTTAAGGAAACCGGACTATATTCCAAAGATTCAGTATTACGGGATATTAAAAAAGAAAATCATATATCTCAACTTCAATATTTAAAGTCTACCGCTGATACCTTTAAGGCTGATACTCTCAAACAGTTAATTGAACTCAATAGCAAGAACACGGGTAGTAGTAAAACAACAGAAGTCATAAGAGATCTTTCTACAGTAATTCAGAACGAAGCAGATTTGGATATCTATATCAATAAACTAAGAGATCGGCTACTGGCAAAGTTAAAAGAGAATAAGATTATCATCATAGAATAGTTATGGCGATAGAGGAGTTGCTACCGATTGTTACTAAGTTCCGTCGAGCAATTGAAGAAGCCGATTTATCAAGGCAATCAATTGGGGAAGAAGCAAGCTTGAGAATGCAAGATTTCCCAAGTGGAGCATGTGCTGAGGTAACAAGAATATTAGGTATTTTTTTGACAACCGAACATAATGTTGAACCCTTAGTCAGCAAAGGGGGACAGATTGAAAAAGAAGAAAAATGGTGGGGAACTCACCACTGGTTAGAGCACGATGATATTATTATAGATATTACAGCTGATCAATTTCCTATGAATTCTGAAAAAGTCATTGTCAATAATAATAGCCAATTTCACATAGGATATGCTCAAAAAAGATGGAAGCTTGAATGTCCTTTTGATCTTATTCATGATCCTGTTTGGTTAGTTCCCTTGTATAAAGAGGTAGTTCGAAAGTATCATTCCATAGAATAACAGAGAATCATGAACACAAACAAACTTAAATCATTTGCAAAAGAAGCTCGCCTTATACTCCTGGAGGGCGTAAAACAAAAGGTTGCATATTGGGGGTTCGATAAGAATGGAAAAGTAACCGAAGAAGTCACACCTATCGAGGGTGGATTCCTATTCCGTGAGAATGTGTTCAATGATTCTACAGTTCCCCCAAAATGGCGTAATCTCAAATCTGCAATTCATAATCATACAGTAGAAGATATTGTTGAAGAGGCGGCATATACTTGGTTCAACCGATTGATTGCTATCAAAATCTTAGAGAAGAACAATTATATCGATCCTGTTTATGACTATGTCTCCCAACAATTAAAAGAGCCTGCTATTCTTCTGAGGGCGCGCAAAGGAAATACTGAAGGGGTGCGTGAAGATGAGAAGAAACTTCTGAATGAATATCTATTGGAAAGCAAAGACGAAGAAGCGTTTGAACTGCTGTTAACTGCATTTTGCAGAAATCAAAAATTGCTCAATCGTATCTTTGGGCACATTGATGATTATACTGAACTTCTTTTACCCAACAATTTACTCTCCGGTAATGGCATAATAGAACATATCAACTCCACCAATGCCATTGAAGCGGCAGAGTATAAAGAGGTAGAATTGATAGGGTGGCTTTATCAGTTTTATATTGCAGACAAAAAAGATGAAGTATTTGCCGGATTTAAGAAAAAGAAAAAAGCCCGCCCTGAAGATATTCCCGCCGCAACACAGATATTTACCCCAAAATGGATTGTAAAATACATGGTGGAAAACACCGTTGGCAGGATTTGGTTAGATAAACACCCGGACAGCCCGATAAAGAGTGATATGAAGTATCTGGTGGAGCCTGCTGATAAAGAGAATTACAAACCTGAACCAATTATCCAGAGTGTTACAGAACTTACGTTGATGGATCCAGCATGTGGCTCTGGGCATATTCTGGTAGAAGGCTTTGAGTTGTTAATCAAAATGTATCTAGAGGAAGGATACACTAAGAAAAATGCAGTTGAAGGTATTTTAACGAATAATGTATATGGAATAGATATTGATGACAGGGCTTCGCAATTAGCAAATTTTGCATTATTATTAAAAGCGGCTACCTATTACCCGGCTATACTCACTTCTGATACAGCGCCCCGGATTTATTCTTTTCCGGAAGGGCGAGACATCTCGCGTGCTGAAATTAATATGTTTTTAGGGAATGAAAACATAACGCATGCTTCTAGGTTAAAAGATATTTTCGATTTACTAAAACAGGGCAAAAATCTAGGGTCGGTAATAAAACTCGAACTATCTGATGAATTACAAAAAGCAATTAAAGTGCGCCACGAGTATTACGAAACAATATATCGTAACCATGAGTTAGATTTTGCTGAAGAAGCATATTGGGTTAACATTAGACAGTATATTGTTATAATCTTACATCTTTCTCAAAGATATACTTCTGTTGTAGCGAACCCACCCTATATGGGCCAGAAGAATATGAATGATACACTAAAAGAATATGTTAATGAACGATATTCCATGTCAAAATCGGATCTGTTTGCTGTGTTTATGGAAGTATGCTGGAATCTTATCTCAAAGAAAAGTTTTATGGGAATGATAAATCAACATTCTTGGATGTTCCTTTCTTCATTTGTAAAACTCAGAGATTACTTGTTAAGAAATTATCAAATTGAATCCATGCTGCATTTAGGTCCGAGAGCGTTCAATGAAATTGGAGGAGAGGTTGTTCAATCCACAGCTTTTGTACTAAAAGGTTCTATTTCAGGAAACATGGGTATTTATAATCGCTTGATTGATTTTGATAGCGAAGAAAAAGAAAAGAACTTTCTTGAGGAAGGAACAGTATATAGAAATATTTATCAAAGTGAATATTTTAATTTACCAGGTTCACCAATTGTTTATTGGATTAATAAGAAGTCGATAGAAATAATTTCAAGTAATATGAAGCTATCGAAGTATGCAGATTGTAAGTCTGGAATGTCTACTAGTGATAACAAACGGTTTGTTAGGTTTTGGTTTGAAGTCATGGAGAAATCAACTGGATTAAAATACGAGAATAGTCAAGAAGCTGTAATAAGTAAAAAAAAGTGGTTTCCTTATAATAAAGGGGGCAATTCAAAAAAATGGTTTGGAAATAATGAGTTGGTAATAAATTGGTACAATGATGGGGAAGAAATTAAACTTGCGGTTGTTGATAATCCAAATGATCCAGGAACAACTCACTGGTCAAGAAGAATATATAATACTGAATACTTTTTCAACTCGGGGTTAACATGGTCTAAAGTTAGTAGTGATGGTTTTTCTGTACGCTTTCTTGAAACTGGTTACATCTCTGATGTCGGAGGATGTTGTATATATTTTAATAATAATAAAGAATTACAATTTTATGTTTTAGGTGCTATTAATTCGGTCCTTAATATCCCTTTTATAAAGGAATTTAGCCCAACAATAAATTATGAAATATACCAAATAGAAAACTTCCCATTAATAGAGAGCGAGAAAATAAGTGAAGTAAACGATATTGTTGAAAAAATAATTAATATTGCAAAACGTGACTGGAATTCACGAGAAACAAGTTGGGATTTTCAAAAAAACGAATTGATTAGATATGGTAAAAATCTTAATACTCAAATTGCATTCAAAAATTATTGCAATTATTGGCATAATCAATATTTTATATTACACGGATATGAAGAGAAATTGAATCGCATATTTATTGATATTTATGGTTTGCAAAATGTCCTTACTCCTAATGTTCGATTAAAAGACATAACTATTCTCCAAAACGAAACATACATTAATGAGAATAATGAACTTATCTTTAAGAATGATGAAGTAATTAAGCAATTTATTTCGTATGCAGTTGGGTGCATCATGGGGAGATACTCACTAGATAAAGATGGGCTAATTTTGGCAAATCAGGGTGATGAATTAGAAGAGTATAAAACTAAAGTTCCCAATCCAACTTTTATGCCGGACGAAAATGGCTTACTACCAATAATGGGGAGTAATTGTAATTTCTCTGATGATGTTGTGATACGCTTTACGCAGTTCTTAGAAACTGCACTTAGCCCTGATACACTAACGGAGAATCTCAACTTTGTCCAGGAAAGTTTGGATATGGATATCGAGAAATTCTTTACCGATAAGTTTTGGCAATACCATTGTAAAATGTATCAAAAGAAACCAATCTATTGGCTTTTCTCATCTCCAAAGGGTGCGTTTAAGGTGTTAGCCTATATGCACCGCATGAATAAGTTCACTGTGCAGAAGATCCGCAATAATTACTTGATAAAGCATCTTGTATATTTACGTAATGAAATTGCCAAAATGGAAAAGAACCAAGGCAACCTTTCACGTCTCGAAGCGAAGAAGTTGGATAAACTACGTAGCGATGAAATCGAATGCAGAGAGTATGATAAATTAGTCAAAGATTATGCCGACCGACAAATCGAATTTGACCTTGATGACGGCGTAACCGTAAACTATGCAAAGTTTGAAGAAATTGTAGAACCGATAAAATAATAAAGGAATCATTAATGCTAGGAGAAACAGTGAAATATGATGGATATATAAATCCAACCCTACCCCAATGGTTGGAAAAGATACCTGACAAAACTCGCGGTATTGATATAATGGGGCTCCGAAATCCCTCGCAAAGCATAGGGAACATCTTCTTATCCGGTATAACAACAGTTACCCCCACAATACGATATTTGAGCTACAGAGCCTGGATGGTTTGGATTTATGCGCAATGGGAGCAACCCAAAAGTGAGAAAAGTTATAACTCCTTTGTGAGAAGAGTTGAAACTGCTTTTGCATTGAGTAATTTATCCATTGATAGAGATATGCCGGGTATCATCGGCTCAAGAAAGGGAAAGTCAATACTTGATAAAGGAAAGAATGAAGTTGAGCTTGTAGACCTTGTAGGACAAAAAGCATATGCTATTTACACGAATGCCTCTCAACAGCTTGGAATCTCAAGAGAAGGTAGTTTGTTCATCCCTACTCTTTTTGAGGAGCGAGGTGAAACTTTAGCAATAAATTTTGATAAAATAATTTCAGGGACGAAATTTTATAAAAAATTAAAGAGAGATCCGAAACTCAATGAATTATCAATTTCAGATTTGGAAGAACTTGGAAATATCATTCGTGTAGATAGTATTCCCAGTTCCGAAATTAATATCTTATTACAATGTCTTATGCCCGAAAATCCAATTGAGGGGCATGTAAATGAATGTTACAGAATAGCAACATATTCTATTCTACTCACTATCGCTAAACGGAGGAAAAAGGTTCCCACACAAGAAGATTTCTTTGAATTTGTGGTTTCAACAAAAACCAATGCAAATCGTTTATTGGAATATGTTCGAAATGGCTGGTTGATGTATGCTATAAGAGATATGTTGGCTGTGGTATATGAAAAGCAGTTTAAGTTTATTCATGGAATTGTGGATTCAGATCCAAATGGGGTAGATGAAAATGTTTTAGTGAGGAAAATCTTATCTACTACCGATGAAAACATTGAAATCTTAAAAGATTTGGGAGTTATTAACAGTTCAACAGCTTTTGATCAACTTACATTCAACACTCTGAAGAAAAAACTTGATTCTAGACTTCATTCAAATGAGTATTCTGAAAATATCAGGAGGTGGAATATTGATCTTAATGAAATAACAATCATTGATAAAGCGAAAGACTATGATAATGTCTCTATACTTATTCTGATTGCTTGGTTAATTATTTACAACAGGATTGAATATTTTATAACTAAATCTCAATCAAGTGAATTGGCTTCATTGTTGAGTAGAGTCCAGGGCCATATGAGTTTTGTAGATTCAATATTACCTGCAATAAACAAGTATTTAGAGAATAATACTCCGATAAATGAAGTTTTAGAATATGTTATTCATTCGACCATAGAACAACATTTTCGTATTGCTTGGGATAGATTCGCCATTGACTCATATAATGTTGCAATGATATACAGAGAAAATAATACGCTAAGACATAGACTCGATTTTATTCCTGGTCAAACACAATCAAGACTCAAGCAAGCAATTGGATGGTTAGAACAATTGGGTTTAGTTAATAAATACGGTATTACCCCCAAGGGTGAAAAAATCCTAAATAGTAATCTCAATACTCTGAAAATGTATAAACATGAATTTTAGAAAATTCTGTATAGAACCGGGTTATTCACATTTTATCGGAATGACTTATAATATAGATTTGCAATTTTTTGATTCTATTGTACTAAGGGATTTATTGAATGCCGGTACAACCAAAATCTTAATTTTGTGTGATGCCAATCCATTGCAGCAGTCACTCGCTAGAATTAGCTCTGAATTAGATTCTTTAGGGAAGGAATATATACTTCAGCCTGTTAATCTTAATAACGGGGCATTTCACCCAAAACTTTATCTAAAAATTTGCTCTGAAGGAGCAATAATATTTTTAGGCTCGGGCAATCTTTCTTTTGGTGGAGCTGGAGGAAACAAAGAAATCTATACAGTTTGGAATATTAAATCAGAAAATCAATACATACTAAATGAGATTGTATCCATTGCTGAAGAATATTCTAGTAACGAGTTGGCTCGAAATTATCTGGATGATATTCGAAACACGTTTGGTATAGTAAAAAAGGGAACGAATAAAGCATCCCAACCTTTTGCAATGAGTTCTTCTAGTGCGAATTTATCCACTATTCTAAAAACAAGGTGGGCTGGGAGAACGTTTGAAAAACTTACTATCTTTACCGGTTCTACAGATGAAAAGGGAGCTTTCATTAATTGGTGTCATAAACAATTCAATATTCAAGAATGTGTTTTGATTGCTAATGAATACAATATCTCATTTGAGAAAAATATTCTTAATAAAATACCGGTTAACATTCATTTTGGATTTCCTGATCCATCTGAACACTTCCATGGTAAGATATATATGTTTGAAAACAAGGATGATCTTGCTTTAATTTGTGGATCTGCAAATTGTAGTGCAGCGGCTTGGCTATCACAAACAAACAATGGAGGGAATGTAGAGGCTATAAATATTTATGATAAGGTCGATAAAACTTCACTGAAACATATATACAGTAAAATTCCACAAAAAGTAATTGATGTTTCGCTTTGGGAACCGCGAGCCAAGGCATTCGATAACACACAGCGAATTGGCACACGATATATCATTGGTGATTTATACTATGAACCATTAACTGAGTTAATAAAACTTAAGTTAGATAAACCCGAAGATTATCAGGGCATAATTCAAGTATATCTTGATTCTACCAAAATCCAATTATTCTTCGATAAAAAAAATAATCTTTGGTCAGGTAATCTTAATTCAATCAAATTTAAGTCAAGCATCGTCAAAATTAAATTTGTTGATAATGGGGAAACATCTGAAATATTACATTGGATAAATTACCCCGATGAAATCAGAGATTTTTCATTTAATTATAAAGTACGTTCAGTTCTATCCAATATATCTGAGGCAGGTAGTTATAGTAAATTTACAAAAGTCTTAATGGAGCTTGCTCAGATTCAATCGGTTATTTTTGACCATACTCAATATGAAACAAAACGAACATCTACATTTACCGTTGAAATAAAGCGAGATGAGAAAAAAGACGAAATTGTTGATAATGTAGAAACCATGACTCCGGATATGATTATCAAATCGATCTCTGAATTTTCACATACAAATTCAAGTCAGCTGGTTAGCGGGCTTTCGAGTTATACTTATTCAGGTATAATAAAATTTTTATTTGATGATTTTAAAGAAACGTTTAAAGAGGATTTTGAAGAGGAAAATAAGGATGGAGATGATGATGACGAGATTGATTATACGGCAACTCAAAAAAACAAAGTTATCAAAGCAAGGGTAACCATTGAGGAATTACCTGAAAAAGATGCAGAAAGATTATATGCCAAACTTGAAGACCTTGTTGATTCACTTATAGAGAATATTCAGGGCGGTGAGTTTTACACGAAATGTTCTGCTCGTCAACTTGCAGATACTGTCGCATTTTGTTTGCTAGTATCGCATCGGGTCCTTCGAAAATCGCCTTTATTCTTCCCTCTATCAAATAAGTTATTATTTGAAGTTATCCATACATTATTCTATATGAATATAAGTGGAGTAAGTCAGTTAGGAATTTATACTTACAATTTGAATAAGTATAAAACAAATGGAATGGAATCTGAATTTATCCAGCAAATAAATAATGGATATTTGTGGATTGCGTTGCTATATACCATAGTATCAAGTGAGTATGATGATCCTAGTGATATTTTACAGAAATCAATCGTTTTGAAATATTTATACCAAAATACATCTTTATATTCCCATATTGATATAAATAAGTTGGGTATATTTTCCAATCAATCAAATTTAAGAGATAATCTTAATAAATTATTTGAACGACTACCGATTATTATTGATCGTTTTGGTTGTATTGAAAATTATTATTTCCAAAATTACGATAGATTGAAAATGCAAAGCATTAAAAAATATGAGGAGGGTAATATCATATATAATAAAAAGCATTTATGGGCAAAGGTACTTTCTACTGAATTGGAAACTATGAAAGTACTTACTTTTTATGATGGTAGGGAACTTGAAATTGAACACCATTATAAACGCGGATTTTGGATCTCGCCCATCTTGCTAAGATCTCAAGAACCAGAATTAAATGGATTATTTGAATTGTTGGAAAATGAATTTAAAATCAAAACAGTTTAATTGGTTAACTATTTACAATTTACCTTTTCATATCACCTTGTATTATGCTTAAACAAAAAGTAAAAGAGTCATTTGAGAAATATCCAGATCTAAGAGTATTGTTTCTCTTCGATCAGAATGGAGATCACCTCCTTGAAGCTAATTCCTGGGATGACAATAGTATTGTTTTGATAAAAGTAGAACGAAACTATTTTAGTGTGAAGTATCAAATAGAGTACGAATTAAAGAATAAGAAAGTATTCTTGTATTTTAATTATCCAAAACCGGATGAATCGGAAAGTAAGCTTTTTGGATTGATGGATCTTCTAGTAGCAAACCGGGAGCTTTATATTGATGATGTTGAAGAATTCATCCAGGAATATGGTCTAAAACCATACCAACGTGATACAGTGAAGCGGTATATTACTTACCTCAAGGTAAAGAAAAATCAGAAGACACTTTCAAAGATATTGAAGCCTGATACTTTTGAGGAGAAAGACCTTAAAATAGGGTTAATATCCTGTTTCTTAAAATCATCTTCTATTGATGGTGAAACTGTAGTCCTCATTAAGATTTTTTTACTTTTACTCTCAAATCAAGAAGAGTTCGATACATTTACATCTAAGATTAAGGAGATTGATGCAGAAAGTATTCTTTGCAGGTATCTCTATGACTACTTTGAAATAGAAACCCCGGCAATCACCAAAGATAAACTCCTCCTATGCCTAAGGACACTAAAATATAATATGATCATCCAAAACATTGATCATATTCTTCCGACAGATAATTATTCCAAGTTAAAAATTCATAAAGCCAATAAAATACATCTACTTAATTCTTTGTATCACGACTGGTTGAATGAACCAAAGTTGTCCGAGTCAATAGAAGAGGTGTTAAATTCGTTAGTTTTTGATGTGAACGAAGATGATATTCTAAAAGTATATGGGATTGACACAGATTATGGGTTATTTACCGAAAAGTTAGCTATCACATATCTTGCTGAGTTTTCAGATATAATTGAAATAAACCCGGATAAAGCAGAGAAATACTTAAAAGAAGTCGTTCTTAAAATCCCCAACCACTTAAAAAGCATCAAGATAGTTATTGAATTACTTCGACAATGTGCGAGTATCTATAAGGTTATTAATTCAGTTACAAACTACATTTTAGATAACCCAAAAGATTACATTGAGGAGTACATAACGCAGTATCAATATGTAGATTATTCATATCGCAAGGCACTGCTACTAATAGATGAATTGAGAATTCATGAACTTCCACCCAAACTAAACATTGAAGGGGTCGTAACAAGAATTCATTCTGCGTATGAAGAGTATATCAAAGAATTGAATACCGAGTGGTTAAAATGTATCAAAGACCATGAATATGAATTCAACAATATCCCGGTTCAAAAGCAATATAAATTTTATGATTCCTATGTAAAAGGGACAGACCAAAAAATAGCAGTTATTATTTCGGATGGCTTGCGGTATGAAGCAGGAAAAGAATTATTAGACAAATTGCATACCGATCCGAAACATCAAGCAGAAATAGGATATATGCTGACATCTTTGCCATCCTATACTAAACTTGGAATGGCAAATTTATTACCTTCAAAAGAGATTAGCTTCAACGATGATTTGGTGGTTATTGATGGGCAATCAACTGAAGGAATAGGTAATCGTGAAGCGATTCTTCAAAAGTATGACCCAGATTCAAGGGCTATACAGTATGAGAAACTCGTCGGGCTCCCACAGGAAGAAGCTAGAGAGCTATTTAAATCTAAAATAGTTTATATCTATCACAATGTTATTGATGCTATTGGTGATGATAAAAAGAGTGAAAAACAAACTATTCATGCAGTAGAGCGTGCAATTGCAGAATTAACACCTCTTATTAAAAAGATTCATTCTTCATATAATGTTGCAAACATTATTGTAACGGCTGATCATGGTTTCTTATACAATCCAATTGAGTTACCCGAATCTATGTATGAAGCGTTACCAGATAAAAACGCATTCATCAACCATAATCGTTTCTCAATAGTTGCGAAGCCGATTCAGACTAACAGTTACATATTTGATCTATCAAAGGCATCCAAGATAAAGACAGACTACAAAATTACAATTCCTAAGGCAATCAATCGCTATAAACGTCAGGGTCATGGCGTATTATATGTTCACGGTGGGGCTTCATTACAAGAAATGATCGTTCCCGTTATTGAAAGCACACGGAAAAGAGAAGATGTTGTCGAAAAAGTTCAATTTAAGCTATTAAATAAAGAATTTAAGATTGTATCAAGCGCTATCAAACTAAAATTTATTCAAGAGAAAGCTGTTGGTAAAGAATATACCAGTATTTCACTTATTTGCGGGCTCTTTACTGATACTGATGAACTATTATCATCCGAAGTAAGAGTCGTTCTAGATTCTAAATCAGAACTTCCAACACAACGCACAAAAGAACTTATTCTAAATCTTCTTGCTAAAGCAAAAACAACATCGATTATTTACCTCAAAATATTTGATGAAGAGAAAGACCCCAACAAATTAAATCCTTTAATTAAAGAAATGGTCCTTAACCAAACACTCATTCAGTCGGAATTCTAATGTCATTACAGGATAAAATAATACAACATTTTGAAGGCAAAGTTGTTCGGAAAGATTTAACTAAAACCATAAAGGGAAATGCTGTCGTCCCTACATATGTTTTAGAGTATTTACTTGGTCAACATTGCGCCTCCTTTGATAATGATATTATTAATCAGGGGTTGGAAAAAGTTAGAACAATTATCAAAGATCATTTTGTGCATCGTGATGAGGCAGAATATGTAAAATCAATAATAAAAAGTCGGGCTCGATATAAGATAATCGATAAGGTTTCAGTTCAGTTAAACGAGACGCGAGACGTGTATGAAGCAACCTTTAGCAATTTAGGGATAAAGAAGGTTTTGGTGAATAATGATTTTATTAAAAAAAACAAAAAGATACTTGCTGGTGGAGTATGGTCAATTGTAACCTTAGAGTATTTCCATACGGATGATCATTCTGCTTCACCGTTTTTAATGGAAGATCTCAAACCAATTCAAATATCAAATGTAGATTTAGATGAATACCGGGAATTAAGGAAACATTTTACAAAAGATGAATGGTTAGATCTATTAATTCAGAGTTTAGGTCTTGATCCCACTCATTTTAGTTTTCGATCAAAGCTTATCCAAATATCTCGATTGATACCATTTTGTGAGAATAATTATAATTACATTGAACTCGGTCCCAAGGGGACAGGCAAATCGCATATATTTTCAGAACTTTCTCCTCATGGTATTCTTGTATCTGGGGGCGATGTAACGCCAGCCAAGTTATTTGTTAATAATACAAATACCAAAAATAATCAAATTGGACTAGTCGGTTTTTGGGATGTCGTTACGTTCGATGAATTTGCAGGTAGCCAGAAAAGTCCTGATAAAAAGTTAGTTGATATAATGAAGAATTATATGGCTAATAAATCCTTTTCACGGGGCAAAGATGTGTTTGGAGCAACTGCTTCATTTGCTTTTGTAGGTAATACTGAACACTCGCTACCTTACATGATGAAAAATAGCAATCTTTTCGATGCACTTCCAACCGCATTCTATGATAGTGCTTTTTTAGATAGAATTCATACATATATACCTGGTTGGGAGGTTGATAAATTACGCACTGAAATGTTTACGGATGGATATGGATTTATAGTAGATTACCTAGCAGAGGCGTTAAAAGAACTTCGAAAAGATGATTTTACAGCGTTGATAAATGAACACGCTAAATTAGATAATTCACTTACTGCACGTGATAAAGATGGTATAACAAAGACATTTTCCGGTCTGGTTAAAATATTGTTCCCTGATGGAAACCTTATACACGAAGACGCGATTGAATTAGTAAACTATTCTATCGAAGGGAGAAAAAGAGTCAAAGATCAATTGATAATTATTGACGACACTTTTGAGAAAGTGAATTTTAATTATGCAGATAAGATATCATTAAAAATATCAGTCGTTGAAACGTTAGAGACCATTAAATATGGAGTGGTAAATCAAACTCTTGAAGAAATTCATGAGGATCAAGTAGAAGAGAAGGCAGTTCAACACTCCGCGGTGCAAAGAAAAGAATTAAAATCATGCCAAATCATTTTACGTGATAATCAGGAAGGTGTGTCGTATGATAAACTATTTGGCGAATATCTTCGAGATTCCAAAAAGATTTCTTTGGTTGACCCGTATATTCGATTACCATATCAGATGAGTAATCTATTAGAGTTTTGCTTAATGCTATCAAAACAAAAAGATGAAACTGATGAGATAGAATTACAGGTGATTACTTGGAACGAACCCGACGAGATGCTTGTAACAAGTAAAGAGTCCTTGGAAGAGATATCAGAATCAATATTTGACCTTGGAATAAAATTGACATGGGATTTTAACCCTAATCATCATGATCGGTTTATTCAATCTGACAATGGTTGGAAAATAGTTTTAGGTAGAGGATTAGATATTTATCTCAAACCGGAAGGCCGTTTTAATGTAGCCAATATACTTCAAGAGAAAAGAAAGTGCCGTGCTTGTGAGATTACATTTGTAAGAAATGTGGGGTAAGCCAGATTGTAGCATCTGTACATACAGTAGAAGAGATTGAATAAAGCGTATGTCTTTCAAGGATATGCTTCAAAGAATGATCGAAATAGTGTATTTCTGGTTGGCTACGGATATAAACAGCATTTGTCCCAGATAGATAAGAATAAATAGAGTTGGAATAAGTTTAATTAAGAATCTTTTAAAATAATATTTTTATTAATTTTAATAATACTTAAATGAATCCTGATCAATCCAAATATCTTGCTGAGAGATTAAATGAATTCGGTGTTCTCGTGTACTCGGAAGTTAATGGCATACAACATCAGTTTAAACTAAGTTTAAAAGAGTTATCTCCCACTAGTGTTGTATATCAACGAAATGCAGCAAATATAGCTGATACAGAATATACACTTATACCTATCGAGAAAGGAAGAGCTATTTATAATATTGGTAAAAAAATCTTTGAGAGTGGTCTTAGAAATATTACAAACGAATTTAAGGATAAAATGTCTGCTTTTGATTACACCGGAACAAAATATGGTCGTTATGTTGCATTAAAATCCCTACCAAAGATGAGAAAAATAGCTAATGAACTCAAGACCATAATGTGGAATAAAGCAGATGAGACTATCAAAACGGAGTATACTAAATACTATAAGGAGACATTTGTATTTGCTTATAGGTTCTACTCATTTGAAATGAAAGAATTTCGTGATCAACTAAAAATATTAGAAGGTCAAGATGATTTATTTTGGGAGGAGGTTAAAAATATCTATGAGGATTTGCAGAAGATCGAGGAAGACATTAAAAAATATTTTCCCAAAAGGAAATTGTCTATGGCAGATTTAGAGCGTCCCGATGTTAAAACAGCCCACAAATTAAGAGATGTACCTCAAACATATGAACAGTATCGAGGTAGCATTGGGGTTAATTTTATATACACTGGGTTACATCCATTGAGTTTTATTAATCACGATTGGAAGGAACAGTATTGGACAATTCAAGACTTTGAAGGTGCAAGAGATTTATTGTTTCCTGTTATTTATAGATGATACCTATCATTATAAAGTGTACAGGGTATTCTTCTTTAAAGTGATAGCCACGGATGTATTTAATCTTAAGAATTAACAAAGCTTTGAATCTAAAAACAGGCTATCCCCACAGGTGTAAAAGGGTATGTAGTTGACCATGTGAAACCGTAGCCACTGGTGGCGCTGATTCTCCATCGAATATGCAATGGCAAACCAAAGCAGAAGCGAAAGCGAAGGATAAGTGGGAACTTGGGCAAACGCATAAAGTGAAACATTCGAAAAAGAAATAAGATTATGCCCAAACAAAAACCAGAAACAACGTTACAAATCAAATGCCCAAACTGTAAACATCAGGGCGAGCCAGATTTCAACGAAACCACACGCCGTTATGTCTGTGCACTTTGTTCTGGCCCGGTTGATGCTCAAGTTATGATTGAAAAGAAGAAAAAGGATTGAAATAGAATTGATTTTCATCATATTTTTCCTTACCATTACTTGTCAGATCACACAAGCTCAATGTTCTTTTTAC
>OBEQ011771183.1_pt1 | contig 17590 bp, 12 predicted proteins | sample 1670901 | NCBI WGS metagenome assembly OBEQ01 (sample SAMEA104232315, study PRJEB22302) | groundwater metagenome | biome: forest; feature: aquifer; material: groundwater | place: USA | collected 2011-08-07 | depth 5.4 m
CAAAAGCAAAAAAATTTAAATCCAGAAAAAAAATAGTGCGCCATGTCTCGGAAGGAATCGCGCACATTCTGGCGACTTTCAATAATACGCTGGTGACAATTACGGACCGCTCCGGCAACGTGCTTTTCTGGGCGAGCTGCGGATCGGTCGGATTTTCAGGGTCCAAGAAATCAACGCCCTTTGCGGCGCAGGTGACTTCCGAGACGGTTTCTAAAAAAGCCGCCGAACACGGAATGAAGACGGTACAGGTATTTGTCAAAGGGCCGGGTTCGGGACGGGAATCCGCGATCCGCGCGATTCAAGCGGCCGGTTTGGCCATTAGTATGATCAAGGATGTGACGCCGATTCCGCATAACGGCTGCCGTCCTCCCAAGAGAAGGAGGGTCTAAAGTATGGCCCGTTATCACGCTTCTGTTTGCCGGCTTTGCCGCCGTGAAAAAATGAAACTTTTTTTAAAAGGCACCCGCTGTTATACACCCAAGTGCGCGGTGGAAAAACGCGAGTATGTGCCGGGCATGCATGGCCAGGGCCGTCAGAAATTATCCGACTATGGCATGCAGCTTAGAGAAAAACAAAAAGTCAAAAGGATTTATGGGGTCCTTGAGAGGCAATTCAAATTTTATTTCCGCCGGGCGACCAAATCAAAAGGGGTCACCGGAGCGACACTCCTGGCTTCGCTCGAGAAGCGTTTGGACAACGTGGTCTACCGCATGGGCATCGTGACTTCGCGCAGCGAGGCCCGGCAGGTTGTTTCGCACGGGCATGTGACCGTGAATCAGAGGCTTGTCAATGTCCCGTCCTTTCAGGTCAAACAAGGGGATGCCATTCTGGTAAACGGCAGCGAGAAAATGAAACAGCGTTTTAAATCGGTTGCCGAAGAAGCCAAAGACCAGAAAAAAGTGGAATGGCTCGAAGTCGATATTAATCATTTTAAGGCGGTGATCAAGAAACTTCCCGAACGCTCCGATATACAGATGCCGATTCAGGAACAGCTGATTGTTGAACTCTATTCGAAGTAAAGGAGAAATAGCCCATGGGGATTGTACTCAGATCTTTTGAAATACCAAAAAAACTCGAATGTGATGATGAAACGTTAACGGACGTTTACGGCAAGTTTGTCGCCGAGCCGTTTGAGCGCGGCTATGGGGTTACGATCGGGAATTCTTTGAGAAGGGTGCTTCTCTCCTCTTTAGAAGGCTCGGCGGTGACTTCAATCAAGATTGACGGGGTTTCTCATGAATTTACGACGATTCCCGGCATTATGGAAGATGTGACCGAGGTAGTGCTCAACGTGAAAAACCTGGTTTTACGGTCCCATACCCGGACAACGAAGACGCTGGTGATCGAAGTCAACCAGAAAAGGGAAATCACGGCAAAAGATATCGTCACAGACGATACGGTTGAAGTGATCAATCCGGATCTTTACATCGCGACGCTGACAAAGAACGTGCCGTTTCGCATGGAGCTTGAAGTCCAAAAGGGCCGCGGCTATGTGCCGGCGGACAGAAATAAAAAAGAAGGCCAGCCGATCGGCGTGATCGCGGTGGATTCCATTTTTACACCGGTGAAACGGGTCAACTTTCATGTCGAGGACACCCGTGTCGGACAAATGACCGATTATGACCGGTTGATTCTTGAAATATGGACCAATGGCAGCGTGACACCGAAGGACGCCATCCTGTACGCTTCCAATATTTTCCAGCGGCACATGGATGTTTTTGTAAATTTTGGCAAGCTTCCGGAGGAAGACCAGGCTCCCGAGGTGTCGGATGACAAGGAGCATGAGCTTTACAAGAGCCTGGCGCAGCCGGAGTCGGAGCTTGAACTTTCGGTGAGAAGCGCCAATTGCCTGCGTGAAGCGCATATCAAAACGATCGGTGATCTTGTGAAGAAAACCGAAGCGGAGATGCTGAAATACCGCAATTTCGGCAAGAAATCTCTTATGGAAATATCCAACCTGATCAAGGAAATGGGCCTTGGGTTTGGCATGCCTGTGGATGAAGAAAGGCTTAAGGAATTTGCCGGAGAAGCCAAATGAGGCACAATCGAAGAACCCGGCGGTTCGGCCGCAATCTCTCCGAGCGCCGGGCGATGCTCGAAAACCTGGTCACCAGTCTCATAAAACATCAGGAGATTAAGACAACGCTGGAAAAAGCCAAGGAAGCCAAACGTCTGGCGGATCATGTGATTACGCTTGGCAAAAAGGATTCGATCGCTTCACGGCGGCAGGTTTTTTCCTATCTCCAGGATCACGGGCTCACGTCGAAGGTTTTTAAAGAAGTCGCGCCGAGGTTTAAAAGCCGCAACGGCGGTTACACACGCATTCTTCAGCTCCAGCGCCGTAAAGGCGACGGCGCGCAGCTTGCGCTTTTAGAGTGGACTGAGAAAGAAATCAAGATCAAAGAACCCAAAAAAACAAAAGGCAAAGAAACAAAGGAAGAGAAGGGCAAATCCGTACGGGAAATCCACGATGCCGAAATCGCTCACAAGCACGGGCATGAAGAGCATGCCCATCCGAAGCATCCCGAAGCCAAGCCCGGAAAACCAAAAGGTGGGTTTTTCAAGAATTTGAGCAGGTTCTTCAAAAATAAGGGAGGCGGATAAAAATCCATCCTCTGTCATTGCGAGCGTGGGCGACGAAGTCGCCGTGGCGAAGCAATCTCAGAGGATAGCTTAGATTGCTTCGTCGCTTCGCTCCTCGCAATGACGCTCATCAATTAATCGCCTCTTTTGTATTCAAAAGAGGCGATTTTTTGTTATAATCCCGGAATATTATGAAAATTGCAGATCGTTTATCTAAAGTTTCCCCTTCCGCAACTTTGAAGCTCACCGCCAAGGCCAAGGAAATGAAAGGTAAGGGGCTGCCGGTAATCAATTTTGCCGCCGGCGAACCGGATTTTGACACGCCCCAAGCCGTCAAGGACGAAGCGGTCAAATGCCTGAATGCCGGTTTCACAAAATACACGCCTACCTCGGGGATTCCCGAGCTTCGTGAGGCCGTCTGCCGCAAATTTGAGGAAGACCAGGGCTTGAAATACAAGCCTGAGAATGTAGTCATCTCGTGCGGCGCGAAGCATTCTTTGTACAACTTGATTCAGGTGCTGTGCGATCCGGATGATGAGGTTTTGATCCCGTCGCCTTATTGGGTCAGTTATCCGGAAATGGTTTATTTGGCGGGCGGACGGCCTGTTTTTATTGAAACCGTTCAAAAGGAGGGTTTTAAATTAAACGCGGACCGTTTGCGGTGCTCGATTACACCCAAGAGCAAAATTCTTATTTTGAACAGCCCGAGCAACCCCACAGGAGCTGTCTTGGAGGAAAAAGATTTGAGAGAAATCGCCAAAGTGGTTGTTGAGAAAAATCTCGTTTGCATCAGCGACGAGATTTATGAATATTATCTTTACGGAAATTCGCGTCATGTCTCGATCGCGTCATTCGATGAGGAAATCAAAAAACGCACGTTTGTCGTAAACGGCACCTCAAAAAGCTACTCGATGACGGGTCTTCGCATCGGCTATCTTGCCGGAGACGCGGAAGTGGTTAAGAAAATCGGGATCTTACAGGACCATTCTACCTCGAACCCTGTGTCGATCAGCCAAAAAATGGCCGTTGCAGCGCTGGGACTGCCTAATAGTTATCGTCAGGGCGTGCGTGAAATTTTCCATAAAAGAAGCCGTGTCATGAAGGATCTTTTATTAAAGGTGAAAGGTTTTTCGGTTTTCAAACCGGAGGGTGCTTTTTACGCGTTTTGTGACATCGAGAGGACGGGATTTTCTTCGGAAACGCTTTGCGAGAGGCTTTTGGAGGAAATTTACGTGGCCGTGATTCCCGGCAAGAGTTTTGGTTCGGACAGGCACGTGCGCTTTAGTTTCGCGGCGGGCGAGAAAGATATCGAAGAAGGCTTGACGCGGCTCATTGAGTGGACGGGAAAAAACGTAAAATGACAAAACGGAGAGTGACGCTTATTCCGGGAGACGGTATAGGACCGGAAATTTCTTTGGCAACGCAGCGGTGTATCGAGGCAACGGGCGTCCCGATTGAATGGGAGATCGCGGAGGCCGGTTCCGAAATCATGGAGAAAAAAGGGACGCCGCTCCCGGAAGAGGTGCTGGAGTCCATTCGCAGAAATAAAATCGCGATCAAGGGTCCCGTGACCACGCCGGTGGGTTCAGGGTTTCGGTCTGTCAATGTCGCGTTGCGGAAAGAACTCGACCTTTACGCCTGCTTAAGGCCGTGCAAGCTTTATCCGGGCATTCGGGGCCCTTTTGACGCCATCGATCTCATCATTGTCCGTGAAAACACCGAGGACCTTTATGCCGGGATTGAATTTGAAGCGGATTCCGCCGAAGCCAAAACGCTGATCCAGAAGATAAAAGAGCTGAGCCCCAAAGCCAAGTTGAACGAGAATTCCGCGATCAGCATCAAGCCGATCTCAAAAAAAGCGACCGAACGGATTGTGCGGTTCGCGTTTGAAACAGCGGTCAAAAACGGCCGAAAAAAAGTGACCGCGGTCCATAAAGCGAACATCATGAAATGCACCGACGGACTTTTTCTTAGGACCGCCAAAGAAGTCGCCAAGGATTATGAAGGAAAAATACAGTTTGAAGACCGCATTGTCGACAATATGTGCATGCAGCTTGTCCAGCGCCCGAAAGAATACGACGTGATCGTGCTGCCCAATTTGTACGGTGACATCATTTCCGACCTCTGCGCGGGACTGGTCGGCGGTCTGGGGGTGGCTCCGGGCGCCAATATCGGCGATGGCATTGCTTTGTTTGAAGCCACTCACGGAAGCGCTCCGAAGTATAAGGGTCTCAACAAAGCCAACCCGACCGCAATGATTTTATCGGGGATGCTGATGCTTCGTCATATCGGAGAGACCCAAGCGGCGGACCGCCTGGAAAATGCCGTCGCGAAAGTTTTGAAGGAAGGCAAGGCCGTTACCTATGATTTGAAGCCTGAGCGCAATGATCCGACAGCTGTGGGAACCCGCCAGATGGCGGACGCCATTATCAAAGCGCTCAAATGAGTCGTTCATTTAACCTTCTTGTTCTGGGCGGAGGCCCGGGCGGGTACGTCGCCGCACTCCGCGCGGGACAGCTGGGCCTTAAGGTTGGTTTAATTGAAAGAGAATTCTTAGGAGGTGTTTGCCTTAATAAAGGGTGCATCCCTTCCAAAACGCTTTTGGCCGGGACGGAACTTTATTCGAAGATCCAAAAAGCCGGGGAATGGGGCATCGAATTAAAAGACGGGCCTGTTTGGAATATCAAAAAGCTCTTTGAAAGAAAAGATCAGGTGATCGCGCGGATGCGGCAGGGTCTTGAGCTTCTCTGTGAGAAGCGTAAAATTGATCGGCTTTGCGGATTCGGGGAATTTAAAAGTCCGACTGAAATAAAGCTGAATGGTGAAATCTATTCGGCGCCAAAGATCATTCTCGCAACCGGTTCGGCCCCGAAAAGAACCTATTTCGGAATCACGGATAGAAAAAAAGTCTTCTCGAGCGAAGAAGCGCTTTTTTTGGAAAAGATTCCCGAAACACTTCTTATTTTAGGCGGCGGGCCTGAGGGTTGTGAATTTTCATTGATCTATAGCGGTCTTGGTTCGAAAGTAGCTCTCGTGGAGGCGCAGGAACGTTTGCTTCCCGGTTTCGACCGTGATGCGGGGTCGGTGCTTCGGCGTGCGCTGACGACAAAGGGTGTGGAGGTCTATACCGGAGACACTCTTTCAAAAGTTTCCCCAGCCGGCGAGAAAATAAACGTTGAACTGAAAAGCGGCCTTATTTTGGCGGTAGATGCGATATTGGTCTCAATCGGGCGCGTACCGAACACCGAAGGTATGGGTTTGGAAAAACTGGGTGTTCAGTTGAGCGATAAGAAAGCTGTAGTAACGGACAGTTTGTTGAAAACGAATGTGGATGGAATGTATGCGGTCGGTGATGTAACCGGCAATCGCATGATGGCGCATTCGGCTTCGTACGAAGGATACGTGACGGCGAACCGGTTAGCCGGAAAGCCGGAAAAGCTGGATTATGCGAGCGTCCCGTCTTGCGCGTACACCTATCCCGAAGTGGCGGAAGCCGGTTTGAATGAGGAAGCGGCGAAGGAAAAAAATATTCCGTATGAAATCGGTCGTTTTTCTTTTATGGCGCTCGGGCGTTCTCATGCGAAAGGTGAAACCGAAGGTTTTGTGAAAGTCATTGGCCACGCGAAAACAAATGAAGTGCTTGGAGGCGTGATCGTGGGAAACGGAGCAAGCGATTTGATCAATATCATCGGCCTCGCGGTCAGAAATAAATTGAAGGTCGATGATTTGCGAAATCACGTCGCACCTCACCCGAGCGCCTCGGAGGCGGTCGTTGAGGCGGCGCATCTTTTTTTCAAAGAAGGGCTTCATTTTGCCTAGAAGTCATCCCAAAACTTTGCTCGGACTGCGACGGCTTCTGACGGCCTGCGACTTTGCCGTACTCGTCGTCCATATCGCAGAGGATATGGCCTCCTCATCCGGCTTTGTCTCGGTTCGCCACAAGCCGTCTCGTCTCTTGAGCAGAGTTTTAGGATGACTTCACGATTACCGGATTGGCTTAGAAAAGATCTTTCGCCGGGGCATGAAGCCGCCAGAACGGATGTTCTTTTGAAAAACTTAAATCTTCACACGATTTGCGAAAGCGGCCGATGCCCCAACCGCGATGAATGTTACTCGCAGAAAACCGCGACGTTCATGATCATGGGGGATATTTGCACGAGGGCCTGCGGTTTTTGTTCGGTTGACGCCGGACGGCCCAAAGCGCTCGACTCCGATGAACCAAGGCGCGTGGCTCAGGCCGTTAAGAAGCTCGGCCTTCGGCATGTGGTCATTACCTCCGTCAATCGTGATGATCTGGAGGACGAAGGGGCCGGGCATTTTGCGCGGGTCGTTGATGAAATAAACATGACTCTGCCGGAGGTTATTATAGAAATTTTAACGCCTGATTTTCGGAAGCATCAGAAGGAAGCGGTGGAAATTTTACTCAAATCGGGGCCGGATATTTTTAATCATAATACCGAAACAGTGCCGCGGCTTTATAAGCGCGTGCGGCCTCAGGGAAATTATGAAGTGAGCCTTCAAATTTTCAGGGAGATAAAAAAACGTTCCGAGGATTGTGTTCTCACGAAAAGCGGTCTTATGCTGGGACTCGGTGAAACAAGAGAGGAATTGCTGGAAGTATTAAAAGATTTACGGAGAGTGGGGTGTGATATTCTGACGCTCGGGCAGTATTTGAGATCAAGTCTTCAAGGGCTGCCCGTGAAGGAATACATTCATCCGGATTTATTTTTGCGATACAAAGAAGAGGCTCTGGCGATGGGTTTTACTTGGGTGGAAAGCGGACCGTTCGTCCGCAGTTCTTTTCATGCCAAAGAATCATTTGAATTAATTGTCCGTCATCGCGAGTCCGCCAAAGGCGGACGTGGCGATCTCCTCGAGGAGATTGCTTCGTCGGTCGCTACGGCGACCTCCTCGCAATGACGGAGTGAAATTAATTAAAGAGAGGAATCGATATGCAGGAAGCCAATCGTTTGAAGCGTTTGCCGCTTTATCTTTTCACTATTATTGATGAGCTGAAGCGTCGTGCGAAGGAAAGAGGGGTCGACGTGATTGATTTCGGCATGGGCAGTCCCGATCAACCGGCGCCGGCGCACGTGGTCGAGAGCCTTTGTAAAGCGGCTCACATCACTGAAAATCACCGCTATTCGCGTTTTGACGGGGATGTGGAAAAACGCCTGCGCCAAGCGATTGCGAACCATTATTATAAACAATTCGGTGTCCAGCTGGATCCCCAGACGGAGGTATTGCCGCTGATCGGCTCCAAAGAAGGGATCGCGCATCTTTCTTTGGCGTTTTTGAACAGCGATGACATAGCGCTCGTGCCGAATCCGGCGTATCCGGTCCATTTCAACGGTGTCATCATGGCGGGGGGCATTTTGTACAATATCCCGATCGTGCCTGAGAAAGGTTTTTTGCCGGACCTGGAGTCGATCCCCAAAGAAGTCGTCAAAATGGCGAAGCTGATGTTCATCAGTTATCCGCACAACCCCACCGGCGCCGTTTGTGACATGAAATTTTTTGAGCGCGTTGTAAAATGGGCACAAGGCAAGAATATCATCATCGCCCATGACCTCACCTATTCGGACATCGTGTTTGACGGCTATAAAGCGCCCAGTCTTCTTCAAGTCAAGGGATCGAGGGATTTCAGTATCGAATTTCACACGCTGTCCAAATCCTACAACATGGCCGGCTGGCGCATAGGGTATGTGGTCGGCAACGCCGAGATTTTAAAGACGTTGAATAAAACAAAAAGTTATCTGGATTTCGGCATCTTTCGCGCGGTGCAGGAGGCGGCGATCGCGGCGCTTGAAGGGCCGCAGGACTGTGTCCAGAACATGGTAAAACTTTATAAGGAAAGACGGGATGTTCTGGTTGACGGTTTGAACGCGATCGGCTGGAAAACCGATAAACCCAAAGCGACTTTCTATGTTTGGACGCGCATTCCGCACAAGTATTCGGCACTCGCGGCGCTTGAGTTCGCGACGCTGATGGTGGATGAAATCGGCGTGGCCGTTGCTCCGGGCACGGGTTTTGGCGAGTACGGCGAAGGGTATGTCCGCTTTGCGCTCGTTGAGAATGTCGACCGAATCCGGCTTGCGCTTCAGAAAATCAAAAAGTTTTTGGAAGTCAAAGACTAACATTCCCGATGGCCGGTATCCAGCGGTCGGAAACTTGCGTTCTCATTCCTGCCTACAACGAAGAGAGAAATATTTCATTTCTTGCCAAGCAAGTCATGGATCTTGGTTTTCCGGTCGTAGTGTCGGATGACGGCTCAACAGACAATACCGTTAAAGAAGTCAAGCGTCTCGGCGCCGAAGTTTTGACAACGGACATCAATCAGGGAAAAGGGGCCGCTTTGAGGCGGGGGTTCGAATGGTTTTTAAACTCCCGTTTTCCGGCGCTCATCATGATAGACGCGGATGGTCAACACGATCCCAGAGAATTGGATCTTTTTAGAGAAGCCTTAGATGGGCAGAGCAGCGATCTTATTATTGGAAATCGCATGGGCGATCCCAAAGGCATGCCGTTTACCCGCCGCGCCACAAACCGTTTTATGTCCTGGGTTCTTTCCGGGATCGCCAAGCAAAGGGTTCCGGATACCCAGTGCGGCTACCGCGCGATCGGAAAAGAGGCCTTGAGAAAAATTAGGCTTCAGACAACGCGTTTTGAGATCGAATCCGAGATGATCTTACAGGCCGCCCGCGCCGGTTTGAAAATCAATTCCATTCCGGTCCGCTGTGTTTATGCCGGCGAGAAAAGCAATATTCATCCCTTAAGAGACACGGTCCGTTTTTTTACGTTTCTCTTCGGGTATTTGGCCAACCGAAAATATTCCTAATTTTTTCTTGACAGCATTTTGTTTTCGAAATAGACTGACCAAACAACTGAATAAATAAAGGTAAGTGGTTGTCCTTGAGAGAGGACAAAGAGGGAAGGCAGTGCGAATCTGCCGCGGTCCCGCCGCTGTAACCTCGAGCCGAAGTTTCGGCAAGCATCCGGATATGAAATTATAGTCACTGCTCGCGATGTGCGGGTGGGAAGACTCGTCTAGATGTCGGGGGAGCCAGAAGACCTGCCACTGTCTTAATATAATTGATCAGTCCTTCCGGGATTGAGAAGGAGATCGGTTTAAGGTTTTTGGGCCTAGAAATCAGGGAGCAACCCTTAGAATCCTTTAAAAGGATCTAAGGGTTTTTTATTTTGCAGCGAGGAAACTTATGACGGAGCCTATTCTTACCGAAAATAAAGATCGTTTTGTTCTTTTTCCCATTCAACATCCTGAAATCTGGCAAATGTACAAAAAAGCAGAGGCCAGTTTTTGGACGGCTGAGGAAATGGATCTTTCTCACGATCTAAAAGATTGGGACAGGTTGAATAGCGGGGAAAAGCATTTTGTCACTTACGTGCTCGCTTTTTTCGCCGCCAGTGACGGGATCGTCAATGAAAACCTTGCGGTCAATTTTATCCGTGAAGTCCAAATTCCTGAAGCGCGTTGTTTCTATGGTTTTCAAATCATAATGGAAAATATCCACTCTGAGGCTTATTCCCTTCTTATCGACACTTACGTTAAAGACAACGCTGAAAAGCAAAAGCTCTTCCATGCTATTGAGACGGTGCCATGCGTGAAGAAAAAAGCGGAATGGGCGCTCAAATGGATTAAGAATGGATCTTTCGCTGAACGGCTTGTCGCGTTCGCTGCCGTCGAGGGAGTTTTCTTCTCAGGAAGTTTCTGCTCTATCTTTTGGCTTAAGAAAAGAGGATTGATGCCGGGCCTTGCGTTTTCAAACGAATTGATTTCGAGAGATGAGGGGCTGCATTGTGACTTTGCTTGCTTGCTCTATAATTTACTTCAAAATAAACTCACTGTGGAAAGAATCCACGAAATTATCGGGAACGCCGTCGAAATCGAGAAAGAATTCGTCGGTGACGCATTGCCGGTCGATCTGATAGGAATGAACTCAAAAATGATGTCCCAATATATCGAATTTGTAGCGGACAGGCTTTTGGCGGTTCTTGGCTACCCTAAATTGTTCCGCTCGGTGAATCCTTTTGATTTCATGGAACTTATCTCGCTTCAAGGGAAAACGAACTTTTTCGAAAAAAGGGTCGGCGAATATCAAAAAGCAGGGGTCATCTCCAGCGAGGTGAAAGAGAAAAATTACGCTTTTAACACAGACGTCGACTTTTAACCTTTAAATAAGGACACTTTTATGCACGTAATAAAGAGAGATGGTCGTCGCGAATCCGTTCAATTTGACAAGGTCACTTCCCGTATCGAACGTCTCTGCTACGGGCTTGACCCCAAACACGTGGATCCAACGGATGTCGCGAAAAAAGTCATTCAAGGGATTTACGATGGCGTAACGACCTCCGAGCTGGATAATCTCGCCGCTGAAATTGCCGCATCGCTCACGACGAAACACCCGGATTACGCGCTGTTGGCGTCCCGTATCGCTATCTCAAACTTGCATAAGAACACTAAAAAATTATTTTCTGAAACCATTCGGGATCTTCATAAGTATGTCAATCCAAAAACGGGTCAGCGATCCGCCCTTATCGCCAAGGATGTGTATCAGATCATTGAAAAGAACGGCGAACTCCTTGATTCCACCATCATCTACGACCGAGATTTTGATTTCGATTATTTTGGATTTAAGACGCTCGAAAAAGGTTATCTGCTTAAAATTAACGGTAAAGTCGTCGAGCGTCCTCAACATATGTTGATGCGCGTCTCAGTCGGAATCCATAAAGAGGACATCGACAAGGTTATCGAGACTTATCATCTCATGTCTCAACGCTGGTATATCCATGCGACACCCACCCTCTTTAACGCCGGGACGCCTAAATCACAGCTTTCTTCCTGTTTCCTGCTTCAAATGAAGGACGACAGCATTGAAGGCATCTACGATACGTTGAAGCAGTGCGCGAAGATTTCGCAATCCGCCGGCGGCATCGGCCTCAGCGTCCACAACGTTCGCGCGACCGGCTCGTATATCCGCGGCTCCAGCGGCACTTCGAATGGGATCGTACCGATGCTGCGCGTTTTCAATGATACCGCGCGATATGTTGATCAGGGCGGCGGTAAAAGAAAAGGAGCGTTTGCGATTTACCTTGAACCTTGGCATGCCGACATTTTCGAGTTTCTCGACTTAAAGAAAAATCACGGCAAAGAGGAAATGAAGGCGAGGGATCTCTTTTATGCGCTTTGGATACCGGATCTTTTTATGAAACGGGTTGAGCAGAATGGCGCGTGGTCCTTTTTTTGTCCTAACGAGGCCAAAGGCCTTTTGGAGACTTACGGAGAAGAATTCGAGTCTTTGTATGCGCGTTATGAAAGCGAGGGAAAAGCGCGAAAGAGAGTAAAGGCCCAGGATTTGTGGTTCGCGATTCTTGAAGCGCAGATTGAAACAGGCACGCCGTATATGCTTTACAAAGATGCGGCAAACCGGAAATCGAATCAGAAGAACCTTGGTACTATCAAGAGTTCGAATCTTTGCACGGAAATCATGGAATACACCTCCTCGGAAGAGGTCGCGGTGTGCAATCTTGCTTCCATTGCGCTGCCCCGCTTCGTCATCGACGGGCAATTCGACCATCAAAGATTGTTCGACATCACGAAGGTCGTCACGCGAAATCTAAATAAGGTTATCGACGTTAACTACTACCCGGTCGAAGAAGCGAAGCGTTCAAACTTTCGACACCGTCCGATCGGTATCGGTGTCCAAGGTTTGGCGGACGTATTCATTCTGCTCCGTCTGCCGTTTGATTCGGGTGAAGCCAGAAAGCTCAATCGGGAAGTATTCGAAACTATTTATTTTGGAGCGATGACGGCGTCCAACGAGCTTGCCAAGCAGGATGGACCTTATGAGACGTTTGCCGGATCACCCGCTTCTCAGGGAACGTTTCAGTTCGACCTGTGGGGAGTGATGCCGTCTCCCCGGTGGGATTGGATAAGCCTAAAGGAAGACGTAAAAAAATACGGCTTAAGAAATTCACTGCTCATCGCACCCATGCCGACCGCTTCTACTTCTCAAATATTGGGAAATAACGAATGTATAGAGCCCTACACGTCCAATATCTACAATCGAAGGGTACTTTCGGGAGAGTTCATTGTCGTCAATAAATATCTCTTGAAGGACTTAGTAGAGCTCGGCATATGGAACAATAAGATTAAGGAAAAAATCATAGCGAATAACGGCTCCATTCAAAACATCGAAGAGATTCCACAAAACATCAAGGACATTTACCGAACGGTTTGGGAGATCAAGCAGCGATCGCTTATTGACATGGCCGCGGATCGCGGCGCCTTTATCTGTCAATCGCAATCATTGAATCTTTTTATTCAAGACCCTAATTTTGCGAAGCTGACCTCGATGCATTTTTATGCGTGGAAAAAAGGTCTTAAAACGGGGATGTATTATCTTAGGACGAAATCAGCGGTCGATGCGATTAAATTCACCGTGGAAAATGAAGAAAAGATGTTGGCAGAAGCCATCGTAAACAATGCGGCTTCCAAGGAACAGCGGATGGCGGATATCGCTTGTTCGTTAGATAACAAAGATGAATGTTTGTCTTGCGGCAGTTAGACGGACGCTATGTTAAAAACAGCATCGTTGGGTTATCCAAGAATTGGTAGAGACAGACAATTAAAAAAAGCCACGGAGTCTTTTTGGAAGGGCGAACTGGATGAAAATGCTCTAAAAGCGGCGGGAGCGGATATTCGGAAGCAAAGCTGGCTTTTCCAAAAAGGAGCGGGCGTAGATCTTATTCCTTCCAATGACTTTAGTTTTTATGACCAGATGCTGGATATGACGGTTCTTTTAGGGGCCATTCCCGCGCGTTATCAGCGGGGCGGGAAAGTCGATTTAGACACTTATTTTGCTATGGCCAGGGGAACAAAAACTATTCCCGCGATGGAAATGACAAAGTGGTTTGACACAAACTACCATTATATTGTTCCGGAGTTTTCAAAAAATCAAAAGTTTAAACTACTCTCCAATAAGCCATTCCATGAATTTAAAGAAGCCTTCTCACTCGGTATTCTTACGCGGCCTGTTTTAATAGGCCCCATCACGTTTCTCAAACTTGGAAAGACAAAACAGGGGGGTTTTACCAGCCTTAACCTTTTGGATTCTGTATTGCCTCTTTATGTAGACGTATTCAGACGCCTCAAAGGACTCGGCGCCGGATCTGTTCAGGTGGACGAGCCGATTCTAGTGACGGATCTGGACGCCGAGACGAAGCGGGCGTATGTCAAGGCTTATAAAACTTTTGCGGCAAGAATTTCTGGCTTGCCGCTTGTTCTCACAACTTATTTTGGCGGTTTGGACAAGAATTTAAAACTCGCGGCCTCGCTGCCTGTTCAGGGTCTTCATGTGGATCTGGTAAGGGCCCCCCAAGAGAGTAAAAAAATCGTAAAGAAGCTTCCCGATGAAATGCTTTTATCCTTGGGTATTGTCGATGGGAGAAATATTTGGAAAAATGATCTTCAAAAAAGCATCGATCTTTTAAGGCCGATTGTCGAGAAGAGAAGGTGGGACCAATGTGTCGTCGCTCCTTCTTGCTCGCTACTTCATGTTCCTTTGGATTTGGAGCCAGAAGACGCGTTGGGAGAAGACCTAAAAAGCTGGCTTTCTTTTTCCGTCCAAAAACTGAAAGAAGTGAGTCTCATTCGAAAAGCGCTCATTCAGGGCGAACGGTCCATTCATCGTGAACTGATTGATAATAGACGCGATATCGTCGCCCGAAAAAAAAGCAAGCGGATTCATAAGAAGAAAATAAAAGCCAGAATTCTTGGAATAAAACCAAGCGACTGCCGTCGTCGTCCTTTTAAAATCAGACGGGTTCTTCAAAAGGCAATCCTGGGGTTACCCCTTTTACCGACAACGACGATTGGCTCTTTTCCCCAAACGTCCGAGGTGAGGCAAAAAAGGGCTTTGTTTAAGAAGGGTGAACTTTCACCGGAAAAATACGAGGTTTTTTTAAAGGAGAAGATAAAAGAAGCCGTGCAGAGGCAGACGGAAATAGGTCTTGACGTCCTTGTCCACGGCGAACCTGAACGCAACGACATGGTCGAATACTTCGGTGAGCAGCTCGAAGGTTTTGCCTTCACTCAAAACGGATGGGTGCAGTCTTACGGTACGCGTTATGTAAAACCACCGATTATTTTTGGGGACGTGGCTAGGTTCAAGCCGATGACGGTTGGTTGGACTAGGTATGCTCAATCTTTGACTGAGAAACCCATGAAAGGGATGCTGACCGGTCCTATTACAATCCTTCAATGGTCGTTTGTTCGCGACGATCAGCCCCGCAGCGAAACCGCCAAACAGATTGCATTGGCCATAAGAGACGAGGTTTTAGATCTCGAAAAGGAGGGCATTAAGATCATTCAGATTGATGAGCCCGCTGTTCGCGAAGGGCTGCCTCTTCGAAAATCGAAATGGGCCAATTACCTAAAATGGGCTGTCCATTCTTTTAGGCTCGCCTCAAGCGGCGTGCAGGACAAAACGCAAATTCACACGCATATGTGTTACAGCGAATTTAATGACATCATTCAGTCTATCGCTGCCATGGATGCAGATGTTATTTCCATTGAGACTTCACGTTCTCAGATGGAACTTTTGGGTGTTTTTGTCAAATTTCGCTATCCCAATGAAATCGGACCCGGAGTTTATGATATTCATTCTCCTCGGGTTCCATCACCCGAAGAAATTGAAAGTTTGTTAAAAAAAGCGGCCTCTTTATTGCCTATCGGCCATCTTTGGGTTAACCCGGATTGCGGTTTAAAAACAAGAGGATGGAAAGAAACAATTTCGTCTTTAAAGGCAATGGTTAAGGCCGCGAAGTCTCTTAGAGAAAAATACAGATGGGGGAGAAGAAATGAAGGGTAGGACTCAGACCGTTGCCCTCAGTGTTTTCTTGCTATTGGGTGCAGTTTGTTTGGGGCACTGTGATGCGTCAAGCGAAAAATTAGAATCGGAGAATAAATCAGACACGAAAGGAAGTTCGATCGAAGATTTTTTCAACGACCCTTTTAAAACTACGGCGGATCTTGTAAGTTCGGTGTTTGATCTCGGCAATATTGTGGTGAGCGGGAAGCGACTGGGAAGTCCTTTCAGTGAATTCGTTGCTAGCGAAGTCAGCTCAACCAGCGTGGTGACTCAACGGGATATTGAGGCCAGAGGCGCCCGGAATCTTCCGGAAGCGCTGGAAGAATCTCCCGGCATTATTTTGACAGACCTTGTCGGAAACGGGGAGGAACCGACGCTGGATTTTAGGGGATTTAATGAAGGGCAGGATTTTGTGTTTCTTTTGGACGGGGTGCGGCTCAATGAACCCAAATCCAACAATATTAATTTTCCTTTGATTCCCATCGGTTTGATCGATCGCATTGAAGTGAGCCGCGGCGGCGCGTCCTTTCTTTATGGTGAAGGCGCGATGGGGGGTGTGGCCAATATCATCGGACTTTTCCCTAAGGAAAACGGCGTACATAACAAAATCACGAGTCTTGTCGGGAGTTTTGGTGAATGGGGGGAGAATTTTGAGACCAGCGCCAAAGAAAACGGTTTTGGCGCTTATCTGACGGGGGATTTGTACCATACGAGGGGATTTCGTCAAAATACTTCCGTTGAGAAGCAGGATTTTTATTCCAAGTTTGTCTGGGACATCAATGAAAAAACACAGATGGGATTGACCTATCTTTACGCTAACGCCGACCTGGACCGTTCGGGCAGTCTCCGCGAGTCACGCCTGATTGCGCTGGGTCCCGAAGCGACGGAGCGTCCGAGAAATTTTGCGGACCTTGAGTCAAATCTTGCAATTTTGGACACTCATTTCTCGCCGATTGACAGCGTCGCGCTCAGTGGCAATTTTTTTCTTAGAAAAACATCCGAACTTTCAGTTGCCAATTTCGCAACTTTTGAAAGAGACGACAATGAGCTCGATCTTGTCGTGGATACCTGGGGTTTTACGGCGCAGCTGGATCACGCTAAAGAGGTTATTTGGGGCTTTACTGAAGGGTTTCTGGCCGGTGTTGACTACGCGGACAGCGGCATCGACGAAGAGGACTTCAACCGCTCAAAAGCGACGCTCAAGAGGCTTGGTGAGACCGTGGAGTCCAATTCCGACAAAGAGGACGTGGGGGTGTTTTCGAAATTCTCCTTGTCGTGGAATGATCGTATCGGGACTTATTACGGCATCCGTTACGACGATATTCACTTTCGGAATACAGACCTTATCAATACGGACAATAACACGCCCAGCGAAGTCTCGAAAGTGAGCCATTCCATTGGCATTTCTTATGATCTGACAAAAAAAATGGCCTTGTCCGGAAGTTATAACCGCTCCTTCCGCGCTCCGACATTGAGCGATCTTTATGCCAACCCGCTTTTTGGTGGCAATCCGGCGCTTAAACCCGTAGAGTCTTCGGACACAGAAGTGGGTTTAAAATGGAAAGAAGAGCGGTTTCTCGCGAAGACGACTTTATTTTTGAATCACCGCGTGAATGAGATCGGTTTTGACCCGAACTTGACGGACAGCACGCATCTTTTCGGGCGAAACAGCAATTTCGGCAAGACGGAACGTCTCGGCATTGAAAATTTTGTTGAAGCCAAAATAACTTCATGGGCCCGTTTAAGAGCCAGCCACACTTACACCGAGGCCATATTTAAATCCAATACGAACGGCGGCACTGAAATCAGCGGTGACCATATTCCGATGGTTCCCAGAAACCGCTTTACGTCAGGAGTTTTGATTCAGCCGGTGAAAGGCCTGGATGTGGATCTCAATATGGTTTCCGTTTCAAAGCAGGTGCTTACCAATGACATCACCAACGACCAAAACGGCCGGCGGCTGCCAAGTTATACGGTATTCAATCTGAAGACACTTTACAAATGGAAGGGCTGGGAGTTATCCTTTGAAGTGAAGAATCTTCTGGATGAGCGTTATGAATCGGGCGGGAGCCTTGGCGCCGCGCCGTCGATATTTAACACCGACCATACCGTGGAAG
>OBEQ013018553.1_pt1 | contig 17588 bp, 19 predicted proteins | sample 1670901 | NCBI WGS metagenome assembly OBEQ01 (sample SAMEA104232315, study PRJEB22302) | groundwater metagenome | biome: forest; feature: aquifer; material: groundwater | place: USA | collected 2011-08-07 | depth 5.4 m
GGATTATCTTCGTCAGGATCAATGAAAAATGTATCTGCTTTATAGTCAATATTTCTATGATAAAATTTGACAAACGCTTTAAGCGTAGGCGAAGCAAAACCCTTACCTAAAAAATTAATATTACCAATTCCAAAATCTAAGCTAATTGTATGTCCTGATTGGGATAAATAAGCTCGATGTAGATTAGTAATATTTTGAGAACTAAGTATTTGATCAGTTAAAACAAAACAGAATGGTTGGCCATCATGATATCCAACCCAATACATGGTGGTGCCATAAAAATAATGTTGTTTGCGGTCATGGATAAAATCGAGGATATCATTTTTATGCTCTTGGCTATTATCCCAAAATTCTTGTATATGAGGCAATCCTAGCCATTTAAAAATAATATCTTGATGCTTAATTCCTGCCTTCTCAAAGTAAATTTGATCCGGATTTGTATTTTTCATTATTTTTTGTTCCTTAACTCATTTATATAGTAATACCTTAGTATTTCACTATTGATATTCAATAGTGCTTATTGGTTTTTAATTGTTGTTTGTTGGTCGTCAGCTTCCTTATATAAGATTAACTGTAAATGTAAGCAGACGTTAGGTAAAGTCAATAATAGAGTTTTTGTTACTGCGTGATAAGGGAAATTAGTTCGTATTAAATGCTACCGAAAGGGAGAATAAAAAAAGGGGGAATTTTATACTCCCCTCCTATCAACTTACAAAAGATTTACTTAGTGATAACTAAACACATACACTTTATGATTTACCTCAATTGAAAAAAAGTCATTAATAAATAAATCACGTGCCATTTTTTCATAATCAATATAAAAATCTAAATGCTCAGGTATTTCCATTGTATCTTGCGCAAGTGAGATCGCAAAATCTTCTTCGCTCTTATATTCACCATGATAACAATCTTCTAACAATGAACGTGCTGCATCTATGTCACCATAAGTATGAGCAAGCACCGCAATACTCAGCTCGTCATTATTTACCAAAAAATCTACTAATTCAGCAATTTTTTCGAGATTAGTAGATTCTTCAATTAAGATACCGCCAAAATCTGAGTAATCATGAATTGCCCATTCTTCGGCGTCTTTAATGGGGCTATTTAAAAGCATAGTTTTAATTTCTTCGTAAAGTGCATTAACGTCTTGATGAGCATCAATCCAATCGCCATGCAAATAACCAGAATTGTATGCCGCTAAACATGCTACATAAATTTTCGGTTGTAAGTTTTTCATCTTTTTTGCTCCTATTTGTTAATAAAGGGTTGCGAATGCAACCCTGGCTAGGCCAGCGCCTATGAGCGAAAGCGATTTAAAGGGGTGAGAGCAGTCAATGACAATTGCTGCCGAGGGTGATCACCTTATCTGCACAAGCGAAGCGCGGAAGATAAGGGAAACGGCAGCAATTGCCGGAGGGAATCATTGACAGATCGAGGGGCGAAGCCCCTTGGTTTTTATAAATGTACTATTTAACTTTTATCAATTACAGGTTAAAATATTAGCACTATTAAAATTATATTTGTAAAAAGATCTCTTTTTCAATTAATAACCAATCAAAGATACTAACTATGCATCGATATAACACTCGTTCTAAAAATCGACTCCTTATCAGTGAGGAAGAGGCATTAGCAGCTGCAAAAACATGTCTTTGCGAAATCACGCTTAATAGCGCGCCAATAAATTACGTATATCCTACTTGTTCGTTATCTATAGAAAATACGGTTTATTATTTTCCTAGAATGCGGTTTCCTCAAGAAACAATTGATATTCCTTTCTGGCAAACACATTTGTTGTGGATGAAACCATCGTTTATTTACTGGGGAACTCAAGAATTAAATCAAGGAATTCAATTAGAAAAAAATCTAACTCATCCAGAAAATTCAAATAAACCTACCCCTGAAGATTTGTTTCGAATTACTTTTGAATCAGTATTCCAGTTATTCGCATCAAAAGACTATTTACAAAAAACTTATGGCAATCCAAACAAAATAAATTTTATTACACCACTCGCATGGTCAGCCGCCCAAGATAACATGGTTAGAATTTATTGCCCAAACCGAGAAAAAATGGAAGCAATATTCAAAAATATAAATGAAGAAATTAGCAAAAAAAATATTATATTTGATCCATATTGTTTTCAACAGCATCTTGGCAATCGTTATTTTTTAATCATAAAAAAAGATTATTTAGACAAGATTTATGGGCTACCAAAAACTTTAATATCTAAAGATGATATTTTTTCTTTTTATTCTGAACATGTTTTTTCAACTTTCTCACTAACTAAAGATGAAAAAAATTATGAAGAAAATAAATCTACTTTATTTTCTTCTTCATCATCATTAGTTAAAAAAGTTGTTGATGAGAATAAAAAAGAATATGAAGGTCCATGATTCAAATATCAACATTCATTAATTTTTAATTATAATAATTTTCTTTTTTTACATACTTGTAAAAGCCAGCGTACATCATTCATTATTTTTGGATGAGTTTCTGCTTCAGCAATATCTTTATAATATTTTGCTTTTCCTTCATAACAACCGGTTATTGTACCCTGTTTATCATGCCAAAAATAAACATATATGACTTCACTATAATCTGTTTCTGCCTCAGTAATGGCCCCAAAACTTAAAACGTCAGAAGCGTGCACTTCCGCTCCAAGTTCTTCTTTTAATTCTCGGATAAGCGCTTCCATAGGCGTTTCGCCTTTTTCTATTCCACCACCGAAAGTCGCTAAACACCCAGGGAAAGATAAACAATTACCATCACGTTGTTGAAGAACGATTTGATTATTTTTACTTTTTACTAAACAACCAACACATGTCCGTTTAAACATATTGGTATCAACATGTTCTAATAAAACAATTTTAAGTTTAGATATATTTATAGGGGTATTTGCCATTATTTATACCTTTCGCCATCATATCTAATATACTTAGATTATAATTCAAAAAGGCTCGGCATATTCAAAGTTAAAAACAAGTAGCATTTAAAACCTGGTTGAAAAATGGGACTATTGTAAATTTACCATTTTCAGGTCTCGCAACAAGCTCCATATGTACCGGCAATACACCATGGTCAAGCGGGAAATCTGCAAAAGGGTTATGTATTAACAAAAAATCGTTTTCATTTTCACCAAAATGTAGTAAATGATTGTATTTAGATAAATTAGGAAAAAGTACTTGCCATTTATGTGAAATTAAAACCGCACTAACATGCGAAAATTTTTTATCTGCAAAAAATCGGTATAAATTTTATTATTATTTGATCCTTTTTCAAAACTATCTTGATATAAATGATATGAATTGTGAATTTTCTTATCCATATCAAATTCAATAGTTTTATATGGAGAACATGGAAAGAAACAACTTAAATCAACGTGCCAATTCATAGGTTGATTAATTAAATCAATTTTTGCTAAGGAAATAGCTATAATAAAACCAGTGCCTGCAATAACGTTTTTATAACCATTTTTATGAGAATGATTGCATATTGTTAAATCGCATCTTGTTGGGTCATATTTACATTGAGCTTTCCATCTAAAAGCAGAAATTATTCGCTCTCGATATTCTCTATATCCAACAGTTGCATCTCTGGTCTGTACTATTGAGCTTGGTTTAAAATTCATATAAGGATAAGTTGTAATTTCCCCTTTCCCTGCGCAAATACATTCAATATAAAAATTTTTATTATTTATTTGTGTGTAAAAATCAGGCGAAGAAACATCATTCTTTCGTCTATCAGAAATTTTTATATTATTTTGATTATTTAAGTTGGCTATTTTAAGCTCCCACAAAGAGCTAATAAATTCTTTTGGAAATTTTTTATTGAAATCAAAATCTAATTTTCTATAAAAATTTAAATATTGATTATTCCAAGCTTCGCGCGCATGTTTATGCCACTCTAATGAATCACTTCTAAAGTGTTGGTAGCAATCATCACCGTATTCTACTTCAAATAAATTAACCATATATGTAAATCCTTTTTTTAAAAATCTATCCTATCGTAGCTATATAAACATATCAAACAAACTTCACTCTCACCTTATCCTGCCTAAATCCATCCACCTTAGTCACATAAAATGCTTCTCCCGTCTGTAACCCTTGTTTAATTGCGTCTGGATGGACAATAAACTCTTTATTTTGTTTCACGGTTCCCATATTAGCATCACTCACTTGCGAACTAATTTGCGCGGTAACTGTAAAAGTATCTTTTGTGCCAATTAAACTGGCCATGCTCTCTGCACTGTTTTGGTCATTCAATCGATGACAAATAATTGTATTGGCGCAATTTAAAACTTGGTCTTTAAAAGTCGCATCAATTTTTTCTAAATCAGCTAGTCCTTGCGTACCAAAAATGGCATGGACATTTTTTCCGCGGCCCATATTGACCAAGTTTAAAACTTGCTGGCCTGCAAATACTGAAAATTCATCGAATACCGTAAAAATACGGTGATTTTTTTGAATTCTATCTACTACCGCCTTGATATCATTAATAACTAATTTCCCTAGCACCGTTGAAAAACTAGGAAAACGTAGCGCAGGTAATGCAAAATAAACAACACCTTGCTGCTGAATCACTTGAGTCAGTGAAAACGTTTTTTCATTCTTTTCAAAAAAATGGCCAAGCTCGGAATGAATTAAAATATCCAGATGCGCTTGCAAACCGGTAATATCTTTTCGGTCATAATTTTCTAAACTTGCAACCCGTTTCAATAAATTCTTATCTTTTGTCTCGCGCGCACGGATGAGAAGATCATCATAATTCAAACAATCTACTACAGCTTTCAAATCAATATTTTGTTGTGTTCGTAATAATACTTCTAATGTTGTTTGCAGATAAGCTTCAGCAATAGTTCGATAATGATCGCTAGACCACTCGTCCTTCAAGCTAATAATTTTATCTTTTAATTCTGTATAACCACCGCTCGCTAGCGGATCGTATGCTAACAAATTTCCGCAATTAAACCCAAAAAACTCTCTATTATGAAGTTTTGCTAATTGCATCAACCAATTAATATTACTATCATCCGGCTTACCATCAATAATGATCAAAGGATACGCTTGAGTAATTGCTCGTTTATAAAAACGACGTAAAGTAATAGTTTTACCACTACCTGTCGTACCTAAAACTAATACGACTTGGTTAACGTGGTGATCAGGAATAATAATCGCTTCGCCACTATATTTAGAAACACCTAATACCGTTCCTTCGTCAATATCGTCTGGTAATTTCATAAGTGTTTTCTTAATTTCATTCTCACTTAATTCAACATCCACGCCAGATAATTTTCCTTTTTGCAAAGCTTTCATCGTGTTTTTATGAGGGGTATGACTAATCAAATCAATGGCGCTTAATATGCCTGCCATGAATATGGGTATTCCGAGTAGATAAATTAATGCCTGCTCATAAATAACTATTATTGCTTCCCCAGGACGAATAAATAATTGCTTCCAGAAGAGAATATTTAGTTGAAATCCATGGTACATAAATAGCTTGATATCGAAACTGCCTTGCTGCAAAAAAATTGCGCTCGCGATGAGAAACAAACCACTGATAAAAATTATCCACCAAGAAATTCTTAAATATCGAGAAAAAATGAAATAACATATTAAGCCTAACATGCAAGCAACACTTTGCCAGATCAAACAAAAAACAATGACAAGTAATTGCAAGCTCTCGCTTGGGTGCGCATTGATATATTGTTCAAGTTTATTTTCTGTTGTCACGAGAGAAATTCATCTAAAGAATGTACGCGCACAAATGGCCATTTAATTATGAGATGTTTAAGTATCGACAAAATAGTGTTAGGGCAGAAATACCAAACCTCATCAACATCATCTCGCGTCGCATATCTCTTTAAGATGTTATCTACCCTATCTTTTCCTTTAAGCGTTAACTCCACTTCAATAGCAACACGTTTATTAGGTGTAAAAATTAATTCGCCATCGGCTAGATGTTTCTTTTTATTTCGATGATTTTGATTATTACGAATTAAATAACGTTCACTCATCCACATAGCAGTTGGGTATTTTTTCTGCAAAACAAGATACACATTTATAACCATCAGATGATGGTTATAATGCGCGATAGGAATATTTTTTAGTGCTGGCAAATTAGTATATTTAGCACCTATCGCAGTAACTGAATAAATCCCATGCCTACCATGGAAAATTCGTCGATGCATAAGTAATCCATTTTTAACTAATGATTGCAAAATCTGATAACAGCGCGGCTTTTTAATATTGAATCTTTTTTCTACATGCGAAATCTCACAAAACCAAAAGTCATTAATGAAACACAATATATCTTGTTCTCGTTTTGTGATGGATTTATCAAATGCTACCAAGCATGTCTCCTCTTTATTTTGACTTTGCTCTTGCCTTTGCTCTTGCCTTTGCTCTTGCCTTTGCTCTTTCTCTTCTTTTTCTTATATTTTCAATTTCTTTCTTAACCCGCTTTTTGTACCTATGAGGTGGTCGCTGTACTTTCGGCGCCTGACCACCTAATTACTAGGTACGTTGTAAGTAGGTGGTCAGGCGCCGAAAGTACAGCGACCACCTCATAGGTACTTGTAAAAAAAGGATTTTGATTTTCACATCTTTATAATTGAATTATAGAGCTCACTATAATTACGCCTAACCACAAATATCATTGCACTATCGTCCAAGCTGGATTGCCTGCTATTTTTGTTTCTGGTTTTTCAACTGAAAAAGCAACCGTTGGTGTGCAACGTATCCAACCTCCGTCTGTTTTTAAAATATCACCTGGTGTATACGATTGGTTTTTGTAAAAGCAACGATCAGCATTTACAGCCTGAGCTACTACTGGCGTTTCTAATGGAGAAGGCGTTTTTACTTCTGGTGCGATGGGCTCAACAGTTTTCTTTGAAATAACTTCCATTGAAACATCACTTTCAGAAATAGAATCAGGTTTATAATAATTATTAAAAATCCAACTAAAATAAGCTGTGTTCACAACAACAATTGCAAAAGCAAAAAACATAATTAATTGATTCATAACAACCCTTTCTCCTCTTTCTCTATTTGATCAAAATAAATATCAGAAACAAACATAAAGCGGTCACCTTGTGAATCACGTTTCAGTTGAATAACGATGGGAATAATTGACTTAATATATTTCATGATGCGTTCATCATTTGAAGTTGAGCCTGCTTGCTGCATCATAAAAACTAACTGAGTAAAAGCACCTTCAGGTGTATCTGCATGAACCGTACTTAAACTACCAGGATGACCGCTATTTGCCGCGCGCAGATAAGGCCAAACTTCTGCTCCTCGTAATTCCGATAAGAAAATTCTATCTGGACGTAAACGCAAACAGACCTTAAAGATTTTTAACGCTGTTATACGTTCATCATCTTCATTAAAAATGAGATGCGCAGCATTCGGCTGGTCAACTACCACCTCTCGAGTATCCTCAACAGTTATTATGCGTTCTTGTTCTAGTATCAATTTTAAACAAGCATTTAAAAAAGTGGTTTTACCAGTACCTGTCCCGCCGCTAATCAAAATGTTCTTTTTAGATAAAATAGCCAGTTTTAAAAATTCCAATGTATTTTTTTGAAAATATAAATTTTTTAATTGATGATTAACTTCATAGGATATGGTTGGCTTTTCAATATCGTCAAAAGCACCGCTTTTTTTATAATCATTTAACGAATAATTTTTTAATTGATGACGCCTAATTGAACAAACTAGTTTATTTCCTTCGCACGCTGGACTCATGACAAACTGAATGCGCTCGCCACTTGGTAATGCGCCCGATAACAAGGGTAAAGGGAAGTCTTTATGGTTAAATTCAGCGATCAGAGCTGCTAATGTTTCTAAAAAACCATATTCAAACTCAACTACTTTATGACATGTAAAAATACCATTTTGCTCAACGTAAACTTCCTCGGTTTTATTGATACAAATTTCAGTAACACCCTCTTTTTGTAAAAATGGGAGTAACGGCTTTAAATGTGTTTCTAATGCTTTAATCGACATAAATTAAAATACATTTATTTTTGGTTTTGTTTGTTTTAGTGCTAACTGAAAATCTAAATCTCGAGCAACATACACAATAATTGATTTACCTTGATGAACTTTTAACGTCGGTGGGATACGACTATTTTGTTGCCAGCTTTGTTCTGCTGATTCAGCAAAATTCTCTGCTATAGCTGAACGATATTGAGAAGCTGAATTATCTTGAGTTTCATTAGTTACACCCACGTTTGCCGCGCTGATTCCTATCGTTGAAAGTAAAATCGCCGTACCAAAACGTTGCCAAAAATGGCGATCAATTTCATCAGCGCCCATGCCAGCAACCCCTAAGTTATCTACACCAGGAGAACCAAGTGCAATAGAAATCCCACTAGGAGTTGTTAACCTTGTCCAAACGGAAAATATTCGCGACTGACCTTCCAACATGGCACTTTTATATTCACCATTTAAACGGCTTCCCACAGGTATAAGTATCTGGCTACCATCTTCAGAGTAAACGGGTACGCTTACAACAGCACGTAATGACCCAGGTAAATCAGAATTAGTGGCCGGCTCCAAAACAGCATGAATTAATCGACCTTGTGCAATGATTGAATTAAGTGGCGCAATGGTTGTTGCCGTAGATGTACTAAATGATTGCGCGGCCACTTTATTTAAAAATTGCGTATTTGGATCCTTTGACGTTGGAACCGTATTTTCTGTATTAGTCGAAACCGTAGAACGATTATTGACTATCATGAGAGGAGCGTTTAAACGCTCTTGCAATTCTTTTTGTTTTTGTTGAATAAAAGCGATTTGCTCTGATGATAATGGTTTCTGTTCAGAAGCCGCAGATATTGTTTCTTTAGTAGTAGGCGCAACTTCTTTTATAGGTGCAGTTTTAATCGCATACGTTTCCTCAATAGCTGCCATTTCTTTCTTTTGATGAACAGTCGTATAGAAATACATTAGATTAAATAACAATAACACTATGCCCATAACTACATATGCAAATGGGATTTTTTTACGAGAACCTTGTGCTATTTCAGGTAAGCCTTGATCATTTTTATTTTTTTCTTTCATTTGTATACCTCGTTTAAGCGATATTTTTCCAATCACCTATAGCTAAATCATTATAAATGCTTGTAACAATTGAACCATTTCGTAAAGTGAATTGTTTAGCAATAGAATGAATCACCATATATTGTTTTTGCATGTGAAAATTAACTAAGGTTTCATTTCTATCTTTATCTACGATAAATACAGCAGGTAAACGAGCCATGCCGTCTTGTTTAAATTTAAAATAAGTAAATTGGTTGTTATCAAATGCTTCGATAGGTGCAAGTGATCGATCACCAGTAAAACTATATTTCCAGTTGAGTTTATCTGGGTCAAACGTAGCAATGGCATTGGCAGTACCTGATGTATCGTAACCACCATCAGGATAAATAAATTGTAATTTATAAGTCGGAGTTGCAGATTTGGTAAGTGAATTTAATTCAAAAATATAACTATTTAAATCAGTTAATATTGCCATGTTTGTTTTAGATGCAGTGACCGGTTTAATAAATAAATTATTAGTGACTGGCGTTACTTGCCAAGCCAAGCTATCGCCTACAGATACATTTTTTATAGTTTCATTTGCAGCAAACGTAATTTGTGTTTCATAGCCATAGCTTCCGTTTAGAATGACCACATTATTAGGATCGTACATGACTATTTTGACTCGTTTGTCGGCAGAAACATGCCGAGGTACACTTTCTGCATAAGATAATGAGTAACAGCTTAACAGCATTAAAATAAAAATTATTTTTCTCATAAATACTCCCATTAATTATCTTCAATATTGATTTGACTAGTTTGGTAATACGTAACTTTAAATCCAAGCGGATCGCGATCTAACATTTTCTGGGTAGTTTCTGCATTTTGATACTCCCATTTGATGATAGCTTCACGTTGTGTCACTTGCTCAGAATTAGATAAACGATCATGTAAAATCTTTTCAAATTTAACATCAACTGTATTTTCATTTAATTGATTCATTGAAATAACACGTACAGTAATAAATTTATCTTTACCGTATTTTTGGTATGGCGAATTGGAATTATCACTTTTTACTAAATTATCGTATTGTTGTTGCACCTTATCTGATGATTGAGCAAATACTAATTGGTAGGGGCTATCAATATGATAAAAATCGTAGCTTTCGTAATTGATTACATATTTTATTAAAAAATAACGTGTAAGTGACCACTGCGAAGGAATTGATGTTTTTTCTAATTCACCAATTTTTGTAACTTCACCTGTTGCTTTATCAAATGCATATAGATATGGCACTTTTTCTTTAAGAGGAAATAAAAATAAATTAGAAAGAAGTGAAATAAATAATAGTAAAGTTATGATGAATAGTGCTAATAAAACACGACGCAGCCACACAGTTTGGCTTTGATAAATATCGTATGACCAATTAGAACTAGCACGATAAAAATCTTCTTTTGATACTTCTGATTTGTTAAATAATGTCATGAGCCAATTCTTTTTTTAATTTGATTTTTTGACCAATTCAAAACTTGTTTACCAGCCTGGGTCATACCAGAATATTGTAAAGATTTTTTAGCAAGATCGGCTGCTTTGGACATACTTGCTAAAGAAATCCCGCCACCTAATGAACTGCAAATATTAAAGACTTGAGAAATGATCCATAATGTTGTTAATACAAGACCTAAAAATGGCACAATACCATTAAAATTTAACTCACTTGCTTCGACACGAATTCCTGGTAATGTCATTTCAATAACCGACAATAACAATAATAAAATTGCTGAGGTAACAATTGGGATAAGTGCAATAGTAATTAGTTTACGAATCCAGGCAGCAAAAATATCTTTAGTGGCATCAAATAAAACAAATAAAATAAACACAGGGCCAAGCGCAAGAGAAACTGCCATCATCATTTTGGCATAAATAAACAATAATAAAGCAAATGTACAAAAAGCTGTGCCAATACCATAAACTAACGCAGCATAAACAATATATTGCAAAGACGTAAGAGACACTTGTTGAAGAAATCCGTTGGTCGCATTTATAATCAATGCGTATATAGAATCCAGCGCTGTATTAATACTATTACCAGATAAACTACCTATGGATTTGGCTAATATTTCGCTGATATGATTCGGTTCGTTGGTAAAAATGTTATAAACAAAAATATTATATAGTTCCCATTGCATTATCAGACTATAAACAACCATCATGACTATAACTCGTCTCACCATAATCATAAAATCTTCTTGATATTGGTGAGTTAATAATCGATACCCAATCAACATAATATAAAAAGTAAAAACCAAACTAATCGTAGTCGTATTTTGTTCAATAAAATTTTGATAAGCCGTCTTAACGAAATTACCAATAACCTGATCTATTACATTTAATGTATCTGAGAAAAAATAATCAGGCCGAATATTTGAATTCATTTATTTAGTATCTTTATAAAGTTAATTATCTACCATTGATTGATTTTAGTTTTAGTTCCACAAAAACGTGCATGCTCATCGCATGGGGCTTTTAATGGTTGACTAACACAACCAGTTATAAACAATACTGAAAATAGTAATAATAATATTTTTCTCATAGTTTCCTCTTTAGTCTTTAGATAAAAATTTTGCATGAGCAAGCGAACTGTTCACACTGCTTTGCGCAGTAACAGCTTGCTGCTGATTAGATAAAGCTGATTGTCGTAAAATTTGTAAACTAATTAGATTTGATTCAATTTGAATTCGATTAGACAAATCCGTAGCAGCTTTCAAATCATCTGTTTCGTCTACCTTTTTTAATAGCATTTGTTGATATGCAATTTGATCTTCAATTTTATCGTAATCTAGTTGACTAGTGGCACGAGCTGCTAAGATGGTCTGAGCTTGCAAAGCATAATATTTTTGTTGCGTAGGATGGCTAATCCCTTTATTAAATACAGCTTGGTTCACGGGAAATTGATTAGAAACATTATTAATATTTTTTCCCAACGCACCGTCACCGTATCCATTTTTTGACATCTCTAATACGCTAGACCAATCCTTTGCGCTGTTGCCATAAGTGGCATAATCATGTGTATCCATTTTTCCATAGTTATTATTGCCCTTTAAACTATCATTAACTTGCTTCATTAACCCTTGAATATCCTTCTGAGAACGCAAAATATCATTTTGCATATCACGCATATCTTTTTGAACATCTAACGACTCATTTTGACTTTTTAAGATACCCGTATTAATGCCATTGGTTTGCTCAATACGATTTACAATGTCTGCAAACCAGTTTGCGTGGGTAACTGTCGGAATAAATACAATAAGAAAAAAGATAATTATTTTTTTCATGTTACCTTCTTCCTACGTTGATGGAAAAGAGGTAACCAAATTTCTGGGTCATCGCCTACTTCTGTACGTAGTTGATCTAAAAGTCCAAGTGTTTGCTCACGCGCTGATATAATTGCAATCTCATCTTCCATTCCCGTTAAGTTCAAACGGACAATAATTGATTGCCTATTTACACCTCTCCCATACACTAATAAGAAATAGTGTTTGTCATCAGGTATTGATTTAATAAGATAATATTCATATTCAGTTAACCCTAACTCTTCTACGTAGACTTTGCGATCTGCGGATGAGTTAGGAAAAAATATTTTACAAAAAGCTGACTCATTGATTGTTTTACTGATAGTTGTATTAACTGTGTCATTTGCTGCTTGTGTTGCTAATCCAAAAATATTATTTTTCTTTCTATTCGTACGTGACCAATCGTTTATTCTAACTTTAAAATAATCGTCATCTAACATTTGCCAACCTTCATCGGCAAAAATAACGCCGCGCTCCTCTTCTAATGCTTTTTCGGAACGATAAGTCATATACATAACAACAGGTGTTTTACATTCTTTATGCGATAAAATATGAGTTAAATCAAAAGCTATCCATTCAGATGAGAAATTTAAAGTATCAATAGAGTTATCAAATACCCAGGCATAAGCACCATCACTATGCCATTGATCAAAGCGTGCACGTAATGAACCAGGCTTTTTAGTTCCAAAAAAAGAAGCTATATGACAGAACTGACGTGATGATTTTTCTAAGCGATACATACCACTAATTACACTTTCAATTAATGTGATATCACTCTCTATTAGTATCTCACTTTGTGTAGTTAATATTTTCTTAAATAATTCTGCTAAAAATCGTCTATTGTCCGAAGTGTCTTCTAAATGACAAGGGTTAAATCCTGTTTGCTGTCCTGGTTTAATGGTGATATACACACCGCCTTTTGCACGTACTAAAATTTCAAGACCGCGATCTTTATCAAAAATAATACGCTTACCGCCAAATTTCATACTTTGTAATAATAGAAAACCGACTACTACAGTTTTACCACTGCCACTGGCACCAAATATCAGAAAGTTACCTATATCCCTATAATGAAAATTAAAGTAATAAGGTCTACCCGAAAATGTTTCTAAAACAGTAACAGCATCGCCCCAAAAATTTTCTTTAATTTTTCCAATTGGTTCATTATGAAGGCTTGCAAATGCTGCCAGATTTTTAGTAGAAATTGGTGCAGAGCGAAAAACATATCCAAAATTTCCTGGCAATTGTGCCCAAAATGCACATTCACAGCCAATGTCCTCACGTACACAAGTAATATCAACATCAGAAAACTTTGCAATAATAGTACCAACATGCTTATTCAGTTCTTCTTGATTATCGCTAAAACAAGCTAGCGTAAAATGATGTAATCCATAGCCAACTTCGTCACTTGCCGCCTCATCAAATGCTTTGTCTATTTGTTCAGTTTGACTTACTGATTCGTCTTTAGATTGCATCATATCAAGTTGTTGATTCCGCATTTTTGTTTTTGCGACATGCTTATCATAAAATCGAAAAGACTGCGTAATAATATATTCAATTTTTAGTTTTCCTAACTCGTCTAAAATTCCTTGATAAGTAAATGGCGCATAATTTTTAATAGATAGCATTGCTATAAATTTACTTTTTCCATCACCTGATCGAATTTCTACCGTGCCGATACGAGGATTAAAAAATAGACGCTTTCGAGGTAATGCTTTAGATATATCGCCAACTTCAAGCGGAATGACATTTTCTTCAGCATTTATCAATTGCGATAAAAACGGCATAGACTCAGAGAATGAAACATTCTTTTTTTCATAGGTACTCAAAACGCTAGGTTGATAATCAGACAAGCCACTAATTATTTTTTCAACAACATCATTTAATTCTTTATGGCGTTTAGTTAAATATAATAGTTTTGCTTCTTCATCAAAGACATAACTTAAATTTTGTAAAAGTGTAAAGCCTTTATTAATTAACCCTTCCGGCTGTTTGGTAATTACTGCGATATACAATTCATTTCGATACATTTCTCTTTTTAGTATTTGTTTTTTATATTTATCGTTTACCCCTGTTGAAAATGCGTCAGTAAATTTCCCAGCCGGATATTCATTTATTTTTCTTCTTGTTTCATAAAAATAAAGAGCAAATTCCGAATTAAAATTTTTAAATAAACTATTTCGTCTTTTTTTATATAAATCTAATGTTACTTCATCTTTAGTAAACGCATCTAAACCTGTTAATTTAATGATTTGTATTAACTTACCACTTTTATCTAATAACGTTTTATCATCATATTGAGCGATAATATTAATATGATGTGATGCGGGTTTTTCTCGTTTTAATAAATAATTTAACATAGTGATTACCAAGGTTCGTAACTATTAACTTTTCCCCAAAATCTATTATTTAAGACTGAGGGGGTTTTATTTAAAACTGTTACCCAAATTATCAAAAAATTGGGTTCTTTAATTGATAGTTTCACCATTAAAATATGTAACGCTACAAACAAGGGTATTCCCCACCATGTATGTGCATAAATACAAATTAAGGTGCATATCATTACATTTGAAAAAAACAATCTTAAATTAACACCCATAAATATGGGCGACCTGGTCAAACCAACTGCCAAGTGATCTATTTCAATAATATAATTATTATCATTATGTTTATCGGACATACTGAGTAATACCTTCAACAATAAGTTGAGCACCAAAAATAATTGCAACACCTACAATGACAACAAAAAATATTGTCCATTTAACATAATGTCCCAGGCATGCTAAACCTACACACATAACTGAGAGTGTTGCTATTGCTTTACCCGTTGTTCCAGTAAGTGCATCAATGATGTAACCAATACCATTCCCCACAGGAGTTTCACCACCACCAAATGCGAATGTGATTGCGGGAATTAAGTAAATAAAAAATAAAATAATTATTTTTATGGATCGATACGGCATTTTGTATCTCTATTTTTTTATTTACTTCTTTTTATCTTTTAAAAAAGTAAATAATTTTCTTCGCCAATCCATACGTTCTTGCAACATCTTCTCAAAATTCTTTTCACCTTCAAGTAAAATAGCTTCACCCAATTCTGGGTCATCTAAAGATTGCCAATGACCTGAGCAATACCACGGACTACTTTTTCCATATGGTGAAGTGCAAATCGTACCAGGCAATACACAACGACGGCCCAACGCTTTATAGACACATCTATAATCAACTATTGCCGTTGGAGTTGGTTTACCCGAAATAAACCAACCGCAAGTGCAATATGATTTATGGGAAAGAACGCTACCGCACTCGGGACATTGATCAGTACGTTTCATTGATTTTTGTCCTCTTGGTTTTGTTGTTGTGGTAATACTAATTCACCAATGTATTGTTCGAATTTGGTTGCATTAAAAAGAGTTGCAGGCCGTAAATATTCAGACATCTTTAAATCACCCTTCCATTCCCGCGTTTTCTTAGCGATAACTTGTCTGCAATCCGTAACCGTTGCGCCTGTTTTTAAACGTGCAATAATTAACTTGAGATTATTATCTACTGGGCGATACGCTCTTCCTGTTTTTTCATTCAAGAATTGTAAGACCTCACTTGCTTGTGTAGTAAGTAATGACAATGATGTTTTATTTTTATCAATTAATTCTTCTTCTAGGATGACAACGTCGGGCTTGCCCGACATAATTATTTTTTCTTGTTCCTGATCTTGATCCTGTTCCTGATCTTGATCCTGTTCCTGTTTCTGTTCCTGATCTGCATGACAATCCTCAAAAAGGGTCTCTTTTGTTTTTTCTAATGTTTGTAAACGGTCAATAAACCCTTTCTCGAGGTATTTGCCATATATAAGCAAACTCTTTATTAACGGTTGATATACTGTTGAATGAGCAGGCACTGCTTGAAATAGTTTTTGAATACCAATACCACAGCGCGGATTTTGGATCGGATTCCACCTTAAAAAATGATGAATGATAATCCACGAATTTTTTTCATCGCGTGTTAAAAAATGAATCGAAGATAATTCTTGGAATGCTGTTTTTACGACGTCAACATTCCATTTTAAATCTTCTGTGATATAACCATTCGGCAAACGTAAACAACCAAGCATATTACTGTGTGGCCCCGTCAATAAATAAATCGCTAATAATTTTCCCTGGTCCGATAACTCCTGAGTTTCAGCCCAGAAACAACTTTGTACCGATCCATAAGTCCTCATTAAATTTCATTTTCCTTTTGTTTATTAAAAGATAAGTTTCACGAAGAACATTTATTGTTGTTATTTATAATTGATTCCAATTTTTTGAATGATACTATTTGTACGCATTATGTCAATAATAATGTATACAAATAGTATGCTTGATAAAAAATGGTACAATGAGTATCATTGGCCACTGTTAAAATTTTACCTTTTGGGATTTAGGATAATAAAACTTAGGATAATAAATAGATGAGCACTTGGACAAAACGCTTTAGAATAGCTTTGAAAAATAGCAACATGACCCAAGAAGAGTTAGCACAAAAAATGGGTATTTCACGGTCATCGATTGTGCATTACTTTAGTGGGCGACGCACACCACCCATCAGGCAATTTCAGAAACTAGCTGCGGCTTTAAAGATTGATCCTGCTTGGTTACAATTTGGTACTGAAACGGCGGAAATTAAAAATAAGAAAATTATTGAGCGTTATCCATTGCCCATATTAAGTTTGGAACAAGCATCAGAATTCGTTGATATCACAAAAATTAAACGTGATGAAATAAGTGAATTTTTACCGCATTTTTATACAGACAAATCAAAATGGTATGGGTTACGTGTGCAAGGCGACGCTATGATTTCAGCATCAGGACATAGTAAAAGTTTTCATGAAGGCGAAATCATTATTATTGATCCCGATAAAAAAGCAGTGCATGGTGATTTTGTAATTGTATTATTACCACGTAGTAAAAAAATAACTTTTAGACAGTATGTGATTGATAGTGGAGTAAAATATTTAAAACCATTAAATCCACAATATCCTCTTACACAATTTGAGCAAAGTACACATATTGTCGGGGTAGCAGTGATGTCTAATGTAAGTCTAGTATCAACAGTTGCTACAAAAATTAAATAAAGTTTTTCCAAAAGATATTATTTTAAGCTTAGGTTTTACTTTTATTTTTTCTCTAATGCACTCCTGGAATCATCCATTTTTTCTCTAGGCTAGACCTGTCA